>JACCDW010044900.1_pt1 | contig 13705 bp, 10 predicted proteins | sample 7449781 | NCBI WGS metagenome assembly JACCDW01 (sample SAMN15323449, study PRJNA562643) | freshwater metagenome | isolation source: river surface water | place: USA:Blue River Watershed | collected 2017-08-18 | reverse complement strand
TGATGAGCTGGAGTTCAGCCAGATGGCTGACGGGCGGGAGCTGGCGCAGGTGGTCGGCGAAGGTCGTCATGGTGCAAATGGAAGGCAGGGGGAAGACTGGGGCGTCATTGTGCCTGTTTGCCACGGGTGCCTGGTGCGACAGGCGGCAGACAGCTTCTGGTCGATACTTCTCGCATGTCTGAAGTTTCTCAACGAAGCCTGCAACCCTGGCAGGTGATCGCTGGCGGGGTTTGCGGCCTCATGCTGACCCTGGGCCTGGCGCGTTTTGCCTACACGCCGCTGTTGCCCGTGATGCAGGCCCAGACCGGCATGGGTGATGCGGCCGCGGGTGCCTTGGCCGCCGTCAACTACGCGGGGTACATGAGCGGTGCCTTGGCCGTGGCCTGGCTGGATGATGTGCGTTGGCGGCATCGCTTCTATGGCATGGGTTTGTGGCTGGCCTTGCTGACCACGGCCGCCATGGGCCTGATTGCCTGGTGGCCCGCCTGGGCGCTGTGGCGTTACATCGGGGGCCTGTGTGGCGCCAGCGGCATGCTGCTGGGGTCGGGTCTGGTGCTGGGCTGGCTGATGCAGCACGGCCGCCGGCCCGAGCTCGGTCTGCATTTCATGGGCATCGGGCTGGGCATCATTTTTTCCGCTGTTGGAGCGTGGGGCCTGGGTCAACTCTGGTCTGACTGGGCCACCCAATGGTGGGCCTTTGCAGTGGCGGGTCTGGTGTTTTTCGTGCCTGCCTGGCGCTGGCGTCCGCCGGTGCCGCCTGCCCCGGCAGCCAAGGCGACCGGGGCAGGGGAGGCACAGGCGCCCAAGCGGTGGCTGTGGACGATGCTGGCCAGCTATTTCGCGGCGGGCTGGGGTTTTGTCATCAGCGCCACCTTCACCGTGGCCATCGTCGAACGTGAGCCGGCTTTGGCCGGGCAGGGGCCTTGGGCCTGGGCGCTGGTGGGTTTGGCTGCGACGCCGGCCGTGTTTTTGTGGGACCGTGTGGCCCGGGCCTTGGGTGACATCCGGGCGCTCATGCTGGCCTTCGTGCTGCAGATTCTGGCTGTGATGCTGCCCGCCGCGTCCAGTTCTCTGTGGGCCGCACTGGCTGGCGCGATGGGCTACGGGGCCACGTTCATCGGCATCGTCAGCCTGACGCTGGCGCTGGTCGGGCGGCGGTCGCCGGCCAATCCGGGCAAGGCCATGGCGCGCCTGACGCTGAGCTATGGTGCTGCCCAGATCATTGCGCCCGCTGTGACCGGCGCGATGGCCCAGGCCTCCGGCAGTTTCAAAGGGGGTTTGTGGCTGACGGCGGCGGTGATGAGCGCAGGGCTGGTTTTGCTGTCCAGCCTGCCGAGAGAACCGTGATCAGCGGTTGATGCTCGCCGAAGCGTCTGTGCCCGATTCGGGCTGAACCCGCCGCGCGCCATTGAAGCGCTTTTGCCAATAGGCTGAGCGCATGTCGTCCACCCGGATGGATTTGCCAGCGCGCGGGGCATGGATGAATTTGCCGTCACCCAGATAAATGCCCACATGGCTGAAGGCGCGCTTCATGGTGTTGAAAAAGACCAGATCACCCGGTTTGAGTTCCTCGCGGTCGATGGTTTCGGTGGCTTTGGCCTGCTCGTTGGCGCGGCGCGGCAACAGGCGGCCGAAAGACTTTTCGTACATGTGGCGCACGAAACCGCTGCAGTCGAAGCCGGTTTCTTCGCTGGAGCCGCCGCGCCGGTAGGGCACGCCCAGCAGGCCCATGGCCTGGGTGAGCATGTCGGTGGCTTTTTCGCCAACGGTCTGACGGGCGACCGAAAACTGGCTGGTCAGCGAACCGGACCATTGGGCCAACAGGCCAGGAGAGACCGGCACCGGTGGCGGCATGTCGTCGTCATGGGGCGCAGCCAGGCTCTGGAGTGCGACCAGGAGACTCAGCGACAGGACAAGACGTCGAATGGGCATGGGCGAGAAACAGGGCTGTTGAGGCCATGAATACCAAATGGCCCATTCTACCGGTTTGCCCTGAGGGGCCGACGCCCGGTGCGCCTGCTGCACAATCGGACTTCCTAGGAGAAGTCATGCTCATCGATGTCGAAGAAAGCCAGCTGGTGTTGGTCGATTTCCAGCCCCGTTTGCAGGCGTCCATGCACGAGGCCGAGGCGGTCTGGGCGAACGCCAGCCGGTTGGCGCAGGCGGCCGGTCTACTGAATGTGCCGGTCTGGGGCACGGAGCAAAACCCGTCCAAGCTGGGGGCGCTTGCCCCCGAATTGCGAGAGGCCTGCCAGCGGGTGCTGGCCAAAATGCAGTTCAGTGCCGTGGAGGAGGGCCTTGGCGAATGGTTGCAGCCGCCACCTGCTGGGCCGCGCGGCAATGCCCGCAGCCTGCCGCGCCATCTGCAAAAGCCCCAGCCCGAGCAGGCCGCTCGCAAGTCCATCGTGCTGGCCGGCGTCGAAGCCCATGTTTGCCTGCTGCAGACCGCGCTGGACCTGCTGGACGAAGAGTTCGAGGTCTGGGTGGTGACCGACGCCTGCACCTCACGCACCGAGCGCAACCGCGATGCCGCCTACGACCGCCTGGCCGGAGCCGGAGCCGAACTGGTCACCACCGAGATGGTGATTTTTGAGTGGCTGCGCAGTGCCGAGCACCCCGATTTCAAGGCGGTTCAGGCGCTGATCAAATAAGTCGGATTGCCCGATTTGCTGGCTCCGATGCCCGCAAGGGCAGGGAGTCAGGATGTCGCAAGGCCCCTGCCCATAATTATGAATTCTCAGTCTGTCACGGTGTGGACACCGTTGAAGCCTGAACGATTTCACAGATTGGTTTCCGAGGAGAACCCATGGGCAGTTACGCCGATTTCCACAAGCGCTCCATTGTCGAGCGCGATGCTTTCTGGACCGAGCAGGCCGCACTGATCGATTGGCACAAGCCCTTTGATCAGGTCTGCGATTACAGCCACCCACCGTTTGCCAAATGGTTCAAGGGAGGCGAGACCAACCTGTGCCACAACGCGGTGGACCGCCACCTGGCCACCCGTGCCGACCAGAACGCGCTGATCTTCGTCTCCACCGAGACCAACACCGAAAAGACGTATTCCTTCCGCGAGCTGCATGCCGAGGTCAACCGCATGGCCGCCATCCTGCAGGCGCAGGGCGTGACCAAAGGCGACCGCGTCCTGATTTACATGCCCATGATTGCCGAAGCCTGCTTCGCCATGCTGGCCTGTGTGCGCATTGGCGCCATCCATTCGGTGGTGTTCGGCGGTTTTGCCAGCCACTCGCTGGCCAGCCGCATTGATGATGCCCAACCCAAGGTCATCGTGAGCGCGGATGCGGGCATGCGCGGCGGCAAGGCCGTGCCCTACAAACACCTGCTCGATGAAGCCATTCATCTGGCCACCCACAAGCCTGCGAAGGTGGTGATGGTCAACCGCGGGCTGGCCGACCTGGCCCCTGTGGCGGGCCGTGACGTGGACTACGCGACCGAGCGTGCCAAAGTGATGGACGCCCAGGTGCCTTGCGTCTGGGTCGCCAGCGACCACCCCAGCTACATCCTCTACACCTCGGGCACCACCGGCAAGCCCAAGGGGGTGCAGCGCGATACCGCGGGTTACACCGTGGCGCTGGCCGCGTCCATGAAGCACATCTACATGGGCAACCCTGGCGAGACTTATTTCTCCACCTCCGACATCGGCTGGGTGGTGGGTCACAGCTACATCATCTACGGCCCGCTGATCAACGGCATGGCCACCATCATGTACGAAGGTCTGCCCACGCGCCCCGATGCCGGCATCTGGTGGCAACTGGTCGAGAAGTACAAGGTGACGGTGATGTTCTCTGCGCCAACCGCAGCCCGTGTGCTGAAAAAGCAGGACCCGGCCTACCTGACCAAGTACGACCTCTCGAGCTTGCGAGCTCTGTTCCTGGCCGGCGAGCCGCTGGACGAGCCGACCGCCACCTGGATGGCCGATGCCATCAAGAAGCCCATCATCGACAACTACTGGCAGACCGAGACGGGCTGGCCGATCATGGCGATTTGTAACGGCGTGGAGAAAGCACCCACCAAGTATGGCTCGCCCGGCAAGGCGGTGTACGGCTACGACGTCAAGCTCATCAACGAGAACACCGGCGAGGAAATCACCGAGCCCGACCAGAAAGGCGTGATTGCCGTCGAGGGCCCGCTGCCACCGGGCTGCCTGCAGACCGTGTGGGGTGACGACAAGCGCTATGTCAACACCTACTGGACCAGCATCCCCGGCAAGCAGATGTATTCCACCTTTGACTGGGGCGTGAAGGACAAGGACGGCTACTTCTACATCCTGGGCCGCACCGATGACGTGATCAACGTGGCCGGCCACCGCCTGGGCACCCGCGAGATCGAGGAAAGCATTTCCAGCCACCCGAACGTGGCCGAAGTGGCCGTGGTCGGCGTGGCCGACCAGCTCAAGGGTCAGGTGGCTGTGGGGTTTGCCGTGCTCAAGGACCCGAGCTTGGCCGCCACCCCTGAGGCGGCCCTCAAGCTCGAAGGCGAGATCATGAAGACGGTGGACAGCCAGCTGGGTGCCGTGGCCCGTCCGGCCCGTGTGCGCTTCGTGTCCTTGCTGCCCAAGACCCGTTCGGGCAAGTTGCTGCGCCGCGCCATCCAGGCGGTGTGCGAAGGTCGCGACCCGGGCGACCTGACCACCATGGACGATCCGTCTGCCCTGCAGCAGATCGTGGACCTGGTCAAAGCCTGATCGCACCGGACCCCGCCTTGGCGGGGTCTTTTTTTACATCTCAAACATGCCCTGTAAGTTTGATATCGGTCAGCCCGTGGCACAATGCGAAAGTTTTATCAGGCCCTTCCAGTGCCACACTGTCGCATCCGCCAACCGGTTCAGCCGTGTCGCGGAAGGTAGTTCAACCAGCTAATGTTTCCTCAAGGGGAACGGAGGTAGCGAAAAAAATGAGTGAGACAAAGTCTGTCTTCGCGGCCTATTCGGCCAACACCCATCTCTTCGGGGGCAATGGCCCTTACGTCGAGGAAATGTACGAGAACTACCTGGCCAACCCAGGCAGCGTTCCCGACAACTGGCGCGAATATTTCGACGCCCTCCAGCACGTTCCTGCCGTCGACGGCTCCAACGCCAAGGACATTCCCCACCTGCCGGTGATCAATGCTTTTGCCGAGCGTGCCAAGCAGGGCGGCACCAAGGTGGTCATGGCCAGCGCCGACGCCGAGATGGGTCGCAAGCGCACTGCCGTGCAGCAGCTGATTGCCGCCTACCGCAACGTGGGCCAGCGCTGGGCCGATCTGGACCCCTTGAAGCGCACCGAGCGCCCGAACATTCCCGAACTCGAGCCTTCCTTTTACGGTTTCACCGATGCCGACCAGGAAACCGTGTTTGACACCTCCAACACCTTCTTCGGCAAGGACCGCATGAGCCTGCGCGAGCTGCTGAACGCGCTGCGCGAGACCTACTGCGGCACCATCGGCGCCGAGTACATGTACACCACCGACATGGCGCAAAAGCGCTGGTGGCAGCAAAAGCTCGAAAGCATCCGCAGCAAGGCCAGCTTTTCGCCCGAAAAGAAAAAACACATCCTTGACCGTCTGACGGCGGCCGAAGGTCTGGAACGCTACCTGCACACCAAGTACGTGGGCCAGAAGCGCTTTTCACTGGAAGGCGGCGAAAGCTTCATCGCCTCCATGGACGAGCTGATCCAGCGCGCCGGCGAGCAGGGCGTGCAGGAAATCGTGATCGGCATGGCCCACCGTGGCCGCCTGAACGTGCTGGTCAACACCCTGGGCAAGATGCCCAAGGACCTGTTTGCCGAGTTCGACCACACCGCCCCCGAAGACCTGCCGGCCGGTGACGTGAAGTACCACCAGGGCTTCAGCTCGGACGTGTCTACCCCTGGCGGTCCGGTGCACCTGTCGCTGGCGTTCAACCCGTCTCACCTGGAAATCGTCAACCCGGTGGTCGAGGGTTCGGTGCGCGCCCGCATGGACCGCCGTGGCGACCCCAAGGGCAGCCAGGTGCTGCCGGTGCTGGTGCACGGCGACTCCGCTTTTGGCGGCCAGGGCGTGAACCAGGAAACCCTGTGTCTGGCGCAGACCCGTGGCTACACCACGGGCGGCACGGTGCACATCATCATCAACAACCAGATCGGCTTCACCACCTCTGACCCGCGCGACATGCGCTCCACCGTGTTCTGTACCGACATCGTCAAGATGGTCGAGGCACCGGTGCTGCACGTCAACGGCGACGATCCCGAAGCCGTGGTGCTGGCCACTCAGCTGGCCCTCGAGTACCGCATGACCTTCCGCCAGGACGTGGTCATCGACATCACCTGCTTCCGCAAGCTGGGCCACAACGAGCAGGACACCCCGGCCCTGACCCAGCCGCTGATGTACAAGAAGATCGGTGCTCACCCTGGTACCCGCAAGCTCTACGCCGACAAGCTGGCTGCCCAAGGCCTGGGCGAGTCGCTGGGCGACGACATGGTCAAGGCCTATCGTGCCGCCATGGACGCCGGCAAGCACACGGTCGATCCGGTCATCAGCAACTTCAAGAACAAGTATGCGGTGGACTGGTCGCCTTTCCTGGGCAAGAAGTGGACCGATGCCGGCGACACCGCCATCCCGCTGGCCGAGTGGAAGCGCCTGGCCGAGAAAATCACCACCATTCCTGAGAGCGTGAACCCGCACCAGCTGGTCAAGAAGGTCTACGACGACCGCGCGGCCATGGGCCGGGGTGAGATCAACGTGGATTGGGGCATGGGCGAGCACATGGCTTTTGCCTCGCTGGTGGCCAGCGGCTACCCGGTGCGTCTGTCCGGTGAAGACTGCGGTCGAGGCACCTTCACCCACCGCCATGCCGTCATCCATGACCAGAAGCGCGAGAAGTGGGATGAGGGCACTTACGTCCCTCTGCAGCACGTGGCCGACAACCAGGCCCCGTTCGTCGTCATCGACTCCATCCTCTCCGAAGAAGCGGTGCTGGCCTACGAATACGGCTATGCCTCAAACGACCCCAACACCCTGGTGATCTGGGAAGCCCAGTTCGGCGACTTCGCCAACGGTGCCCAGGTCGTGATCGACCAGTTCATTGCCTCTGGTGAAGTCAAGTGGGGCCGCGTCAACGGCATCACCCTGATGCTGCCGCACGGCTACGAAGGTCAGGGCCCCGAGCACAGCTCGGCCCGCGTCGAGCGCTTCATGCAGCTGGCAGCCGACACCAACATGCAGATCGTGCAGCCGACCACGGCCAGCCAGATCTTCCACGTGCTGCGTCGCCAGATGGTGCGTGACCTGCGCAAGCCCTTGGTCATCTTCACGCCCAAGTCGCTGCTGCGCAACAAGGACGCCACCAGCCCGGTGTCCGAGTTCACCAAGGGCAGCTTCCAGACGGTGATCCCCGAGACCAAGGACATCAAGGCCGACAAGGTCAAGCGCGTGATCGCCTGCTCGGGCAAGGTTTACTACGACCTGGTCAAGAAGCGCGAAGAGAAGGGCGCCGACGACGTGGCCATCATCCGCGTCGAGCAGCTCTACCCCTTCCCGCACAAGGCATTTGCGGCCGAGATCAAGAAGTACGCCAAAGCCACCGAACTGGTGTGGTGCCAGGACGAGCCACAGAATCAGGGCGCCTGGTTCTTCATCCAGCACAACATCCACGAAAACATGCTGGATGGTCAGAAGCTGGGCTACGCCGGTCGTGCCGCCTCCGCTTCGCCGGCCGTGGGCTACTCGCACCTGCACCAGGACCAGCAAAAGGCGCTGCTCGACGCGGCGTTCGGCAAGCTCAAGGGCTTCGTGCTGACCAAGTGATCTGAACCCGACACACGCACAACTGTTTCAATAGAAAGAGACGAACAAAATGGCAATCGTTGAAGTCAAAGTTCCCCAGCTCTCCGAATCCGTGGCCGAAGCCACGCTGCTGACCTGGAAAAAGAAGGCCGGTGAGGCCGTGGCCCAGGACGAAATCCTGATCGAGATCGAGACCGACAAGGTCGTGATGGAAGTGCCCGCACCGTCCGCTGGTGTGCTGGCCGAGATCGTGGTGGGCGATGGCGGTACCGTCGTGGCCCAGCAGTTGATCGCCAAAATCGACAGCGAAGGCAAGGCCGGCGCTGCCCCCGCCCCGGCAGCCGCTGCTGCACCCGCTGCAGCCCCGGCAGCGGCGCCTGTTGCAGCACCTGCCCCTGCCAGCAGCAGCATGGCCGGTGTGGCCATGCCCGCCGCCGCCAAGCTGATGGCCGACAACAACCTGGCTGCCGGCTCCGTGGCCGGCTCCGGCAAGGACGGCCGCGTCACCAAGGGTGACGTGCTGGCTGCCGTGGCCTCCGGCGCCGCCATTCCCACCGGTGCCCCGACCACCGCGCTGGCACAAGTTGCCGCCCCGGTTGCACCCGTGGCCCTGGGTGAGCGCCCCGAGCAGCGCGTACCCATGACCCGCCTGCGCGCCCGCATTGCCGAGCGTCTGCTGCAGTCGCAAGCCACCAACGCCATCCTGACCACGTTCAACGAGATCAACATGGCGCCCATCATGGCGCTGCGCAAGACGCACCAGGAGAAGTTCGAGAAGACCCATGGCGTCAAGCTGGGCTTCATGAGTTTCTTCGTCAAGGCCGCCGTGCACGCCCTCAAGAAGTTCCCGGTCCTGAACGCTTCGGTGGACGGCAACGACATCGTCTACCACGGCTACTTCGACATCGGTATCGCCGTGGGTTCGCCCCGTGGCCTGGTGGTGCCGATCCTGCGCAACGCCGACCAGATGAGCTTCGCCGAGATCGAGAAGAAGATCGCCGAATTCGGCAAGAAGGCCGCCGAGGGCAAGCTGGGCATTGAAGAGATGACCGGTGGCACCTTCTCCATCTCCAACGGTGGCACCTTCGGCTCCATGATGTCCACCCCCATCATCAACCCGCCGCAGTCGGCCATTCTGGGCGTGCATGCCACCAAGGACCGCGCTGTGGTCGAAAACGGTCAGGTCGTGGTGCGCCCCATGAACTACTTTGCCATGTCGTATGACCACCGCATCATCGACGGCCGTGAAGCCGTGCTGGGCCTGGTCGCCATGAAGGAAGCGCTGGAAGACCCGACGCGCCTGCTGTTTGACCTGTAATTGACCCCAACCGCAATGCCTCCATTCGGGGGCATTGCTTTATCCGAGATTTCCAAATGAGCAAACAATTCGACGTCGTCGTCATCGGCGGTGGCCCTGGTGGCTACATCGCGGCCATCCGCGCTGCGCAACTGGGCATGAACGTGGCCTGTATTGACGAGTGGAAGAACGCCGCAGGCGGCCCCGCTCCCGGCGGCACCTGCACCAACGTGGGCTGCATCCCGTCCAAGGCCCTGCTGCAGTCCTCTGAGCATTTCGAGCATGCCAACAAGCATTTCGAGGAGCACGGCATCACCGCCAAGGACGTCAAGATGGACGTGGCCAAGATGATTGCCCGCAAGGACAACGTCGTGAAGCAAAACAACGACGGCATCCTGTACCTGTTCAAGAAGAACAAGGTCACTTTCTTCCACGGCCGCGGCAGCTTCGTCAGCAAGGCCGAGGGCGGCTACGAGATCAAGGTGGCTGGCAAGACCGAAGAGTCCATCGTGGGCAAGCAGATCATCGTCGCCACGGGTTCGAATGCCCGTGCGCTGCCCGGCGTGTCTTTTGATGAAGAAACCGTGCTGTCCAACGACGGCGCGCTGCGTCTGGGCGCCGTGCCCAAGAAGCTGGCGCTCATTGGTTCGGGCGTGATTGGCCTGGAGATGGGATCGGTCTGGCGCCGACTGGGTGCCGATGTCACCATCCTCGAAGGCCTGCCCACTTTCCTGGGCGCGGTGGACGAACAGATCGCCAAGGAAGCCAAGAAAGCCTTCGACAAGCAGGGCCTGAAGATCGAGCTGGGCGTGAAAGTCGGCGAGATCAAGACCGGCAAGAAGGGCGTGACAGTCAACTACACCAACGCCAAGGGCGAAGCCGTGGCGCTGGACGCCGACAAGCTGATCGTCTCGATCGGCCGCGTGCCCAACACCAACGGTCTGAACGTGGAAGCCGTGGGCCTGCAGCTCGACGAGCGTGGCGCCATCGTGGTCGATGGTGACTGCAAGACCAACCTGCCGGGCGTCTGGGCGGTTGGTGATGTCGTGCGCGGCCCCATGCTCGCCCACAAGGCAGAGGAAGAGGGCGTGGCCGTGGCCGAGCGCATCGCAGGCCAGCACGGTCATGTGAACTTCAACACCATCCCCTGGGTCATCTACACCAGCCCCGAGATCGCCTGGGTCGGCCGCACCGAGCAGCAGCTCAAGGCCGATGGCGTGGCCTACAAGGCCGGCACCTTCCCGTTCCTGGCCAATGGCCGCGCCCGCGCGTTGGGTGACACCACCGGCATGGTCAAGTTCCTGGCCGACGCCAAGACCGACGAGATCCTGGGCGTGCACATCGTGGGCCCGATGGCCTCCGAGCTGATCTCCGAGGCCGTGGTGGCGATGGAGTTCCGGGCCAGCGCCGAAGACATCGCCCGCATCTGCCACGCGCACCCCTCGCTGTCTGAAGCGACCAAGGAAGCGGCCCTGGCCGTGGACAAGCGCACGCTGAACTTCTGATTTCAGCGCTTCGGCCGCGGGGGCGGCCTCCTACAAGATGTTTGTTGTAGGAGGCCGCCCCCGCGGCCGAATGTCTTTCGATCATGCGGCTTCTACAATGACCATTCCCATTTGATCAGGGATTTCAAGAACTCATGTCCGTTCGTGCCGTTTACGAAGAAGAGCTGAAGAAGCGTGGCTTCCAGAGCGATCCTGCCCAGTTGCGCGCCATCGAGGCGCTTGAGCGATGCGCGCAGGAGTGGAGTGCTTTCAAGGCCAAACGCTCCAATCCGATCAAGAAGCTGCTGAGCAAACCCGAGATCCCCAAAGGGGTGTACATGTTTGGCGGGGTGGGGCGGGGCAAGAGCTTTCTGATGGATTGCTTTTATGAAGCCGTTCCCATCAAGCGCAAAACACGGCTGCATTTCCATGAGTTCATGCGTGAGGTGCACCGAGAGCTCGCGGCCATGCAGGGCACAGTCAACCCGCTCGACGTGCTGGGCAAGCGCATGGCGCAACGCTACCGCCTGATCTGCTTCGACGAGTTCCACGTCGCCGACATCACCGACGCCATGATCCTGCATCGCCTGCTGCAGGCCTTGTTTGACAACGGCGTGGGTTTCGTCACCACGTCCAACTTCAAGCCCGATGGCCTGTACCCGGATGGCCTGCATCGCGACCGCATCCTTCCTGCGATCGCCTTGCTCAATGCGCGCATGGAAGTCCTTAACGTGGACAACGGCACCGATTACCGCCGACGCACGCTTGAGATGCTGGACCTCTACAAGACGCCGCTGACGGCCGAGACCGAGACCGAGATGGACCGGGCCTTCAGCCAGCTGGCCAGCGGCCACGACGAGGATCCGGTGCTGCACATCGAAGCGCGTGAAATCCGGGCCCGCCGACGCGCTGGCGGGGTCGTCTGGTTCGATTTCCGCACCCTCTGCGGTGGTCCGCGTTCGCAAAACGATTACCTCGAAATCGCTACGCAGTTCCACACGGTGCTTTTGTCCAATGTGCCCCTGATGCCGGTCAGACTGGCCTCCGAGGCCAGGCGCTTCACCTGGCTGGTGGATGTGCTCTATGACCGCCGAGTCAAGCTGGTCATGTCGGCCGAGGTGCCGCCCGAGCAGCTCTATACCGAAGGCCCGATGTCCCACGAGTTCCCCCGTACCGTGTCGCGGCTCAATGAAATGCAGTCGGCTGAATTCCTGGCACTCGAACACCGCACCGTGGACACGCACCTGACATGAAGGCCTTGTTGCAGTCACTGCTGATGGCGGCCTTGTGCAGCTCGGTCTGGGCCTCTGCCGAGGAGATTCCTGCGCGGATCGCCCAGGAGCGGGAACGCCTGCAGCGCGAACGCGAAGCCATTGAGCAGGACCACGCGGCGCGCATGCGTGAATGCTGGCAGCGCTTTGCGGTGAACGCGTGCCTGCAAGAGGTGCGGCGCAGCCGTCATGCGGCACTTGACCCTTTGCGCGCGCAGGAGCTCGAGCTCAATGCCCAGGAACGTGCCTGGCGCACGCAGCAGCGCGACGAGCGTCTGCGTGAAAAACAGGAAGTTCAGGAACGCCGGCCATGATCGACGCGGACACGCACGATCAGCGCTCGCCGCAGCGTCGCCTGATCGAATTGCAGATCGAGCATGCCGATCTGGACGCCATGATCGATCAGGCATCCGAGAACGCGGGGGGACTGGATGAACTGCGGCTTCGACGTCTGAAAAAGCGTCGCCTGGCCCTGCGCGACGAGATGGCCCGCTTGCACTGGCTGATGGATCCCAAGGAGCCGGCTTGAGTCGGCTGGCCGATCAGGTCGGGCACGCGCTTTCCACCGGCGGTCCGCTGGCCAAGCAGTGGCCAGGTTTCAAGCCCCGAGCGGGGCAAACCGATATGGCTTTGGCGGTGACCGAGACGGTGCAGGATGGCGGTGTCCTGGTGGTCGAAGCCGGCACAGGGGTGGGCAAAACATTTGCCTATCTGGTGCCGGTGCTGCTCAGTGGACAGCGGGCCTTGATTTCCACCGCCACCAAGGCGCTGCAGGACCAGCTGTTTGCCCGGGATCTGCCGCGCCTGACCGAAGTGCTCAATTTGCCGGTCCGCGTGGCCCTGCTCAAGGGGCGCTCCAGCTACCTGTGCATTCATCGCATGGAACAGGCCCGGCACCATCCGCAGGCCAGCCAGGCCATCTGGCAACGGGCCTTGTCGCGTGTCGAGCAATGGGCGCAGGTCACCCGCAGCGGCGACATGGCCGAGCTGCCGGGGCTGGATGAGACATCCGGCCTGTGGCCGCTGGTCACATCCACGCGCGACAACTGCCTGGGCTCGAATTGCCCCCGCTACAAGGCCTGCCATGTGAACCTGGCACGCAAGGAAGCCATGGCGGCTGATGTGGTGGTCATCAACCACCATCTGTTCTTTGCCGATCTGGCCGTGCGTGAATCGGGCGTGGCCGAGCTGTTGCCCACAGTGCGGGTGACGGTGTTTGACGAAGCCCACCAGCTCAACGAAATCGGTGTGAATTTTCTTGGGCAGGAGTTGTCGACGCAACAGCTGCTGGAGCTGGCGCGCGATGCGCTGGGCACTGGCCTGTCGCTGGCGCGTGGTCTGGTGGACTGGCAAGGTCTGAGCCAGCAGCTGGAAAACGCTGCGCGCGACTGGCGTCTGGTGGCTGGCCACCATCGGGGCGCCACGCGCCTGCGTTGGGATGGCGCTGCCCCACAGGGCATCGAGGATGCGCAATGGGCGTCCGGGCTCCAGCAAGTGGGGCGGGCATTGGAGGCCCTGTGTCAGGGCCTGGATCAGGTGACCGAGCTGGCCCCTGATTTTCAGCGGCTGCTCGAACGCTGCCAGGCCTTGCGCCAGCTTTCCAATCGGTTTCAGGAAGCCGGGGCGGACGACGCAGTGCGTTGGGCCGAGGTTTCGGCTGCGCTGCGAGTCGTGCAGGCGCCGCTGGATGTGGCCGAGACTTTTGCACGCTTGACCGCACCGCCGCCTGCGCCTCAGGGGGCGCTGGAGTCCGGTGCACAGCCCGTGCCGCAGGGCAGTCGGGCCTGGGTGTTCACCTCCGCAACCCTGGGGGATGATCCCGGCCTTCGCTGGTTCACAGGGCCTTGTGGCCTGACGGCTGCACGGACTTTGCGTGTCGAAAGCCCGTTTGACTA
>JACCDW010168125.1_pt1 | contig 13708 bp, 5 predicted proteins | sample 7449781 | NCBI WGS metagenome assembly JACCDW01 (sample SAMN15323449, study PRJNA562643) | freshwater metagenome | isolation source: river surface water | place: USA:Blue River Watershed | collected 2017-08-18 | reverse complement strand
TACTGCTTGAAAGTTAACGAAATGCCCCACAAAGACAAGTAAACCTCGCTTATTGCGATGATCAACGATTCGCTTCTTGATATTCAAGGTCTGTGGATGAGTAGACCAATCTGACTCATCTTCAAAGAGTGAATCAAGGTTCTTATTGAGACGAACCTTGCCGATTCCCAGTAGCTGCGCCGTCTCTTTTGCCCGGCACCAACGACTTGATTCCACACGCAAGATATTTACATCCTGTCGCAAAAGCCACTGTCCGACATCTCGCGCATCCTGGCGTCCTTCATCATTGAGATTGCGTTGAGTAGAACAATCACCGACTTTAAAGTTCTCGGGATCTCCAACACCAGGTGCCAGTGCGTGGCGCATCACCAAGACGTAACCCTTTGGATTACTTCCCTTGAGTTGATCCCAGATTGCTAAATCATTTGCATGCGCACTTTGCAGATTTGTCGCATTGACTAGAAAAGTGCAGATCAACAGAGCAGATGTGAGGCGGGAGCGCATAGCCATGGCAAGACTTTAGATTCAGAGACTCAGGGCGGCAACCCAGAACTAATTCAGCCGGCTGTATCTCCAACTCAACGTGGCAGCCACAGCAACCCACACCTGATACGGCACCACCGCCAACGCAACAGGCGCCGAAACGGTAAACAAAGTAACGGTCATCGGCACAGTAAGTAGCACTGTCACCGTCAGCGCAATTGATGCAGCAACCAGATTGTGCGGACGATAGAACTGATACGCCCACACAAGCGCACTCACCACCGAGGCGGCAAAGAGCGCAAGGTAGATCACCACAACAGGCTTCGAAGCACGCTGACTTACTACGACAGCTGCAATTCCCAGAACAATAAAGTTATACGGCCAGATCAATCCAAATATGAAATCTGGAGGCTGCCACGATGGCTGATTGAGATTTCTATACCAACCATCGCCAGTGTTTACCCATAAACCAGAGCCAATCGCATAGATCAGAACCAGTGCAATCCCTATGACGGAAGCTGAACTTCGGAAGGCCATACAGTGAGCCTACTTCTTCTTATACCCCGCAGGACACTTTGGACTTACACCCGTTATCCTCTTCACTGCCTTGCCTTTGGCGCACGTAATCGTTGACCTTTTCGCCTTTGAAGGCGCTGCAGACTCTTCTTGAGTCAACTTCACGCGGATAGTCGGACTTGAGAAGGTGAAGTTGTAAGCCCCAAATCGCAGCCAGCCATTCTTCTCATTGAGAGAGGTGGTACTGACTTGATTTTCACCACCAGCATTTACAACTTGAATCGATGCAGAAACGGGAGCTTTGGTGAACTTATACAGACAACGTGCAGATTCTGAACGCATGACCAGGTCGTATGAACCACGCCAGATCTCGTCACTAGGCGCTTTATGCAAACCGGCAACTCTGTACGAAAGAAAACCTTTTTCAAAATTGGGCGCTTCACCGCTATACATCATTGCATTTGTCGTAACTAGACCCATTAATTGCTTGCTTGATTTTAAGCAGGGATCTAGTTCGCGAGGAACAACGGATCGAAGAGACCAAGCGGAGACAGAAGAGTCAGCCTTATCATCGAGATAAGGCATGAGCCTCTCAAACCACTGAAAGCGAAAATCACCATCTGCAAAAAGGTTCCAGTGAGATGCATCATCTGGAAATCCAGTGGGTACAATTCCTTTCGGCAGAGAAGATTTTTTGAAATCTTCCACCTCAACTGGAATCTTCAGAGGTTCGCCAGAGATTGTTACTTCATTAATCCGATTCGAGAGACTCTCAATTTCAATAGTTGGTTTCCCTATTCGGCCATGAAGCCAACCGGTTACAGAGGAGCTCAATTTCGCCTTCAACTCCAGAGCCACATTTTCCGGGAAATCTGCACGCACAAAACAAGTTCCTGCGGTTTTGTAAACGCACTTTTCTCCCCAAGCAGCACCCCCGGATCCTCCAACCCCAAGTCCACCATCCTCGTTGCGGGATGAAATTAAAAACGGTGTAGGGGCATTTAGATCTGACTTTTCAATCACTGGAGTAATCGAAATTTGGAAGCTCTCTAAATCTGAGTTCTTTCCGGCCTTTGCGCCGCCTTTCATGGTTATTGCAACTGCATAGAATGATTTTGAACCGTTCGAAGCAGATTTCGATTGCCAGAGGGAAACTCGAGAACCTGGGGGGAGATCTCTTGAAGGAATCCCCTCAAAATCCAAAACTGGATGGAGAGATAAATTCTCGGACCCACCACCTGGTCTATCAAGCAAACTAGATTCAATTTCTCCTTGAAAATCTAAGTACTTCACAAATTGGAGGTTCTCTTCTCCTCCCGTGCTGCTGAGCTTTAGGCTCGCTACGCAGTCGGCACTCTTATTTTCTGCGCAGACAGGCAGGACCGAGAAAAAGAAGATGTCAGATGAAAGGCAATTCTTATCAGTGTAAGAGGCGCAATAAAGTGAATCAAAATTATTTGGATTACTAGCGAGTGGATTTTTTGTTAATGAAACTACATTTGATCCTCCTCCGGTGAGCCAAGGTTCTACGAATGAGTCATCCACGATGTAACGCGTGCGATCGGAGCTAACTTCAGAAGTATCAGCAGCCATCCATGAGCGATCGAGTTCGACAAAGCTAGACGAAGAATCTCCTGCAGCAAATAAATTTGGTGACAGGATTGATGTGCTCAGTAATGCGACGGTTCCGACGGCTAAAAATCTTCTCAACCACATGGTTAAAATGTTATCTTCTTCCTCTTAAACCCTGCAGGACACTTTGGATTGACTCCCGTTACCTTCTTCAACGCCTTTCCCTTCGCACAAGTAATCGTTGATCTCTTCGCCGCTGCAGCGGACCCTTTCTGAGTTAACTTCACACGAATCGTTGGGCTTGAGAAGGTAAATCCCTTAGCACTTAAATAAAGCCAACCATTGCGCTCATTAACAACCGTAGTTGCAACTTTCTTCTCGCCTTCTTCGCTGAGAATAGAGATGCTCGCTTGAATTGGCGCACTAGAGAATCCATAAATACAACGAGCAACATCGCTCTTGACTGCAAGGTCGTAAGAGCCTGATGCAACTTTTCCATCTGCCTCTAAGTGAGGCGATGCAACCTTGTACTCAAGAGAACCTGTTGCCTTATTAAATGTTGGGGGACCAGAGCTATACGTCAGCGCATTTGTCGTTACAACGCCTCCAACCTGAGCCGACTTCTTAGAACAGCGAGATACATCTGGGTTATTCCAACCAGTTAACGTGCGATAAGACCAGTACTGAGTCGTCTTCGTCGCCTTATCTCCGATTGTCGGAAGCATCGCATTCATGATCTCCATAGTCTGAGGGTCATCCAGTCCGTTAAGCATCGACTGCATGCCGCGATTTGGATCTCCCATAATTCCCCAATCGACATCGGCAAAGATCACTTTGCGCACCGACTCAGGAACCTGTGAGTTAGGAATCATAAAATCAAGCGTAGAAATCTTTACTGGCTCAGCCTCAATAGAAATCAGCTGACCATTGGCGGTCTTATCGATTGCAATCGACGGAAGTGCGATACGCCCATGAAACCAGCCATTGATCTGTTGCGTTAATTGCACTGACATTCCAAAGCGATACTTATCTGGAAAATCTTGTGGAAGCTGACAGACGCCCGTATCAACTACTGTGCATCGCTCTCCTTCTGGTGTGGTTGCCGGCCCCATTCCTTCTGTTGCACCCAATCGTCCCCACGTCGGACGCGACTTCATTGGCATGTAATCACCTGCAACCGGTTTCACCGGAACGATTCCTGTCATCAACGGACCAAAGCCCACTTGCTCAAGACTTAGCGCAGCACCTGAAGCTTTTCTAATCCACCCATTACTTCTCGCCGATACAAAGTAATTCTCTGTTCCACCGCTATTTGCAACTCCAGGAATCTTCCATAGCCCACCAAAACCACGCGCTGCAGATAACTTCAATGCAGGTATTGCCTCGCGATCTGTATCTCCCTTAACCGGAAGTGCATTGAGGTATTCGCCTTTAATTTTCTTACCTGCAGCATCTACAGCCCATACCGCTTTAATGCAGTCGAAGGACGAATCAACAGCGCAAGCCGGCAAGTTGTGAATCATCATGATGGAGGTTGCTGCTGTGCAAAGCTCATCATCTACTGCCGTACAGCGAACAATCTTGTCTGAATCAGAATCTTCGGCGTTGGCATAGAAATTATCTGGCTCGAGGTTGAGATCGAAGCTCTCCTGCAGATACAAACCAAAGTTCGGAACAGTCGACGGAATACGTCCACCAGCTTCCGCCCCAGGCCCAACTGCCACAACCGTAAAGAGCACCGCCGCCACAGATGCCACCGTAATTCGCTTCAGACCAATCAACACTTCAACCCTCGCCCTCGGTAAGCCCATTTGAGCCATAGAGATATCACCGTGAATACCTCTTGCATTTATGCAGCTGCGCCTAGAAAGTTCTAGTAACTAGGTTGAGAGAGTAATGTTCAAAGTGCTGGATCCTGAGCTCGGCACCGTAAAGGCTGGCACGTCCAAGTTATCTCGGTAGGTAACCCCAGATTTATTGACCGGGAAGACTTTGATCTTGTAGGTAAGTCCAGGTTTGAGGATGAGCCCGTATTCGCCAGTGCTTGTTGAGCAGCTGACTACCTGGGCATCGTCATTCGTAGCGCCATCTATATTTGCATAGATAACAGCCCCTGCGATTCCCGTGCCATCAGCAGATAAAATTTTTCCAACCACATTACCTCGAGCAAGGGTAAAGGTCATCGCTGTAGCTGTTGTCGTTTCTCCTGATGCACACTGCCCGCTGATCTTTGAAACAACTCCACTTGCATTTGTCTGCAAGAAGCAAGCAGTTGAAGTGCCATAACGGCCAGGGCCAGGGTTGAGCGTTAATTTAAATTTGCGAGACTCAGGAAGAGTGAAAGCTACCTTTCCAAATTCATTTAAACCAGCACTTGTAAACCAGGAAGTGACGGTCAATGAGTCGTTTACATACTCAATACCTGCCCAACCCCATTTATTTAAGGTGGTTGCATCAGGAAGCAAGGAAGTCACTTGAAGATTAGGCGCACCAAGTGAGAATGTTCCGTTATTCAATTCAGACCATGAATATCCGACTCCACCGTTGTCATACTTCTTATATGTGAAATCATTTCTCAACTCCCAACTTGGTTCTAGATGAACTTGATACTTGGAGTTCGCAGTTGCGGTAGTTGTCTCAACATTGATAGCAACTACACCTTCTGAATTAGTTGCACTCCAGCCAACCCAATCCAAGTTTCCGCCATTAATACGATAAATGGTTACGTAGTTGTACCAGCTAGCAGACAAACCAGAATCAGGTCTGGTGACAGTGATTCTTGTATTCGGCTTTGCAGGTGTAATGGTTCCAAGATCGGTTTGTGTAAAAGTCGATCCGAGCGTGTAATCAGAAAGAACGTTACAGATCGGTTTACTGTCGCCTGATTCGCAATTCCATCGTGCCATAGTCGTAGAAGCCCAAGGAGAATCCACGTAGACGCGAATCTTCTTCGAACCAGATTGGCCTGAGTTATTTGATGAAACAGTTTGGGTATCAATGTAGATACCCACGTATCCATTCTCATCAGAGCGTGCGCCTGTCCAGTAGTTGCCGATTCCAATTGATACCCAAGCGTCGCGAACAGGCCCCGTTCCATCGTTGAGAGTTAATGTGAAGTTTGGGGCTCGCAACTTCAGCTTAATCTTTCCATCATTTTGAAGGCAGTTATTGCCCGACCTGATGGTCCCTGTCTCAATCTTTAAAGCACAAGTTGCAGATTGTGCACCTTCAAATTCACCCCACCACTTTTGTTGAGCAGTGACGTCATAGTCTCCATCCTCGATATTTGTAGCAAATCTTCCATCGATTCCAGAGTAGAAATAACACTCATTGCCACAACCTTTGTAGCCCTTGGCTTTTGCATCCGCCCAATCTGTAATCTTCCGATTGAAAGTTACCCAGCTATATGCGGTTCCCGTGTCGTACATATTCACAACAGAACCTGCCACATTTGGTGCACCGTAGGAAAGTGATTGGTATGTACTTCCGTTTAGGGTTTCAGTCGAGACTGACGACCCGGTTCGCCATTCGGTTACGGTTGGCACGTCTAAGTAATTCGTGACAACTTTGTACTTCTTCGATACGAGTGATGCGAGACTATCCCAAGCGGGATAAATAGTTACCTCATATTCTTTTGAAGATTGGCAGCATCCTCCAGGTAGATACATTGAAAGCGTTCCATTTTCCTCAACGCGTTGACCCCAAATCCATTCTCCGGTTGTAACGTTGTACACGTTGGCGTAACCCCATGAAACTGATCCATATTCGCCGTAACTCCAAGAAGCAATTTTTCCGGGTGTAGCGCCATTTGCGGGTTCGCGTACAAGAGCCTTGAAGTTAGGTTCTTGTAGCGTCATGCTGAAGAAATTCGCCCCTGACACAGGCTCTGTTGTGACTAGAGCATTGCTGCGCTTGTCATAAAGAGTCACAACATCTGAACTATTGACCAGAGCCTTGTACTGCTTGCGAACGCTTTTACTACTTCCATCCCAAGGTTCGTAGACAGTAATGGTGTATTCCTTTGGGGTAGCGCTGCAGCAGCTTCCCTTGAGATAAACACCGAAGGTGCCGCTAGAAGTGAGAGATGCACCAGGCACCCATTCGTTATCAGACTCATTTCTGATTTCGACCCAAGTATTTGCAATAGCTGCTTTTGTCACTGGGTCTCTTACAATTCCTTTGAAGTTCGGTTGTTTAAGTGCGACCGTTGTTCTGAATTTTCCTGCAGTGGTTTGATTTGCAACTTGTGTTGCATCCAACGCACTCGTAGTCGAAACATATGATGGAATTGCATCAGATTTATTTGGAACATGAACCTGAATATTCATTGCACCAGAAATTTGATCGCTATACATTGAAGCCACGCCAATTGTGTTGGTGGCCGCGGATCGATACTGCTGTCCATTAGCCATACTTACGCCAACCCATGAACCAATCGATGGATTGGATCCTTCAGTAACTGTCACTTCAATATTTGGTGCTGGGAAGTTGAGGACCTTATTGGCACCACCCGTTCCGATTAGCGCTTCTATGGCGGTCTTTCCTCTAACTATCAGCTCTGGATAAAGTCTCCTATTCCAGTCATTAGCCCACAATTGAGATTCGGAATTAAGAGTTGTGTCTGCTGGTAACTTCAGCGCCCATTGACCTTGGTCATTTGCGTTGGTGCACCAACCGCGGTTACTTTTGTAAACGCTGCTGTATCCGGTGAGACAAATGCTTGCATAAGGCACAACCGTGCTTGAATCTGGACTCTTGATCAGACCAGACCATGTTGGAGAAGTTAATTGCAAAACCAGATTGTTCGCTGAGGTACCTGCAGGCGTGGACGTTACGGTTCCTGTCTCATTAACCACCACATCGCCGATGAAATCACTATCGGAATACGCGATTGATCCCCACGGTGCTCGGGCAAAAATCTTGTAGCTACCCTTACTTAGATTGAGGGACCACTTACCGTCTTGATTGGTATTAGCTGAATACTCGCCCTTTTCGCTGAGCGTAACGGCATCGACGGCCATGACATAGATATTCGATAACGCTGATGCGCTATCTGGTGTTCGAACCTGGCCACTTAAATTAGGGGATCCAAATTCCAAAATGGTAAATCCTCCAGAGGTACTAGAGCCAGCACCCGTGACGGTATTGGTTACGATTCCTGCGGTCGATTCGACAACAAGTTTGTATTTCTTGAGTGTTACCGAGACATTGGAATTTTTTCCCGATGGATGTAAAAAGAGATCGTAAGTACCAGGATCTGCGATATTCAAAGCGGAGACGCCCGATGAATTCACAAATGGATTTTCAATCCACATACCATTTTGTTGAATTGAGAGATAATAATCTGTGCTGAAGTCGGCATCCCCTGCTACTTTTGCTTTAATCTTTACCGCGGGCGAAGTGAGTCGAATCTTTCCAAAATCTTTACTGAAAGTCGTCACAGATTCAGGTGCCACAGAAAACTCTGAAGAATATCCTGTTGCGACTTCGATATTTCCGTAGGGTCTAGCAGAAATTCGGTACTTACCGGCCTCATTCACGGACAAACCAAAGTTGCCGTCTTGATCTGAGTTTGCACCCGCGTAGTTGTACCAACGCTCAGTCGCACTGGAGGACTTATCGGAGTATTTCTCGGAACGCTGAAGCATGATTTCAAGCCACTCGATATCAGAAATATTGCTTCCATTGGGTGCAACAATCTGTCCAGATATGTTGGCCTTTCCAGCCGAGAGGACGAATCGATTATTACTCTTTGAAATCGGTGATGAACCATCTCGGATGGTCGGCACACCATCAGCATCTACGGAGACGTTGTATTCCTTACGCACCAAAGATGGACTATCCCAAGGTTCAATTACAATGATTGATTGAGTATTTGCCTCTAAATTCGCATTTACTTTTCCATCTGCAGTTGACCACAAGTCAAAACCTTGATGGAAATTATTCTGCTGGCCATAAATGTACATTCCGGCACTCTTTAGGGGAGTTCCATCAATCGGGTTGGTGATCGTAAGGGGTAAGTTTCCTTGCTTCAAAGAAACTTTGAAATCGCTTATCTCACTGCCATAACCAGAGTTCAGAGTTTTTGAAAGTTGGTTGCTACTGTTTACGTAGATGTAATCACTAAAAGTATTTGCATAATCTGATATCTGTCGAGGAGTAACAGCCAATCTGTACTTTCCTGGTTCAGATAGATTAAAGCCAAATTGAGTGTTCCAAGGTGACAAATATCGACCGTCAAGGCGTTCAATATTTCCATTTAAATCGGTGTATTCAAGCTCAACGACAGCGCTTTGGGTATCAGAGAAAGTTATTGGAGTAGAGCCATCTGCGTGGAACAAGCTGCCCATTAAGTTTGGCTTGGTTGGATGGAGGGTAAAACGGCCTGACGTCGCAGTAACGCTTTCTACCGTGACGGCGTTCGAGTTATCGACATCAACTTTATAAAGTCTAGATGTATTTAGCTCCCCGCCTTCGACTCGTATTTGATACGTTCCAGGCGCCAGGTAAGAACTGCCAATTCCATCTTCATTTACGTTCATTCCAAAACAGGACATTTTGCGCTCAATTGGAGTCAGGGTGAGGCTGGTGCTGCAGCCACTCAAATACGCGTATGCAAGAGGTGTTGATAAGTCAACTGGATCAACAATTTTGTACTTAAAGTTTGAAAGTGGCAGATTGAGTTTAAATATTGATCCCGGCAGTGTAGGCGCGGCGTTGTTGATGGTAATAGCGCTGCTTGTTCTTTCTAAGTCAAAATATTTCTTACCGTAAGTGTCATTATTGTTGGCGCTAACCGCGAGTCTAAATACTCCAACAGGAATCGACATTCCAATCGTAACGGAATCAATCTTCACCCAGCCAGAGTCAAGGCTTTCCCAATACTCGCCGCCACCATCGTTGATTTTTTGTTGTAATTGAACATTGGGCGAGATTCTAAGTGGCACCAATGTATTTGGGTCAGCAACTTGAAAGCGCAAGTTAATCGGCTTCAAAGTCAAATCAAATACTCGAGAAGTTGATGGAGCCGAATTACCCATTTCATCGAGAATTGAAACCGCTCCACTTGAAATCAAAATGGTGAAATTAGTTGAGATCTGTTTGCTTCCTGTTGCCGGGGTAACCGTCATTCCGTACTTTCCATCTGGAAGCGTGAGGTTTCCTTTTGATGCAGGAACCCAGGAGAATAAGTTTGATTTCAATGATGGAACATAAAGATTGTAACTAGAGTTTACGAGGTTGCCTGCTAAGTCTTTAACTACGAATCCAAATGTTGGAGTTCCTGGGGTAACTTTCAAGGCAAGATTGATATTGGATGAATAAGTACCGGTTTCTGTTGTGCTGAAACTTCCGGAGCGGTTGGCCCATAAATTTCCAGCGGTGACGGAGCCTAAGGTAAGCGAATTCTCAAATTGAACAGTAATTTCATATTTCTTTGTTGTTTGTTCATCATCATTCCAAAGTTGTGTCGCCCAAGAATCTTCACCTGGTCGCATTGCAGCGCTTCCAACCTCGTACCATCTGGTTCCTGCGCTCGTTAATCGCCAGAAATGTATTGAAGCGGTAACACCCTCAGGAAGAATGAAAGGCGTACCGTCTGCATTAACTAATGTTCCAGAGACGTTACCCTGCTTGAACTTTACGGGAAAGACATTTGAACCATCTGCCGTTACTTGGGTACCATCGTTGTTAAATAACTTATAGGAAGAACTTCCACCACTAGTCACATTCTTAACTTGATAATCCGAGCAAAGCTGACTGCGATCTTCATCTTCGGCAGGACAAGACCCAAAGTACCCACCCCAACTGAGATCCTGCGAGGACAGATACACGCCAAATGCACCAGACCGAATAGTCTGGATAGACGCACTATTTGTGTAAACAAGCGAATTTGCCCGCGCATCGGTGCCGTCAGCCTTTACGATCTTGACACGTAGATTTGATGCTTTAAGGGCTACATTGAAAGTTTCATCATCGAGATTCATACTCTTTGAGTAGACAGCCTGAGTTAAGTCAGATGCGGGGGGCTGAACAGTCAGATTTAGCCAGCTGACTGTATCTGGCGCCGAGACATCGGCTTCTCCATTTGAATTGGTAACAGCGATTGTCGAGAAACCTGTGTATTTCAAACCAGTTCCGGTCTGGTCATCGAAGGATAGTTGAACCTGCGCCCCTGGGTACAAGTTGCCTGATGAATCTCTAACAATAATCTTCTTGCTAATGATTGCGGGCGCGCTACCAGCCGGAGCGGGAGTTGCTATCTGGAAGAGGGAAAGCGCCAACAGGACTGAGAGAGTTGAAGCAATTTTTCTACGGATTATTTGGCGCTTCATTTTGATACCTTCAGTCTGATTATCTTCGATGATTTTCCTGCAGTTAATTGGATTGAATAGATTCCTGGCTTTGTAAATTTCAATACAGGCAATTTTATTGCCGAAGTTTTTGTGAGCGTTTTCTTAAAAAGCGCAATGGTCAATCCATTTGGAAGCAGCGCCTTGGCAACGATCGGAGTCTTTGTCGGCAAATTCTTTGCTGTTGCCATAAAACTCGCTCCAATCTTGAGCGTCACCAACTGGGTCTTGCTTGAAAATACTACTGTCCTACTTGGTTTTGCTGTCGATACGGCTTTGAAAAATGGGTTCTTGGCGAGAGTGGAAGTCGACTTGTCATTAACCGATTTTGGCGTTGCGCCATTTGTTGGCAATGTGGAGATTGTCGGGCTTGGCTTAGTCGCGGAAGGAGTGGGGGTGATTTTTGGTATTGGGGGTGCAGCTTTTAACTTAACCAGGAAACGTGTTGAATCCGAGGCTTTCGCAGTGCCATCAACAGTGAATACACCTTTGGCCGCTTCGCCTGTGTACTCAAGACTCGAATCTGTAATTCCAACAGCGAAGACAAGTATTCGATATTTACCATCAGCTACCTTGAGATCAATTAGACCATCTGTCTTCGAACACTTTCCCGCAACAAGACCAGAAACAGTTTTCTTCAGATCATAAAGTTCTATACATACTTCCCCTGGAAGTGGCTTAGAAGGACTCTCACTATCTACAACTTTAAAGAGCGCTGGCGTATCAGCTTTTTCTTCCTCGGTCGCAGCCGCAGCTAATGCGCCTCCGCCGCCTCCGCCACCAAAGAACCCACCTGACAAAGATGATGTGACAGAAAATGATCGCACAACATTTGCCGCCGCCGCATACTTGCTATTGCCCCCTTGCGAGGCTGTTAGCGTGCAGGTACCTGCTGCAGAGAAAGTGACGCTCGAACCAGAGACGCTACATACACCGGTCGCAGTAAAAGTAACAGTCAATGAAGCACTTGACGATGCTGCTGCTGTCAGCGCCTCAGTCACCAGTTTGGAACTGATAACTGGAAAAGTAATTGCTTGCGCAACCTTTTGAATGGTGAATGTCTTGGTTGCCGAACCGGTCGCATAAGTGGCATCACCTGGGGTTGTCGCAGTTATTGTGCAAGTACCTGCCGCAACAGCTGTTACAACACCCGCTGAATAGGTACACGCACCTGCTGGATTTCCATTCACACCAAAAGAAACGGTACCAAAGTTGGAACTGGCACCAATTACTAGCGTTTCATCTACGTAAACATCGCCAATTGTCGAGGGCGTAATTGTTGGGTTGTTATCTAGCAAAGCTGCACCTGCAATAGTTACTGACGATGATGCCGACGATCTGGCGCTTTCACCGACTGCATTCTTGGCTGTGACCTTTACTGTGTACGTTCCAGGCGCAACTGTGGTCATATCAACAGTTGTATTTGTAGTTGTTTTAGTCTGCGACGTGACATCAGCACCAGCGCTATTTATCAGGTAAACCTTATATTCTGTTACCGCACTTCCATTTGAATTTGCAGGCGCACTCCAACTATTACTAATTGTCGTCGCATTTACTGTTGCCGTCACACCAGTTGGAGCATCAGGGACATCAGCCGTTTTTGCCTCAGAGAAATCACTTAGCGCTGATTCACCATTTGCATTAACAGCGACGATTTTAAAGCTATAGGTAGTCCCGTCAGTTAGGCCCTCAACAGTCTTGGTTGTCTCGGTATCTGATGCCGTTGTTGAAATTCCTGTTGCCGTAATCTTGTAACGCGAAAGCACCAACCCACCAGTATTTGTAGGCGCTGTCCAGGTCAATGTCACTTTCTTAACCCCAGGCACGGCACTTACGACCGTTGGTTTATCTGGGATCGATTGCGTCAGAAAAGGAATAGCAGTGGCTGGTGTTTCAAAAGAATCCTTCTTTGCGGTTACAACTACATCGTAAGTAACGCCTCCGGCTAAATTTTCGACGATTGCATCAACTTTTGTATTTGAGCAAGGACTACATGCAATTGTTGTACTTCCAGAGACTTTTCCTGTTGCAGTTGCCGAAATGATGTAGGCGATAGGCGCTGGATGGGAACCGTCTACAACAGATGGTGTGAAGGAAACGGATATGGCAGCCTTATCCATCGCGGTCGATGCCGGAGAAGCATTGGAGATCGAAATATTGGTAGCTGGATTCGGAGCCGCGGCAAATGCCGAATCCAAGGAGATTGCTTGAAAAGCTGCGAGGGCTAATGCGGAGGAAGCCAAGAGGGCAATATGTCGCTTCATAGTTATGGAGCACCCCTCTTTGATACGAAACTTGGCAATTCGTTAGTTAGTCGAATTCTAGAACTGAAGTCCTCCCCTATCTAGGGGTGGACGAGAGTCTTCATGAATCCAAGCCCGATTCAGCCCAGTCGGGCCATCGTGATTACACCGTAATTGAGGGTCGTATTTATGCACGCGAGGCTAGGAAGTCCTTACTCCTCGTAATCCCAGTAATACTTCCCATCGCACTCGAGGATCTTGCTGCACATCGCATTCAAAGAGACAGCACCGTTGTACTGCTCCTTCGTGTTACTCCAACTGACGATCCCAACAACCTTGCCCTCGTTATCAACGAGCGGCCCACCACTATTTCCATGTGAGATATTGGCGGTAATGAAAATCTCATACATATTTGAATTGAGCACCGATCCAAATGCCACAGACCCCTCATACCCATCAGCACTTCCCAAAGCCATCACCCAATACCCTGGCAATGGATCAAAGTCAGATAGCTCCAGTGTCTTTAACTTCAACCCCGTCGCC
>JACCDW010719092.1_pt1 | contig 13711 bp, 10 predicted proteins | sample 7449781 | NCBI WGS metagenome assembly JACCDW01 (sample SAMN15323449, study PRJNA562643) | freshwater metagenome | isolation source: river surface water | place: USA:Blue River Watershed | collected 2017-08-18 | reverse complement strand
TTGTATTGTTTTTCGCTTGAGTCGAAATAAAATCTATTTTGTTCTATGCTGCCGAAAACATAAGTTAGATAACGAACTCTAATTACATATTTGTCCGCTTCTTTAACAAACGCAATAATCCAAGAAGCATCAGCATTTGTATTAGTAGTATCGCCGGATTTACCTAGACTAAAATTGTCTGTTAAATTAAGGTTTGCGGCTGTAATGATCTTCCATTCGGTATTAACTAAATCGTATCTTAATCCAAAATTTAAATTTTGGAATGCTTGATTAACAATCTCAGTTTCTAATGCAACACTTAGATCGTTAACAAATTTTGGAACTACACGACTTGCGATAGCACCTGTTGGAACAGGGTCGCTTAATGTAATAGGACCTTGTCCATTAGTTAACACTCCGCGGCCGGCATTGGTACCATCACCAACTACCTTAACAACTTTAGTCCATAGACGATCGGTTTGATCAGGATCATTTGCATTTACTAAAACTAACTGACCTTTTTTAAACGCATATCCTGTAGGTGGTAAAAACTTAATTAACGCACCAGACGAAAGATACTTTAGAGTATTTGTAGAATAGGTTCCAACTTTAAGAAGTTCTCCTAACTTTTTAAAGTAACCAGTTGAGGTTGATGTTGTAATCGATTGCCAACTAGTATCAGTATCAGTAAAAAGAATTTTATCAAATTTTGTAAAATAGAAATTGTAAACATCTGTTTCTGTGAATACTGATTCTACCTGTTGTCTAATAAAATTAATAATATCGATTCTATTGTCAAATTTAAATGATAAAACTTTTTCGCTTTCTTCTTTATAGATATATCCGTCATCAGCAAATACGTTGATGCTGCTGTATTTTCCGCTAGCATCTAGCACATCAAAGTTTCTAGAAATTCCACTTGATGTTCTGTTTATTGCTTTAACTTTAACGATGTTTTGCGAACTTGTTAATGGAGCAAGATTATAATCTTCCCCAGTAATCATACGGTTCTGAGTATAATATTGTGCAGGAGCATTAACTCTAATAGAATCAATATCTTCCGATGCAGAGGATGTAGCAACTGTTGATTGTAAAGATAACCCTACAGTTAATGTATGCTCGGCACCGGATTTATTAATGTATGTAACAGCAATATTAATCCCTCTCATTTCATTAGGATATATTGTGTATGTTAACCCATTACTTACACGATAGTAAACACGAAAACTTCCTCGAGGAAGATTGCCATAAACACCGTCAGCAAATACTAAATCAACAGCATCATTTTCTTTTGTATTAATAGAAAAAATGTTTCTAATATTTTGAGAAATACTATTATAAGCAATATTATTTCCAACTAGACTTGAAACCTGTACCCACTGATCAGTTTGCGCACCATTTGCAGCTAACGAAAATAACCAAACATCGTCGTTGTTAATATTTGCCGCATCAACTGAAATCTTTTCATTTGTTGTTGGTACATCGATATTAAAATCAGCAAGCTCTAGTGAGCCTTGCTTAAACATTAAAAAGAAACCTGTGTTAGGACTGCCTGGTCCTGATCCATCGTTACGATAAACAAATCCTAACTGATTACCCGGAACTGGTGGTTCTTCATAAATTTCTTCACTTCCTGAGAACGCAGTTGAAACAATTTCAAAAGTCATTCCTCTAGATGCTACCGCTTTTGTAAAAGTAAAAATAGGAACATCGTTAGTAGCTGTTCTAAAACGATATTGTTCTGTTGGAATTCCCTGTATAGTTGCATTACCTTGGGAGCGTCCAAATTCGGTATTATCTGCCATTGCAGAATTTAACACCATTAGGAACTGTTCTAACCAGTTTGTGTTAGTTGGATCATTCCATGTAATAATTTGCTGACTTAAATTTTTACCATTACTATCAACAATTTCTTCAGTTGTTGTTACTGTGGTAAATTTTAATAAACCTTGTGAAGCGATGTTTCTTTTAGCATTATAGGAAAGCATACGTGCAATACGTAAAACGCTTTCTTTTGTTTCTGCTAATTCAATAAAGTTTTCGCGACTAGCTAAATCGACACGGAAAGCAAGGCTTTGGCCTAAGAACGCTACAGCATCGATTAGCGCAAGATATTCGCTAGATTCAATGTAGTCGTTAAAATCTTCAGGATAATTTTCACGTAGATACGTGATAATAACACGGCGGAGATTTTCAAAATCATAAGATTTAAAGTCCGCATTTTTAAAGGTCTGGTATATTCTAGTCCAGTCCTGATTTAAAATTAGATTGTTTTGTCTATTAGTCGTGGTCATTTTTTATCCCTATACCAATATTTACCTTGGAAAATAATGTGGTCAGTTTATCACAGAATTGTTTTTATCAAATTCAAAAGTCATACGCTCATTAATGTTAAACGGAATATACGTAATGTCTGCTTGAATACGAATTCCTTGATCTGTGCTGTCAATTTGTATTTCGTTTACTGCTAATCTAGGATCATAATTAACAATGTCCTCAATGTCCTTAGCAATTATTTGCTTAACATCTTCAGTAAACTGTTCAAATAACATATCCCAAATCACTGTGCCGAATTCCGGGTTTTCTAGTTTTTCACCTTTACGAATGTAAAAGTGGTTAATTAAATCTTGTTTAACTAAATCAATGTCGTATAACTTATAATTTTTAGAATTTTTCTTAGAACTAAACCCTTTATAGGTAAATGCTCCTCCGCTTGCATCGCCCACAGATGCAACATTTTTTGCTACGATTTTTTGATTATAAAGTTTTGTAGACATGATTTATTCCTTATGCGTATGACGAATTAATATTGTTTGCAGAAGCAATTCTCTTCTGAGTTTCGGGCGATGCAAGACCTTGTTCATAGCCCTTAAATCTTTCATACTTAGTCATCGCAACTGTTGCTTGCTCAACTGTAGTTGCTTCTTTTAATTTTTTACCTACGCCTTTTTCAGCACCGTTTAATTCAAGGTGCACAAACTCCAATTGTGTTTGGAAATCATTAAATGGTGTTCCTTTACTATTGGAATAACTCTTGAGATTTTCTAAACGTCCTGTATTCCATTGGGCAATACCAACGCTGTCTTTTCCTGGTCCTGCATCATTCTTAGCAACAGCATTCGGATTTAACCGAGACTCGTTCACTAAATTACCAACAATACCTGCGGCTTGAGCTTGTGTCCATCCTTTGCTAATAAAGAATGCCATTGCTTCTTTTTCTCGTTCAGGTGCAGTAGCAGGAGTTGTTGATGCACCTGTAGCCGCTGGAAGCGGGCCTTCGCGGTCAGTAGTAGCAGGTTTTAACTGTGCAGGTGCTTGGTTTTCGTGTAACGGCCAGGGTTCGTGCATCGGAACCCGAGTCATAATACTCTTTAACGACAACCCCTGATATCTGTTTACTGACCATCCTGCTTCTGATTGTGTTAATGGGTTATCGTGCGTAGGCAATGGAACTACCTGTTGAGCAATGTTTGCCGTTTCAGCAAGTTTTCCATTCATATGAATTTCGGCACCGCTTTCATAAATTCCACCGACGCCGGCAATATGTGTTTCACCGGTAGAAGTATATTTGGCTTTGGCTCCGGTTGCTATATTCATATCATCCTTAGATGATATTTTCGATTCACCGCCAATTAACAGATCTAAATTAGAACCAAGTGTTATCTTTCCACTAGCATTTACTGCCAATTCATAGTCTGTTCCAACATCGACGTGGAAACGCTGACTAGATTTCATGTTAATATTTCTACCGGCCTCCATGTTAATATCTCGGTCAGCAAATAAATTAAAATCTTGTTCAGTATGAATACTTACGCTGTCTTTAGCATAGATATCAATTTTACCATTGCTAGTCATTTCAATCCAAGTTGTTCCACGAGCATTGCCAATGTAAATTAAATCTTCACTATTGTGCATTAATAGTTGGTGGCCTGTTCTAGTACGAATTCTAAAATATTCGTTATACGGAATATCGCTTCGACCTGTATCGGATGTTTTTTCTGTTGACCCGACGTATGTCTGATTTAACAAATCAACATATTTCATCGGACCTTCAGAAGCAGGAGTAGCTCTGTGATATCTATGATCACCGTCGTCCATGACTATTTGTGTTCCGCCTAAACGACTAACAGGAACCGGATTGTCAGTTAAACTATTCTTTTTGCCAAGTTTAGCTCTCTTAGCTTCAGGACGTTTATCTACCGGTCCTGGGGTCGAAATACCAAATACTGCACTAGGCACTTCTCGTCTTGATGTAGTAGTAGTGGTTCCTCTAACATCATCGTCTAAAAGACCTTGTTCTAAAAATCTATCAGCAATAGGATGTACTGGTTTTTTAATTTTATCAGGATCTATTTCTTGCTTGTCCGCATTGATCTTTTTATTAAATTCTGCTGTAGGAATTGGTTGTTTAGTGTTATATTTTTGTTGATCATTTTGATCCATATAAACTTCAGTGCTACCAGAAATTGCAGGAACCATTTGATTTGCATAACGTGCCGGGACGCAGGCAAACCAATATCCCAAAGACGGGTCGCCATTTACAAACATCACTAAAACATTAACTCCAACATCAGGCGGGATCATCCACATGCCGTAGGATTTTTGTGTATCGCTATATCCATCAATTGTAGAATTTTCTCCGGTATTCTTACCCATAAATTCAAATGGGGTGTAACCAAAGAACGGACTTGCGTATCTTACAATAAATGTCTGTGCATCATCCCCCGGAGTGTTTCCTTGATCTTTTAATAAAGTAACTTCAAGGCTTCCGGTAAAAGTAGGATCGAGATGACTTACCACTCTAGCAAGATGTACTCCGTTTCCTACACCGGCTCTTCCTCTTGTATCTGATGCTGACGTTCGTCTATGCTGTGCCATATATTAAGTATCTATAATTGAATTTCGTTCTGCTTCAAAATTTAATTTTCCATTTTCGGTAGCAGTAGGTGTAACTTTATTTGTATCTTGTATTGGCGAATTCGGCGATGCTTCTTGTTTACCAATTTCGATAGCATTATTATTCTGTTTAGAAATTGCCAATTTCTCGCTGCCAGCGGCTCTATTAGTTGCTTCAGGTCCTTGTGGTCCAGGCATACGTAAGCATTTTAGTTTTTGTTTCCACATGCCGTCGGCGAATGTATTTTCACATTGAACAATTCTATAAATGCCACCAAATGGACTTTCTTTTCCTGAAACAGAAAAATCGTATAACCCAGTCTTTTCATTGATATCCGCAGGAGTTCTAAATGTTAGATAAATGTAAACATTTCCTGATTCATAATTCATTGTTCCGTCGTTAGTAATTTGCTTATTTGGAGCAGAGGAACCGGCAAAATAATTTCCTATCCCGCTGTCTACTAACCAATAAGGATCACCTAAAATTTCTAAATCAACAGTAACTAAGTCTGCACTATTACCTGATAAAAATGCTTGATGAAAATTTTCTGCAACGTTCTGTTCAGTTGTCTTATCTCCTGAACCACCTTTCCATCCTTCTAACAATCTAGGATCTTTTTTAGGTCTTGCACGGCCTGCTTGTGCAGCTTGTGCGGCAGGTGCTGAACCTTGCCCAATTTCAGTTGTATTGTTTCTTTTTTCTGCAACACCTTTTTGATCCGGATTAGAAGTTTTTGCACCTTCATTTTCAGGACTAGGATTAATACCAGAGAAAAATAAATTGTTAATCTGAATATCAAATTTTAATATATCAACATTTTGCCCTGTGTAGATATATTGGTATTCTTTAGCAATCTGCTTCATTAACTCTGTATAACCAACCGGAGCAGATGATGGATTTGAAAAAATGCTTTGATGAATATAATAAGGAACTATACGATAGATAAACTTTTTAGCATAATCACCAGTAATTGGGTCAGGATCTTTTAGTTCTATCTGAACATCAATCTTAAACCATTTAATATATCCTTCAGGTGTTAATTTGTTAATTGTTTTTTTAGCAAAGTCTGAGCTTAAAACAATCTGATTAATCATCGATGTTAATGTTTGACCTTGACTAAAATGGAAAGCACGTTGTTTAGGATCAATTGTGATTCCTTCTCTTTTAACAACACCGGTTTTAGCATCGTATTGGTCGTTGGCTCGTTTAAACAGAGGATTACCGCCACTTAATTGATCAAATCCTAAACTAGCTTTTCCTATTTCATTTTTAGGATTATCTTTAGCTTTGTCAGTTGACGGTGATGCTCCTCCATTAACTGGTTTGGCTGCGGTCTCTTTAGGATCAATTGTTGCTTTATTAAGTGTTGCAGGATTACCAACATTAGAATACAATTGTTCTGCTAATTCAGGAAACTGAAATTCGTATTCGTCAGGTTTGCCTATTCTTCCTTCTTCGACTAATTTTTGTTCGTTACGATTCAATACTGCTGCAAGTCCGCTTTCGCTATCGTTTAATAATTCTGCAACTGTTCCAGGGCCCCCTTGAGATCCTGAAATTTTTAAATCATTATAGGTAACGTTAACTACGTCAGAAAAACCTTGATGGTTGTAAGGTATAGCTTCAACTTTATAATTGCTGCCACCTTCATTAACTGAAAATTTGATTCCTGTTAATTTTAAAGTAAAGAATTTAGGCTTAACAGATTTTATAATCTGTCCAAGTTCGTCATACCCTTGAATGTCCATGCGTAAAACATATGGAGCATTATTTAGGTAATCTAAATATCCTGCCTTAACTGCGGCGGCTTGCATACTCTGCAATAACAGGCCCATTGAAAAAGGTTCGATAATATCAAAACTAAATTTAACCGCATTACTATTACCTGTTTTTTCATTGGCTCCGATGATACAAGTCATTATAAAATTATTAACAAAATATTCAGGAGTACCGTAATATGTGTTTACACGCTGACTATCGAATCGGCCACCGGAAGAAAACACAACATGCTTTAAATCCGATGTGCTATTTCTATATGATTTAGGATTGTTAAATTGATGTGGTTCTAAACAAGCCAAGGTCCATAGAACAGAATATGATGCAAACTGTTCCATTGCATTAGGAGATAACGCAGGTAGATTTTTTGATGAAGTTTGTTGAACTACATTCGGATTTCCTATTATTGAACTAACTCCGTTTTTTACTGAGTCAGTTGCTCTGCTCGGAATTAGATTTGTAATATTAGAAACAGTTCCTTGAAGAACCGTAGAGAATTGACCAGCCTGTTGAAGTATCGGACTTCCATCTGGTTTTAAAACCTCTACTACTGTTTTTCCAAGGTCTCTAATAGACATATTAGACTCCCAAGAACTTTTCTAAATTGCTTCTCTTAGGAAGATAAATTACAGTCCCCGGTTCAAAATCATAAATGGGGTCTTTAATAACGCTCATATTACGCTGAACAAATACCCACCATAGTTTAGCATTGCCATATAAATCATAAGCTAATAAATCAGGACGATGACGATATTGATTTTCGATTACGTATCTAAAATCGTCAGGCTCTGCCGGAACTGGACGAATGTCTAAAAGTTCTAAATATAAAAAATTTTGAGCAGTAGTGGCCCAAGGGCTTGCATTGCTATAATTTGCCATTATAGATATCCTACTCCGCTTTGATCAGCAGTTTTGCCGCTTGCATAATCTTGCAAACTAAACTTACGCAATCTTGCTCTGTTATAAACAGGCGAAACTGTAATTGAAATTGTGCTTAATACTGGAACCCATGTATTGGTTCCAAATGTATTACATCTTACATAGTTAACATCGTCTTTAAAATCTACACTAAAGCTCTTAATAATTACAGGAACTTTGTCAAATACACTCGATCCATACCCTGTTAAGTTACAAACTAAAGGAGGATTACCTGCATATTCTCCTTGTCCAAAGAACATTTTAGTTGCAGTCTTAAAGAATGTTGTAGCAGCAATCCAATATGCTGCATCGTTTTCTGTTTCGCAGCTGAATTCACCGCTAATTTGAATATCGTCAACTACGCTATTCTTATACGCCTGGAAAGTATAATTTCCGTGTACAGGATCTATAGGATTGTAATTTGCTTTTGTTGATAATGTGATGTTTGGCATATATGGCCAAACAACACCGCCTGTACTTTCTAATAAAGAAAACATAGGACTATTAAAAATATTCCACTGGCAGGTAATTCTAACACGCCAGTCATTTTTTGCTCCGGGTTCTAATCTAATTGCTGTACCTTGTTTAATAAAAGCTTCTGCTCCCGATGGAAGGTTGGCTCCTCTTTTTAAGCTAAGTATGTTGTTAAGCATTCCTGCTGCTTTAGAAATTCCACCGGCCAAACTCATTAATCCACTAGCAACATTGCCGCCAGCAAGTTTGTTTAAGCTACCAGTAATATCAGCTGTAATGTTGCTTGTAGAACCAGCAACACTTTGTAAGGTATTAATACCGCCGGAGACTGTGCTTGTGATTGTGTTACCAATACCGCTTAATGCTGTTCCTCCGGGCAAATTACTTGCAACATCTTTAGCCGAACCAACTAATCCGTTTAATCCCGAGTTTAATCCGCCCGATAATTGGCTAACTTTTGATTCTAAATTAGCTTTATCTAACATACTAATTCCCGATGTTAGCGAAGCTTGGGCTTCGTTGGTGGCTTTGCTAATGCCTTCCGAAACGGCAGTCACTAATTGCGAGATTGGATTAATAGATAATGGCATTTTGAACAAATTTCCTTGTCTTATAGTCTATTTATTATTGCAAAAATGTGCTATTATATTAAAGTTATGGAGAATTCTAACCAATGTCAACAGTACCAAAAATCAAATACCTAACTAACAAGGATTTATTAAGAGAAATACACCTAAGCAAAAACACATATTGTTCGTATACCGATAAAGCATACGCAGATTATGACTTAATTGTTCCTAATGTTGAAAAAATTAACATTAGAACAGTAGCAGAAGCCAAACGAAACCGTGCTGCAAGATTGGCGAAGAGGGCACACGAAGCAGCAATGCTTGCAGGAGGAAAGAAAATCCCTGCAAAAGAGTTTGAAATAGATTATAAAAAAATCGACAAAAAGGATGTTGTGTTCCGTGTAATGACTTTTGAACACATTCCCCTTGCACCAGGTCGCAAAAAGACTCTTAAAAACACCGCAGACAGTCACGAGAAAGTAAACTTTCCTCCGTTCCAACATTGGAAGTTTGATGATAATGATGATTTAGTGTGTGTCGGAAAAAGTCATTGGAAGGGAGATTTAGTTAAAGGCGAGTTTAATAAAGAACATGGTCAAATGACTGACAATCTAGCACGAATGTTTTTAAAACTCTGTGATCGTTATGCTACCCGCGGAAACGTTCGTGGTTATACTTACAACGACGAAATGAAGGGTCAGGCCATTTTACAGCTAACTCAAATTGGTTTACAGTTTGACGAAAGCAAATCAGATAATCCATTTGCTTATTACACAGCCGCAGTTACTAATAGTTTTGTTAGAATTATTAATATCGAAAAACGAAATCAAAATATTCGAGACGATATCTTAGAAATGAATGGTATGAACCCGAGCTGGACCCGTCAAAACAGCGGCGGCAGCATCAATACTGCACCCGGTCCTGTTTCAGACGGCAGTGACTTCGATTGATCTTTTATTACAGGAATTGTATAATAACTTATGAATCTTTTTAAGAAAGTAGCGTGTTTCACCGATATACATTTTGGATTAAAGTCAGGTAGTAGAGTACATAACCAAGATTGCGAAGAATTTGTTGCTTGGTTCTGTGATCAAGCAACAGCCGCAGGTGCAGAAACTTGCATCTTTCTAGGTGACTGGCACCATAACCGTAGCACAACTGATGTTAGCACCATGAATTACACGGTGTCTAATTTAGAAAAGCTGAATAACTCGTTTGAAAAAGTGTACCTTATCATGGGGAACCACGATGAGTTTTATAAAGACAAGCGAGAAATTCACAGCCTTGAATTTGCAAGACTGTTTCCAAACATCGAAGTTGTTAATCATACAATGACCGAAGGTGGTGTAACTATCATGCCTTGGTTAATCGGTGAGGAATGGAAGAAAGTTCCTCATATTAAAAGCAAGTATATCTTTGGTCACTTAGAATTGCCTAGCTTTTATATGAATGCCATGGTGCAGATGCCCGATCATGGACAAATCCAAAGCAATCACTTTGTACATCAAGACTTTGTGTTTACTGGGCACTTCCACAAGCGTCAAAGTGCTGGTAATATTCATTACATCGGTAATGCTTTCCCTCATAACTATGCAGATGCCGGCGACGATGCTCGCGGTATGATGCTGTTAGAATGGGATGGTGTTCCGGAATATCGCTCTTGGCCCGGACAACCAACATATCGTGTTTACAAATTAAGTGAAATTATCGATAAACCCGATGAGTTATTAAAAGAAAAGATGCATTGTCGTGTAACTATTGACTTGCCAATTACATTTGAAGAAGCAAACTTTATTAAAGAACAGTTTATGCCACAATATAATTTGCGTGAACTTATGCTTATTCCAGAAAAGGTAGAAGTTGATTCTGCGGCAGCACCAATCGATATCAATTTTGAATCGGTTGACACCATTGTTATGAATCAAATTAACGCAATCGAAAGCGATAGCTACAATAAAACATTACTGTTGGACATTTACAAAGATCTATGATTAAAATAAAAAATTTAACTGTTAGAAACTTTATGAGCGTGGGTAATCAAACTCAGGCCATAGACTTTGACAAAGGTCAACTTACACTTGTTCTAGGTGAAAACTTAGATCTAGGTGGGGATGACAGCGGTGCTCGTAACGGAACTGGTAAGACTACTATTATCAATGGTCTTAGCTACGGAATTTACGGACAAGCTCTAACTAATATCAAAAAAGATAACCTAGTTAATAAAATTAATAGTAAAGGAATGTTGGTTACTGTCACTTTTGAAAAGGATGGCGTTGAATATCATATCGAAAGAGGACGTAAACCTAATCTGTTACGTTTCAGTATTAACGGTCATGAGCAGGAACTAGAAGACCTAGACGAAAGTCAAGGCGATTCAAGAGAAACACAAAAGGCTATCGAAGAAATGATAGGTATGAGTCACGAGATGTTTAAGCATCTTGTTGCTCTTAACACCTACACCGAACCGTTTTTAGCAATGAAGGCTGCTGATCAACGTAGCATTATTGAACAACTTTTAGGTATTACCTTATTAAGTGAAAAAGCAGAAGCACTTAAAGAGCAAATTAAGGTTACTAAAGATGCTATCAATACAGAAAATACAAGAATTGAAACAATAAAAATTAGTAATCAAAAGATTCAAGAAAGTATTGAAGCATTAGAACGTAAACAAAAACTTTGGGACGATCAAAAAGAAAAGTCTATCGAAGATTTGCTTAAGAGCATCGACTACCTAAGTCATATTGATATCGATGCCGAAATACAAGCACATCGTGATTTAGAAGTTTATAATGCCAAGAAAAAAGCTATTAATGAAGCCAACAAATGGATTCAAAGCATTGATCTTGACGATGTAAAATTAAACAAGCTAGTTGATCAACTTAAAAAAGATATCGATTCTTTAGAAAATCACAAATGTTATGCTTGTGGACAGGATATTCACGATTCTAAACAAGACGAAATTAAGCAATCTAAGCAAAAAACTTTACAAGAGACATGTCTACAGTTGCTTTCTAACGATGCGCAGCGTACAGAGCACCTAGCAACGCTTACAGAGCTAGGAGAATTAGGTGATTGTCCTAAGATTCATTATGACAAACTAGAAGAAGCACTTGATCACAAGAACACAGTTAGCAGCCTTGAAAAAGAATTAATGGTTAAAGAAGGCGAAACTAATCCATATGAAGAACAAATTGCAGAATTAAAGAAAACTGCTGTTCAAGAAATTGATTGGGAAGCTGTAAACGAGTTAACCAAACTTAAAGACCATCAAGAATTTTTGTACAAACTCCTAACAAATAAAGATAGTTTTGTTCGTAAACGAATTATTGACCAAAACTTAGCATTTTTGAATCAACGATTAACTTATTATCTTGATAAAATCGGTCTTCCTCATATTGTTGAGTTTCAAAATGACCTAAGTGTTATTATTACTCAACTTGGTCAAGACTTAGACTTTGACAATTTAAGTCGTGGTGAACGCAATAGGCTTATTTTAAGTATGTCGTGGGCATTCCGCGATGTTTGGGAGAACCTATACCACAGCATAAATTTACTGTTCATTGACGAACTTGTAGATTCGGGTATGGATGCTTCCGGGGTAGAAAGTTCTATCGGTGTTCTCAAGCGTATGACACGCGAACGTGATAAGAATGTATTTTTAATTTCACATAGAGATGATTTGACTAATCGTGTTAACCATGTTCTTAAAGTTATCAAGGAAAATGGTTTTACAAGTTACAGCAATGATATCGAAATTTTAAATTAATGGCAACTGATTCACATGATAAAATGATCGAAGCGTTCCAGCAATACTTTAAGTGGCAGGAACGCTTTGAATACAAAGGATCCGACGAAGCAGGCATAAAGGCACGGTATTGGCTTTCACAAATTAGAAATGAGGCAAGCACAAGGCGAGTAGAAATACAAGAGAAAAGGGATCAAAGAAAGGCAGCCAGAAAAGGCATGGTAGGCAGACCTCCGAAAGTAAGTAAGTGAGTGCAATGGACGTATCAAACTCAACCAGTAGATGAAATTCCAGAAGGCTACATTGGCTTTGTTTACCTCATCACCAATCTTACAACCGGACAAAAGTACATAGGCAAGAAACTAGCACAATTCAAACGTACTAAACCCCCACTCAAAGGCAAAAAACTTAAAAGAAGATCTGTAGTAGAAAGCGATTGGCGCGACTATTGGGGATCATCAGAACGATTACAGGCAGACGTCCAAGCATTAGGTCCGGAAAACTTCACAAGAGAAATACTATATCTTTGCAAATCCAAGGCAGAAATGGGCTACTTAGAGGCAAGAGAACAGTTTGAACGCAGAGTTTTAGAAACAGATGACTACTATAACGGCATTATTAACGTTAGAGTAGGAGGTTCAAACATATTAAGGCAACGTCTCGAAGAACAAAAAAAGGCAAAATAACAGCGGTTTATGGCTTAGCGCAGGCTAAATTCGTGCGCCCTTATACCTGGCTCTTGGAGTGCAGGGACGGAAATCTTTATGCCGCTAAAAGTACTCAGCAACTACCCATCTGGATGAAGATCGCTTTTAAGACCTGCGATTTTGCTGTTTGAAAAGAATAAACAAGGCGAAATGAGGGGAGAGAAACCCCAGCTTTAACTAAAGTGATAGCAGATTTTAGTTAAAGTGCCGTCATTAATAAAGACGGAGCTCGTGGTACCGGATGACCGCCACTGTAATGCTCTACTGCTGTGTGACTTGCCGAACTCGGATAATGTCCTATTTTCTTTTAGCCCGGAAACGGGCTAAGTGTGACCATTAGAATCTGGATAATAATAAAACTGCTTCGCAGTTAACAATTCATTCACAACTTCGATATAATTAAAAGAAAGAAAAAAATGCGTTGAGCGTAAGCGAAAACGCAAACGAGCGTTAGCTCGTTTTTCAAATAAATAATTATTATGCGTTTATCATCTACTCTACAAGATTCCGTATTACTGATAGAACAACATTTCCAAGATTCTCGTAAGATTCTTAAGGAAAGCTGTGATGGCTTAACACTAGAACAGAGAGCAGTTGTAGAGGGAATTTACAAAGATTTCATTCCTTTAATAGAAGCAACACTTAC
>JACCDW011863247.1_pt1 | contig 13713 bp, 12 predicted proteins | sample 7449781 | NCBI WGS metagenome assembly JACCDW01 (sample SAMN15323449, study PRJNA562643) | freshwater metagenome | isolation source: river surface water | place: USA:Blue River Watershed | collected 2017-08-18 | reverse complement strand
TGGTCAATACCCAGCGTATCCTGAAAATAAAAACTCTTTGATATACGAAGCTTTTATTCCTGTTGAGTGCGATCAACATCCTTCAGATTATGCTTATGCAATCGCGATTGATGATCATGTTGGTCAATCGTTCGATTTACAGGCAACGTTTCAAGTAACAGCTTTTGCGTTTAAGAAAAAAACGCTTCATGTTCCATCTGGGGCGTTAGATAAAGAGAGAGAGTTTACTGAACTTTCAGAAAAAGATTTTGAAGCAAAGATGGAGGAATTAACAAAAAATTCTGTGCAAGAAAAATTATGGCAAGGAATGTTTGAAGTTCCTTTAGCAATGACAGGAATCACCACAGAGTTTGGTGTGATGCGTGTTGCTCAAGAGCGTGGTTGTTATGCACATAAAGCATTAGATTTAGTAGCATCTGCACCGCGAAGTGTTGTGTGGGCATCGCAAAGCGGAATTGTTGTTATGAAAGATCGATATGTTCATAGTGGTAATACAATTATCATTGACCATGGTTGGGGAATTTTATCGATGTATTTTCATTTAGAGACTTTTGCAAATATCCAAGTTGGGCAAAAAATTAAAAAAGGTAACCCAGTTGGAACTATGGGTAAAACTGGCTATGCAAATGGTTATCATTTGCATTGGGAGATTCGTGTGGGTAATGTTGCTGTTGATCCGATGCAATGGACAAAAAAAGAATTTATTCTATAAATTATTTACGAATAAAGAGTGGAGGTGCCTGCAAGAGTTTGCAGGCATTTTTGTTTTAGAACCTATTTTTTTGACGTTTGTATGATGTAGATTAAAAAATAAAAAAGGAGGTCATTTCATGATGCAAAAAATAGTTAAAATAGGTATAGCTTTTTTTATTATCGCGTTGCAGGGGTATAAAGTTTTTGCTGCGTTGACGGTGTATGACTTGCAAAGACCAGTTTCTTTGCCAAGTAGCATGACTCTTACTCAAAGTCAAAGTTCTGCTCAGGGGCAAGTCTCAACAACTATCCATAGCTTGGTATCACCAGGTCAATCTGTGGTGGCATCAAGTCAAAATTCTTTAAATATTCCTCACGCTTATTATGCTCAAGGGGCAAGGGGTGCAGTTTATATTCCCAGCAAGGCTGTTGAATCACATCGTGTTGCACCTCTTCAGGCACGTAATATTCGCTCTGTTTCAGATGATTATGTAAAGAGAAATCCGATGACTCAAGTTCAAGGAGTACGTGTTGATCAGGATAATCATATCATAATTGACAGCGATATATCAGAATCAATATTTTTAGAACGTCTTGATGAAGGTCTTTTACGTCAAGAACGAGCAGAATCACCGCAAAAATCTGCTCAGGAGGCAAAAAAATCTTTTTGGCAAAAATTTTTAGATTATACATCCCGTAGAAAAGGCCAAGCAAGTGTTGATTCTGCGTTTAATCTTTTGTTAGATATTTCGCATGATGCGCAAGATGTTGAGCGTTTAGAATTGTCTCCTGAGTTAAGATTAAAGTTTGATCATTTCATGGCTAGTTTATCCCGTTTTTTTCAAATGTCTGTTAAAGATCCAACACAACTAAAATATGTTGAGCTTAGTGAATTTGCCAATTCATTTAAAGAATTTGAATCTTCAGCAAAGCAGTATAAACCTGAACAGTTACGACGATGGAAAATAACGTCGTTGCTTCATAAAATTTCAGATTTTTTTACGTTTGTTTTTTATAAAGAACAGGCGCCTTTAGTTTTTGCTCAACCTGTTCCAGCAACTTCACAGTTATTAACAAAAAATAATCAAGATTTTTATCTTTAAAGTTCGATTGTTAGTAGGGTAGTGTTTCTTCGGTTATAAGCCAGCAGCTCACGAAGAAGTCAACAAGATTTTTTTTGAAAATGTGCATGTTTTTCACGTAAGAAGGGGTTGTTTGTAGTGAATACAGCAGCCCGTTTTCTTGATCGTAGTCTATGAGGATGTAACGTTGATTCTGGTCTATTGGTTTGAAAACGATGGATTCTTGAAGGTAGGGTATGCACATTTCTATTGTTTGAATTGTGTAAAAAATTGAAAAAAAATATGAGTATACAGTTGGTTGAATAACTTGAATGGTGTCTGCTTGAGTATCAAGTATGCTAAAGCCTTGTACGATAAAATAATAATCATTTTCATCAAGCGTGTATGACGCCATAATTATGTCGTCGTATTCAATTTTAATAAATTCATGGCTTAACTCATCAATACTTCTTGGCATTAGATTATTGCTCGTCATAGGTATATACATTTTTGGAATGTATGCTGTAAAATCGATTTTAGTTTCAAAGTTAAAATAAGATTTATTTTCAATAATTACAGGAAAATCTTCGGCATGTATAGATAGAATTGAGAGCATTGAAAAGATGAAATAACAATAAATTTGCACGACAGTTTATCCTTATAAAAACCCTTCAACTTAGTAAAAAGCTGAAGGGTTAGGGGGGTGAACAATACATTGTAAAGTATCGTTCGATTAGGGACATTTTTTCTGGCAAAATCTTATCAAGATAAAAAAACTATGTCAAGTTCCTTTCCAGATCGACAAATTCAAAGCAAGGTGTTAATTATTGTTAGTTGTATCAAATGTTCCGCCTTGTGTAAAGTTTTTAATGTAAGGAAATTTTTCTGGGCTGGTAACAAGGTCTGATGATGAGGCTGTTTCAATAATTTTTCCGTTGTGCATAAGATGGATTGTGCATGTAATTTGTTTAATAAGTTCTGTGTCGTGCGTTGCTAAAATAACAATTAATCCTTGTTGTGCCAATTGATTAATTTCGTGTGCAATTTTGCTGGTTAAAAGTGGGTCAAGAGCAGATGTTGGTTCATCACAACAAATAATGCGCGGTTGCATCGCAAGTGTTCTTGCAAAAGCAACTCGTTGTTTTTGGCCGCCAGAAAGTCGAGATGGTCGTAAATGAGCTTGTTGTGAAAGTTCGTATGTCTCTAAAAGTTGTTGTGCAATTCTATCTGCTTGTTCACGAGGCAACTTTTTAATTTTTTGTAAAGGAAGTGTAATATTTTCTTGGATAGTCAGGTGAGGAAAAAGATTAAATTCTTGAAACACCATACCAACAGATTTGCTGGAAAGTGGTTTGTTGTTAAACATGATTGATCCAGAATCTTTTGATTCAAGCCCATTTAAAATTCTTAAAATTGTCGATTTGCCAACGCCAGATTTTCCAAGCAAGACGACAATTTCTCCAGATCGAACATCAAAACTGACATTGTCTAAAATAAGTCTGGACTGATGGTGTTTAGAAATATTTTTAATGTTGAGCATGGTAATTGATCTTTTTATTAAGAAGATTCATCAAAATGGTTACAGTTGTCGTTAAGATTAAGTAGATAATACCGATCGCAAAATAAATTGTTGGCGCATCAAAAGTTTGGCTAAAAATAATTTTACCTTGGTTGCTCAGTTCATACACGCCAATGACCGATGCAAGACTTGAATCTTTGATAAGGGTGACGATTTCGCTTTCCAAATTAGGAATAACAGTTTTGATCGCTTGCGGAAAAATGATGTAACGAATCGTTTGTGCAGGAGAAAAGCCAAGTGTTTTAGCAGCTTCAATTTGTCCTTTACCAACAGATGTTATACCAGAAAGTATCGTCTGGCTTAAATAAGCGCCGCTGTTTAAACCGATAGAAATTGTTGCAGACCATAAAGCTGAAATAGAAGATCCATAAATTTTTAATAGCATGTACATGACGGTAATTTGAATGAGCATTGGCGTGCCTCGAATTACCGAAACATAGATTTTTGCTAACAGCTTTGCAGTCGTATTGTTGCTTGATAAAATAATTCCTAAGGTTGTTCCTAAAATTGCACCAATTGTACAGCTCACAAAAGCAATTTGTAAGCTTACTAAAACGCCTTGCAACAGCAAAGGATAAAAGTTATATAATAATTGAAAATCTATCATTTAAAGTCCCCATTTGTTTTGTAAAGATGATAAAGTTCCATCATCTTCCATGTCTTGTAGTATCTTGTCTATGATTTTGCACAACTGAGTATTGTGTTTTGCGTATGCTAAAGCGTATATATCGTTAGGAGCTGGAATCGTAGCAATTTGATATTGGTGTTCAACTGAACTGTTCAAATAATTTTTTAAACTGCTTTGTGCCGTAACAAAAGCATACACACTGTTAGATTGTAGTGCCATTAAAGCATCGGCAATAAAATCGAGTCGAACCAGGTGTATTTCTGGGTATTGCGATAAAAATAGGTCTGATGTGTACCCGCTGTTGACGACAACTTCTTTACCGTATAAGTCTGAAAGTCCTAAAATAGGTTCTTTATCCTTGGTCAGTAAAACAATCAAAGGATCTTTGTCAACATAGGGTCTGCTAAATAGTACGGTTTTGCTTCGTTGTTCGCTTGTTGTTAGTCCTGCAGCTATAAAGTCGATCTGGTCGTACATGAGCTCAAAGATTAATGCAGAAAAAGGCATATCTTTTAAGATAATTTTTTTATTAAGTCGACGTGCGATTTCTTTGGCGATGTCAATGTCAAAACCAACTATTTCTCCTGTTTGTAAGTCGATTGATGCGTAGGGTGGATAGTCTGCCGACGTTCCGACTCTTAACGTGTCAGATGTAAGTTGGCTCCTCAGTGTCGTTGTATTGTATCTTATAAGAAGTGCGATAGTAGCACAAAAAAGAAGCGGTAGTATAATTTTTTTCATAAAGACCATAATTTCAAGGCAAAATAACTATTCTTATTTAATCGTATGAACTATTTGAATAAAATTCAAGCTTTGTTTGTCTTGAATAATCTTTGTTAGGCCGATCACAAAGGCTATTAAGATTACTAGGTATCAACAACGTGCATTTCTTTGTAATAAATACAAGCTGATCCATTTTACAAAGATCGTTTAAACGAGTAAGATTGTTTCATGTAGAAATAATACCAATATAAAAATATAAAATTATTAAATTTTAGTTGTGAAAAGGTTTTATTATGAAAAAGATATTAATGTTAGTGTTAAGTTTCATGCCTGTTGTTGCGTATGGTGAAATGACTCCAATGACGGTCGAAGAAGCGCGAGATTTTTTAAAAATCGATTCAAGCGAGCTTACTTCAGAACACATAAGATATGGTAGTACTTTAGTTGGTTTGTCTTGTGAATTATTTAACATAGTAGATGATGCGCAAGCTGAAGAATTTATTAGAACAAAAATATTACCTTTTCATAAACTTTTTTCATTTTCTAATGATGAGTCAGGTGAAGCATTTACAAAAGTGATGTTGTTAAATAGATTGCTTTTACAAAAGCATAGCGATTTATTCGATTGTATGACTGATAATTTATCTAAACAAGAAAATATTTATAAATTGTTAGTAGCTAAAGAGCAAAGTCAGGTTATAGATGAATCATTATTAACAAATTTACTAGAAGAAATTAAAAAAAATAAAGGATGCGGCGATTTGTTTGAGTCGTATAAGCAAGCTGCAGGAAAGAAATAGTTTTTCTTTGAGTAGATTATAAAAAAGTCCCAGGTTGCCCTGGGACTTTTTGTTTAAAATAAGTCTAAAGCTGTTGTTTCAAGCGTTGTGTCTTGCATTGCTGTATAAAAAAGTTGATCATAGGTTCTGGTTTCAATAACGATTGGCATTCTAACAGCATGACCAAGGACAAGGGCTTGTTTTTTCGTGTCTAACGAATTTAAGACTGTTTTTAATGTTGTTGCTTGAGCTGAACCAGAAAGTACTGCTTGAACGTCTTTTTCGTCGCTTAATTGAGCAATAACCTTCGTGCCAACTTGCGATAAAATTTCTGGATCGATTCCGGATGGTCGTTGGTCAATGATAAATAATGACACATAATATTTTCTCATCTCGCGTGCAATTGTTCCAAAGATTGTTTGGCTTGCAGTTGTTGGGTTTAAAAATTTATGAGCTTCTTCGATAACAATCATTAATTTTGATGGCTCTAACTCTGTTTGCTTACTACCCAAAAAACGCTCTGTTTTTGCAATGTAGGTTGTGTGAATTTTTCGTGTAATGATATTGGCAACTAAAATATAACAAAACGTTGATGTGTAGTTACCAAATTCGAAAATTATGCTTTTTTGTTTATCAAGATATTCGATAATTGTTTGCGTGACGAATGGAACTGAATCTTTCGTAAAAAACGGATACCGTTCAATTACTTTCAGTTTTCGATATAACGCAGCAATCGACTCTGGATGTGCGCCAACTTTTTCAGCAAGCTCTTTAGCTTGGCTTCCTTGCGATAACAGAACAATGAGCCACTCTTTTTTATATTGTGCGTAGAGTAAATAAGCAGCTTCTGTTGCAGTAGCATGCAAGTTAAGTTCTTGCTGCATAGAAATAATATCTTCAACGTTAATATCTTGGTAGGGAATTTGCACTGCAACATCAGGAGCCGTTCCCTTGCGTTGTGTTGCTGCAGGGTCTAAAGAAAATATAGCAATTTTTGTAGGAAATAATGTTTTTAAACCTTTAACAAAATGGCTTGAACCTTCTTGTCGTGCTTGAAGTCCATATTCACTATGCATGTCAAAAATAAGGCAGGTTGCTTTATTATTTTTAATAAGCCCTGCAAGAATTAATCTGGTGATAAATGTTTTACCAGTTCCTGTTTTTCCAAAGACACCGTTGCTTCGCTCTGCAAGGTTTTCTAACTGTAAGCATACTGGAGCATCCATATCCAAAGGATTGCCGATGTTAAAATAGTTTTTTGAAGGGTCTTGTTCTGAACCAAAAACTAAAGCAATGTCATCTTTTGTTGCATCAAATACTGTTGCAAAATGGTGTGGCACCGTTTTGACTAACGATATTTGATCTGCTTTGTTCAGCATCAGCATTGGTTTAAGTTGTGCTGTTGCATAGGTGCTTGTTGAGGCTAAAAGATCTTGTAAAAGTGGTTCTTCGTCAGATGGTGGATAGAGTAATATTTCTGGTTGTGTTGTTTGTAAAGTAAGGTCGGTGATGATAGAAAAAAAACGATTTGTTTTTCCTTGAATGCAAACAAATTTACCAGTTTTGATAGATTCAATATCGGTGTTTGGTGCAAATCGCATCAAAAAGCCTTCGCTTAGTGATCCTGATATAATTTGTCCGAGTATAGTTTTCATGCTTGTTTGGTAACTAAAAGTTTTATTTCTTGTCGTGTTACATGCATAAAACCTTGGAGTACAGCAAGGGACATCTGTTTACCATTTTCTTGCATAAATAAAATTTCAGAATTTGGCTCAATTTGAATAATCATAGGCGCATGATTTTCTTGAATGACCATGTTGCCTGCAGGAGTGTTGATTTCTACCCAAACTATACTGTGTTCAATTGTTGTGTGTGGACTAATTACGTAAAGCTTCATGAGAAAGTCTTTCGGCTTTTTCAAGCACTTCTTGTAAGTTGCCAACCATATAAAAAGCCTGTTCTGGTAAATGATCGTAATCGCCTTGAAGTACTTTTTCAAAATCATCTAGTGTTTCTGAAATTGGTACATAACGACCAGCCATGCCGGTTGCAAATTCTGCCGTAAAGAGCGGTTGTGTTAAGAATTTTTGAATTCGTTTTGCTCGTTTTACAACAACTTTATCTTCATCAGATAATTCATCAATCCCAAGAACAGCAATAATATCTTGTAATTCTTTGTATCGCTGTAAGACGTTTTGAACTTTGTGTGCAATTGTGTAGTGACGTTGTCCGACAACAAGTGGCGAAAGCCCTTTTGAGTTTGACTCTAAAGGATCAATTGCAGGATATAAACCAAGTTCAACTAATTTACGAGATAAAACTGTGTTTGCATCAAGATGCATAAATGTTGTTGCAGGAGCAGGATCAGTGATGTCATCGGCTGGTACGTACACAGCTTGTACGGAGGTGATAGATCCGTTAATGGTGTTGGTGATTCGTTCTTGAAATGCACCCATTTCTGAAGCAAGTGTTGGTTGGTACCCAACAGCTGAAGGAATTCTTTCTAAAAGTGATGATACTTCAGAACCAGCTTGGACGAATCGGAAAATGTTATCGACAAAGAGTAAGACATCTTTTTTTTGTACGTCTCTAAAATATTCTGCCATGGTCAGTCCTGTCATACCAACACGTAAACGTGCTCCAGGAAGTTCACCCATTTGTCCAAAAACTAAAGCTGTTTTGCTTAACACGCCAGTTTTTTTCATCTCAAGCCACAACTCATTACCTTCTCGGCTTCGCTCTCCGATTCCAACAAAAACTGATACCCCTTTATGTTCTTTGGCAATGTTGCGGATAAGTTCTGTAACTAAAATTGTTTTACCAACCCCAGCACCACCAAAAAGACCAACTTTTGATCCTTTCATGAAAGGGCAAAGAAGATCAATAACTTTGATGCCAGTTTCTTGAATCTCATTTTCTATTTTTTGTTCGATAAATGAAGGTGCTTCTCGGTGAATAGACCATTTTTCTGCAGTTTGCACTGGTGGTAAACCATCAAGCGGGTCGCCAAGAACGTTAAACATTCTGCCTAAAACTTCTTCACCAACTGGTGCAGATATTGGAGATCCAGTGTCATAGACAGGGAGGTTTCGACTAATTCCATACACATTTTCGATAGCGATTGCGCGAATAATGTCGTCGCCAAGTTGTAATGCTACTTCAAGTCGTGCAATTTTTTTTGGAGTTGTTTCCGTTGCTGGAATTTCTATAACAAGTTCATTGTGAATTTTTGGAGCTTTGTTTTGAGGAAATTTTATATCTAAAACGGTTCCACTAATTTTTACAATTCTTCCGCATTCAAATTGAGATTTTGTTGAGTAAGAAGACGTTTCAGACATGGTATAATTCCTTTAAACTATAAATTTGCACCAAATATCAAACTACTGAAAATAGCTCTACTTGTAAAGTTTTTTGTATGAATTTTTACAAGAAAAGAGATGTTTTTATCTGTCATGAAGGTTGTTTGATTATTTGGTAACATCGTGCCATGTTTTTCCTGTTTTTATTTGAATAGTTAGAGGAATGCTCCAGTTAACGACAGATTCTAGCGCTTGCTGAACAATTTTTTTTGTTATTTCTAATTCTTGGTGTGGAACGCAAAGAATTAATTCATCGTGAATTTGTAGTAATATTTTTGCATGCAAATTATGTTTTTGAATTTTTTGATGAACAGAAAGCATGCCCATTTTCATAATTTCTGCTGCAGTTCCTTGTACGACGGTGTTGATAGCAATTCTTTTACCAAGATCAAAGAGTGTTTTATTCTGCTCGTGAATTTGTGGTACCCATCGTTTACGGCCAAAAAATGTTTGGGTATAGCCTTTTTCTTCTGTTGTCTTAACAACCTGATTCATCCATACTGTTACGCCAGGATATTGTGCAAAATAATTATGAATATAGGTATCTGCTTGCTGGTAAGAAATTTTTAAATCTTGTGATAATCCGTATGGCGTTAGCCCATACAAGACGCTAAAATTAATAACTTTACCAATGTTTCTTTGTTCAGATGTTACATGTTCTACAGGTGTGGTAAAAATTTTTGCTGCTGTTTGTGTATGAATATCTTCATTGCGCAAAAATGAATTTTTTAGATGTGTGTCATCTGATAAAAAAGCTAAAATTCTTAACTCGATTTGAGAATAGTCGGCAGCTAAAAAAACCATACCTTCTGATGCATAAAATGCAGATCGAATATCAGTATCGTATCCAAAGTTACCAGTTGGTATGTTTTGCAAATTTGGGTTAGAGCTAGAAAGCCTTCCTGTTGCAACGAGTGTTTGATTAAATGAGGTATGAATTTTATTTGTTTTTGAATTAATAAATGTTGGTAAGCTTTCGATGTAAGTGCTTTTGAGTTTAAATAATTCTCGATAGGTTAAAATTAATTTTGGAACTGGGTGCATGTCTGATAATTTTTCTAAAACCTGCGCATCAGTTGAAAATTCTTTTGTTTTACTATTTTTTCTTTGCGTCGGTAAGTTTAATTTTTCAAATAAAAGTTCTTTAATTTGCTTTGGAGAATTTAAGTTAATTGGTTCGTTGGTAAAGCTATTAATTTGTTCAACAATATGAGTAATATCTTTACTGACTAAATTATCAAGATGTTGTAAAACTTGTTTGTTACACAAAATGCCTTCAATTTGCATTGCAACTAAAATATCGTTGATTGGCATTTCTACTGTGTAAAAAAGTTTTTCAACGTTATGGTGTATCAGTTCTGGCTGTAAAATAAAATAAAGTTGTAGCGTTTGGTGTGCATCAGCTGCTGCATAGTTTGTTGCAACAGATAATTCAACGTAGCTAAAATCTGGTGCTTTTGTTTCTTTTATAATTTCTTCGTACGAAATCATAGCTTCTTGGAGATAAAATTCTGATAAGTTTTTTAAGCCTTTTTTGATCGTCTCTGGGAGTACCAAACTTGCTGCAATTAAGGTGTCAAAATGAATATTGCGTAAAGTAAGTCCTATCTGATCAAGTACAACTTGATCAAACTTTGCATGATGCAATATTTTTTTAATCGCATGGTTGTTAAAAATTGGTTGCAAGTGATCAATAATATCTTGTTTGCTTAGTTGAGGCGATGTTGTTTGATGTCCAAAGGGAATGTAGTATGCAGTGCCTTTTTCTATCGCTATAGAAATTCCAACACATGGTGACGTCATGGGGTCAAGTCCAGATGTTTCGGTGTCAAGAGCGCATATTTTTTTTTCTTCAATTGCATTGCAAAGATTTACAAGATTTTCAATGGTATTAATACAGATAAAATTATAGATATCGTGCAAATTTTGAGCAGATTGAGAAAAAAGTAAAGTTTGTTCAGGAGTTGTTTTTTTCTTCTGAGAGCTTTTTTTTTCGATATCAGTAATGAGGGATTTAAATTCTAATTTTTGTAAAAAGGGAATAGCTTTATCCCAATTTTGAGGATCAAAATGTGATGATGCAGTGTCAGTTGGTGTCGGGTAGATTTGCAGTGTAAAAAGTTTTAAACTTAAGTACGCGTTATCTTTTTGTTCAAGAAGTAATTCTTGTGTTCTGCGTTTTTTAATGCGATCGATATTTTTGTACAGATCATCTAGATTATTAAACTCAAGAACAAGGTCGGTTGCTCCTTTTTTACCAATTCCTTTTACCCCAGGGATATTGTCTGATGCATCACCAAGTAAGGCAAAATAAAAAGGTAATTTTGTTAAAGGAAATCCGTAAGTTTCTGTTAATTTTTCTTGTGAAAATAAAATTTCTTTAAAAGGATCAAAAATTTCTATGTTTGGTTTGGTGGCAATTTGTGCAAGGTCTTTATCGCTGCTGACAATAACAACATTGTGACCTTGACTTGTAAATTTTTCTGTAAGTGATGCAATTAAATCATCAGCTTCGATGCCAGTTTGTGCAAGTTGCTCAATCTTAACAAGATTTAAAAATTCTAAAATTAAATCTTTTTGGGTAAAGATATCAAGAGGTGGTTGTTGTCGTGTTGCTTTATATTCAGGGTAAATTTCGTGACGAATGTTTTTACCTTTACTGTCCCAAACGATAACTAAATTATGAATAGAAAAATCTTTGATTAATTTTCGTATCATTTTGCAAAAGCTGTATACAGCTTGTACAGGTACGCCCTGTGATGTTTGTAAAGGTCGCATGCCGTAGTAAGCTCGGTATAAAAATGATGACCCATCGATAATAAAAATTTTAAGATGATTGTGCATAAGTTCTTTCTTTTAATTGTAAATAACGATATCATATTCAGTGCCTTTGACAAGAAACTTTCCTAACCGTGGTGTTGTAATAAATTATGATACAAAAATTGTCAGTTGTTGATTTTGTATTTCGTTCAGAAAATCATTGTATTATCGACGTTCGGTCTGCACGCGAGTATCAAAAAGGGCATATCTTACATGCACACAACATTCCTCTTTTTTCCGATGATGAACGTTCTTTTATTGGGACTTTGTATAAAGAAAAAGGAAAAGAACAAGCATTGCTTCAAGGCCTGGACTTTATTGGTCCAAAATGCTCTTCTTTTATTCGTACTGTTAAAAAAATTACTGATCAAAAAATAGTTCTTGTGTATTGTTCTCGTGGTGGTATGCGAAGTCATAGTTTTGCATGGCTTTTACATCTATTTGGGTATACCGTTTATGTTTTGCAAAATGGGTATAAATCGTATCGTAAATTTGTTGTACAACAGTTTGAAAGAAGCTTTTATCTTGTTGTTGTAAGTGGCAAAACAGGAACTGGTAAAACTGAATTATTGGAAGAATATCTTCAAGAAAAAAAACAAATTATTAATTTAGAGGCGCTTGCTCAACACAAAGGTTCTGTTTTTGGGGGCATCGGCCAGATACAACCAACGCAAGAACAGTTTGAAAATAATTTAGCTCTTGTTTTGTTTTCTTTAGATGCAGATTTACCAGTGTGGATCGAAGATGAAAGTAGGCATATTGGAAAAGTTGTTATTCCTGAAAACTTATGGCGACAGATGAGCTGCACTCGCGTAATTGAAGTTATTGAAAAAAGGATTGAAGAACGGATTGAATATTTACTTAAGAATTATGAATCTTGTACGAACGATGAACTTAAAATCGCCGTGCAAAAGTTAGAAAAAAAATTAGGTTTACAGCGATGTTTGCAGGCGCAAGAACTTCTTGATGGTAACAAACGAGTCGAATTTTGTGTTCTTATGCTTGAATATTACGATAAAGCTTACGAGTTCAGTTTTGAAAAAAGAAAAAATCGCATGGAGTGCGATTATAGTTAATTGATTTGTAGTAAAAAATATGGTTTAAAGACAAAAGAACCTGCGCTAATCATACAGGTTCTCTTGTCTTTAAAATTAGTCTCGTACTGCTACTCTTTGGCAAAAAAACTTTAACTGTTTGTGATATTTTTTATCTATTATTGCATCAATTGTGTCAGCACCAGTAAAATCGGCTTCAGATAAATTAGCTTGAGATAAATTAGCTTGTCTTAAATTAGTTTTAAAGAAATTAGCTTTAAATAAATTAGCATGTGTTAAATTAGCTTCAGATAAATTAGCTTTAAATAAATTTGTATGTGTTAAATTAGCCCCAAATAAATCAGCTCGTATTAAATAAGTTTCAGATAAATTAGCTGCAGATAAATTAGCATGTCTTAAATGAGCTCGTATTAAACTAGCTCTAAATAAATTAGCTTGAGATAAATTAGCTTTAAATAAATCAGCTTTAAAGAAATTAGCGCTAAATAAATTAGCTTGAGATAAATTTGCATATTTTAAGTTAGCTTGAGATAAATAAGTTTCAGATAAATTAGCTGCAGATAAATCAGCATGTGTTAAATTAGCTTTACAGAGTAGACTTTCAGCTAAATTAGTTTTAAATAAATCAGCATATATTAAATTAGCTTGAGATAAATTAGCTCCAGATAAGTCAACTCCAGATGCATTAACTTGTACACAAGTTGAGTCATGTAAATCTATAGAAATTCTAAAATTTTTTTTCAAATTTTTGCGAGCAGCTAGTAATGCTGTACGCATATCTTGTCTGGTAAAGTCACATTCGTAACATTCGCTATATTCTGCAAGGTGATCAAGAGCTGCTTGGCCAGCATAGCGATATGTTCTTGGTTGAGTGTTTTCTTCACAAAATAATGCTTGAGTGCATAAAAGCGAAAAGAGTAATAATTTTTTCATACTATTTCCTTGTGGTTATAATTTTTCACATTTTTTCTATCTGAAATAAATATATCATTTTTTGGTAAGGTTGTACATTGCCC
>JACCDW010655791.1_pt1 | contig 13714 bp, 14 predicted proteins | sample 7449781 | NCBI WGS metagenome assembly JACCDW01 (sample SAMN15323449, study PRJNA562643) | freshwater metagenome | isolation source: river surface water | place: USA:Blue River Watershed | collected 2017-08-18 | reverse complement strand
TGTAATTACAACCTCTAGAGGAACCAATATGTTTGAAGCAATCGACATTCGCAAAGTGGCCAATGGCTATGTGGTCAGTGTCACCATGGAAAATGAAGACACTCGGGAATATGTTTTTGACACCACCCGAAAGGTCATGCGTTTTCTAAAACAGTATATGGATGTGGGCGGCAAGACTGAGGATTAAATAGTACACTCGATCATCTACTGTGCTATGAATCTAAAAATCTTTCAAACCATACACAAGCCGTTTCCACGAAAATCCTGCGACTGGATAACTCCAGTGGCAGTGGGCAACTACAGCGAGCCCGGTGTTATCAAAGACAACACTGGAGACAACATCGCGCATCTAAATCCTTACTACGCAGAATTTACCACCATGTATTGGGCCTGGAAAAATGCAAAGGATTATGATGCCATTGGCTTCTATCATTATCGCAGATATCTGCACGTGGTGCACCACGAGGAGTATTTCCAGTGGGATGGTAAAATTGACAAAGGCAGCCATTATCAGATCGATTATACCAAGAATCCAGATTTTTTACAAAATGTAGTCAGCGACGAATACAAAAGTCGCATCATTGACATGCTGTCTGCCACAGAAGTTATCACTGGATTTCCCATGCGTTTTGATGTGACGGTACCACAGCAGTGGATACAACATCATCCTATAGACCCTTTGAAAGTGTTCTTTGAAGAGCTGATCAATTATTACCCACATAGAGAAACATTGATAACTTCGTTTTTTCAACAGTTTGGACAAATACAGTGGCCTGTTTTTATCATGAAGCGAGATGTGTTTTTAGCCTTTGCTCAGGAACTGTTCACCATACTACACAGAGTTTTTCAGCGCATTGGCACACCCTATGATGCCTACAACAACAGGTATCTGTGTTTTCTAGTGGAAAGATATCTACCCTTGTGGTTTATCATGCAACGAATAAATCCCAGCCATGTGCCCACAGCAACATTCTTTTCTCACATGCACAATTTACAAACTGGTGATCCTTTGCCACCAGGTACAACTTTTGGCAGACAATCTGGAACCACTCATGTGGTACCCGGATATAGAGCCGAATCTTTTAGATAGTCATAAAATCACAAATAAATACCTTATCAATTACTCAATGGAGAATTCAAATTGTCAAAAACTGTATTACTAACCGGCGGAGCCGGATTCATCGCCCACCATGTTGTCGACCGTATTCTATCTAGCACAGACTGGAATATTGTTACTCTAGACAGACTGGATTTTTCGGGTAACCTAAATAGACTGGCTGAAGTTGTACACAACTATCCAGCCGAAGTGCAAAAGCGTGTGAAGGTTGTGTTCCACGATCTAAGATCAGAAGTTAATCCTTTAACGTCAGACATGATTGGTAAAGATATTAACTATGTGCTGCATTTGGCAGCAGGTAGCCACGTGGATCGTAGTATTGACTTCCCAATGGAATTCGTTATGGATAACGTGGTAGGCACAGGCAATCTACTACAGTGGAGCCGCACACTGCCTAACCTAGAACGTTTTGTCTACTTCTCAACAGACGAAGTGTTTGGCCCTGCGCCTCCAGGCGTTAACTATGCAGAGTACGATCGCTACAACTCAGGCAATCCATACTCAGCTACCAAAGCAGGCGCAGAAGAACTGTGTGTGGCTTTTGAGAACACCTACAAGTTGCCAATAGTTATTACACACACCATGAACGTGTTTGGTGAGCGTCAGCACCCAGAGAAGTTTATTCCACTGTGCATTCAAAAGACTCGTGACGGTGAAACCATTACCATTCACAGCGATCCAACTAGAACCATTCCAGGAAGTAGACATTACATCCATGCCAAAGATGTTGCAGATGGCTTGATGTTTATTTTGGAAAACCTGCAAGATTACAAGCACTCAGGCGACTACGGTCATGCCAAGTGTCCTAAGTTTAATTTGGTTGGGCCAGAAGAAATCAATAACTTGCAACTGGCACAAATGATTGCTGATGCACAGGGCAAGCCCTTGCATTATGAAATGATTGACTTTCACAGCAGCCGCCCAGGACATGATCTACGCTATGCACTCAGCGGCGATCTGCTCAAGGGTCTGGGCTGGGAACCCAAGATCAAGCTCAGTGAGCGTGTGAAAGAAGTGGTAGATTGGACTCTACTGAACACTCGTTGGTTGTGCAAATGATCAAGCCGCTGGTATTGGTAACTTCAGCGGTTGAAACTCGTTTTGGCATTTACAATGCTGCCCAGCGTCTGGAAATGACGCTGGGCACCATAAGCAATCTACGCGAACGCATGCCAAACTGTGTGATTGCCATTAGCGAAGTCAGCGGCGGCGGTCTGCAACAAAAATATGAAGATGCACTGTTAGAAGAGTGCGACTACTATTTTGACTGGACCAAAGATCCAGGCACCAACTATATCTACAACAACAAGCAGTGGTACGAAAACTGGGACGTGGTCAAGAACCTAACAGAGCTCACAACCTTTCCCAAGGTCTTGAAAGCAATCACAGATCAAAATCTACTTGAAGAAAACGGCATCACACGCTGTTTTAAAATGAGTGGTCGTTATCAACTCAATGATAAATTTGATCTAGCACAGTACGAAAGTGCCGAGTGGCAGAACAAGGTTATTATTGGCAAGCGTTATCCCAGTCAGTTTCCCTATGAAGTCACACTGTTGCGTGAACAATACATGTGCCGACTGCTCAGCTGGCCATCAGAGCGTCATACGGACATGACCAGATGGTATGAGATTGGACGCGACTACATGATCAGCAGAATGAATGCTGGCGGCTACAGTGACATTGAACACTGTTTGTTCTATGCCATTCCGCCAACAGAAGTGCATCCAGTTGACGAAGTGGGAGTGTTCGGAAACATTGCACCCAACGGCGCACCTATAGTAAACTAACAGTTTTAAGGACCAGTATGAAAATTATAGGATTTTATCATGTGGCTGATCTACCTCATTGGAACGAGGTAATGACAGATCAGATGACCAAGATGAGTGAAAGTGGGCTGCTGGACCGAATAGATGAACTGCATGTTTGTACCAATGGCAATGCAAGCAGTTTTATTGCAGCTCAACAGGCCACCAAAGAATATACCAATATACACTGGCAGCATGTGAATCAACACTCGTTGATTGGAGAATATCCTACATTAAATGTGTTGAAGAACTACTGCGACACGCACACAGAAGAGTTCTATGTGATGTATGTGCATTTGAAAAGCCTCAGTGCCTGGGGTGATGCCAATCGACTGGACTGGCGACACTACATGGATTACTGGCAATTGGAACGTTGGGAAGACTGTGTGGCCGTGCTGAATCAAAATTATGAAACAGCAGGCATCAACTACAACGATCAATCCAATGTGCAAAATGACAACTGGCCACACTACAGTGGAAACTTCTGGTGGGCCAGAGCCAGTTATATCAGACGTCTGCCGCAGCTGAACAGTCCGTTTGAACTGCAATGGGGAACAGTAAGCAAACTGTTGCATTTTCCAGATGGTCGTGGAATTCCATTGGATCCAGGAAACTATCGTTATGAAAATGAAGCCTGGATTGGCAGCGGTAATCCTGCATATTTTGAATTGGCACACAGCCCGGGTAAAACAGATCATGATTTTCATAAGAACCATCCTTGGCCTAGAGAAAGATTTGAAGACAACGTGAACCCACTGTTACCAAGAAAAAAGGTTGAAAATGAAAACTAAGTTGAAAATATTTTATCATGTGAGTGGCATTAACAAATGGCCAGACATCATGACGGATCAACTGAGCAAGCTGAGTGAACACGATCTGTTGGACAACGCAGAAGTCACCATCTGCACTCTGGGAGATCCTGTGGGATTTGCTCAGGCCAAGAAAGCCACAGAACAGTTTGGCAGTATCAAGTGGCAGCATATCAGTGACCGTTTAGATCTCATGGAGTATGCCACTCTAAACTATATCAGGGAACAGGTACAAAGCACTGACGAAGAGTTCTATGTGCTGTACATGCATCAAAAAGGTGTTACTCGTCCCAATGACAAAAACACTGCTGACTGGCGACAGTACCTAGACTACTGGAGTATCGAGCGGTGGAAAGAAAACATAGACAAACTGGACGAAGGCTACGACATTGTTGGCACCAACTGGATTGATGGGTATGAACCTCATCAGGATGCCAAGGGGCAACCAGTGGCAGTTTGGCCGCACTTTAGTGGCGGTACTTGGTGGGCTCGCGCCAGTTATTTGAGAAAACTAGATGCACTGGTACATCCTGATTCAGTGCCCTTTGATCAAGACAGTAAGTTTACCAAACTCAAGTATACCAAGGACAACTGGCGCTATGATCACGAAGCCTGGCATGGCAGTGGCAATCCCAAACAGTTTACCATAGATGTCACTCCTGGCAGTACCAAGTACGCAGGCTGGCACTTTGATAATCCTTATCCAAGATTTTTCTATCAGTCACATGAATTTAAGGCAGGCACCGACTATGCTCCGGCACCCTTGCATGATCTCAAAATGCAGCGTATTCTAATAGATCGTAGAAAAGCTCTTGGCGATGTGCTCATGATCACACCAGTGCTGCATGAACTGCGCAGACGCTATGGCGCTCTCTGCTGGATTCAAGTGGTCACCGAAGAGCCACATGCACTGCACAACAACCCTGATGTGAATGCAGTGGTACGCCCGTCTGAAATGAAAAAAGAAGATCCATGGGATCTCTACATCAATTTGAACGATGCATACGAAAACAATCCATTGGTCAACTATATTGATGCATATCTGTCTAGATCATTTGGCAGAGTTCCTGCCATGTTGAACCAGATAGATAGAACCATAAGAATCTATCCCACACAAAAAGAAATAGACAATGTGATGAATATTGTCAACAAAGAAATTGCCAGCGAATACATTGTGGTACACATGAGAAGATGGGCCTGGGAAAACAAAAACATCGATGTGAATACCTGGGCGTCATTCTTTACGCTGCTCAATCATCATTATCCCAATGTTAAAGTGGTGGCAGTGGGCGCACAATATGACTACAAGGTTAGCGAAGATCAGAATGGTATTAGCTTGGTAGACAGATTGACCATTGGCGAAATATCAGTGCTGATTTCCAATGCCAAGTGTTTCATTGGTGGCGACAGTGGTCCGTATCACATTGCAGCTTCTACGCCCACTCCTATAGTGGCACTGTTGAGTCATCTAAATCCAGAGCAGATTTTGCCCTGGAGATCCGGAGTGTTTGGCAAAGACACCACAGTGGTACAAAGCAAGGTGCCTTGTATTGGCTGTTATGCAAGACAAACAGTTGTGCCAATTAGAAATCTTCAATGCGAAAATTCAGAGCAATGGGCTTGTTCTAAAAACTTTGCATTCCGTGAAATATTCGCAGCAGTCGAGCAATATATAAAATGACAACCATACATAACAAATCCTGTCTAGCCTGCGGTAGTGAGGATCTACTGCTGGTATTGGACCTAAACCAACAGCCATTGGCAAATTCTTTTCTCATGCACGAAGAACATGATGAGGAACAGTATCCGCTGGCAGTGAACATGTGCAAGCACTGCTATCACTTGCAACTCACTCACAGTGTGGACCCAGATCTCATCTACAAAAATTATCTGTATGTGAGTGGAACCAGCCAAACCTATCTGAACTATATGAAATGGTATGCACGTTTTGTGCAAGAAACATTTCGCACACACGCTGGTCGCCCCATGCACACAGTGCTGGACATCGGCTGTAATGATGGCAGTCAGCTGGATGCATTCAAAGACGACAAAGTGGTAACATTTGGCGTGGATCCTGCTCGCAATCTGCACAGTATCAGCATGGGCAAAGGTCACAAGGTAATCTGTGATTTTTGGAATCAAACAGCCAGAAAAGAAGTAATGAAAGAAGCAGGGGACAAGGGCATTGATGTGTTCAGCAGTCAAAATGCATTTGCACACATACCTGATCCACAAGGCTATCTTGCACTGGTGCGTGAAACCATGCAGCCAGAGAGTCTGCTGTTTATCAGTACCAGCCAAGCAGACATGATTCTCAATGACGAGTTTGATACCATCTATCACGAACACATCAGTTTCTTCAATGTGAACAGCATGCGGGTACTGGCAGAACGCAGTGGCTTGCATTTGATTGATGCTGTAAAAACACCCATTCATGGAACTAGCTATATCTTTGTATTGGCCAAGAAACCCAAGCCACAGCGCATGATTAATCTTGTGGCCATGGAAAAGATGCAAGGTCTTTACACAGACGAAACCTATGCACACTGGGCTGCCAACACTCTACGCCTGGTAGCAGAACTAAAGACCTTTGTGGATCTGTACAAGAACAAGGGTTATGTGCTGGCAGGATATGGTGCTGCTGCCAAAGGAAACACACTGCTGAACTTCAGCAAGGTGGCGCTGGATTTTATCATTGATGACAATCAACTCAAACAGAACAAACTGACTCCGGGCATGCGCATACCAGTTGTGAGCATTGATCACCTGGATAAGTACACTAGTGACGACAAGATCTTGTTTGTGCCATTGGCCTGGAATTATTTCAGCGATATCCAAAAAAAGATTAGACAAAAACGTTCTAACGACAACGACAAGTTCTTGCGATATTTTCCTAAGGTAGTTATAGAATGACGCCCAGTTCCAGTGTTAGTTTGGTAATTTTAGAGACCAGATATCATGGTCTAGCAACCATGGCCCTACAGCACTGGACTCGGCGTATCAACTTCAAGGAAGTGCTGGTTTTTAGTGATAAAAATCTCTTGCCCGGCAGCAAGTGGGTGCCTATCAAGCCACTCACAGACATAAACAAAGACTATGGTGATATCATGGTCCGGGGCATGTGGCCTTTTCTCAACAGCGAGTACATGATTCTAATCAACTGGGATACTCTGCTACGCGATCAAAATCTTTGGTCAGCGGAGTTTTTCCAGTACGACTACATTGGCAGCATGTGGCCCTGGCAGGCACCACACAATGACAATCCAGATCACTGTGGCATCAGCTGGCGCAGTGAAAGACTGTTACAGGCCATGCGCTATCCCGCAGTGGAGAGCGTTACAGATGCAGTGCCTTATCATATCAGCCATCAAATTGAACAAATGATGCGCACCAAGTTTCAAATACGCATGGCTGAACAGGACATGAATCGTAGATTTGTGCATGAGATCAGCGGCAGCGATCCTGGCAATGCATTTTCAGTGCGTGGACTATGGAACATCATCAAAGTGTTTTCTAGAGATGTCAGCGAAGGCTACATACTGGATGCTCCTGTGGAAATGTGGGATGATCTAAACGGCGCACATGAATTGATTGCAGCCTTGGTCAACAGAAACTACATTGACTTGATACAGTATCATGCTAAAAATATCAAGGCCAGCGCCAACTACAGTGCTTTAATCAACTGGCTACAACAAGAAACATTCCCAGAACAACAAACCATATTGCGAATTCTTTCATGAATCAAATCTTAAATTCAAAAAACTGGCGAGCTCTCCAGGAACAGTTCCTCGCCAGTGAACCTTTCAACCATGTGATCATTGATGATTTTTTCACGCCCGAAGTTGCTGAACAACTGGTAAAAGAATTTCCCACATATGACAGTTATGTTTGGAACGCACACTATAACAATCCAATAGAAAACAAAAAAGCCTGCAATCACTGGGACAAATTTACCAAAACCACTTATCAAGTGTTTCATTATCTGTGCAGCACTGGATTCGAAAACATTGTATCAGAAATCACTGGACATCAAGGTGTGCAAGCAGATGTTGGCTTGCATGGCGGCGGCTGGCATGCACACGCCACCAGCGGCAAGTTGAACATACATCTTGACTACAGCATACATCCTAAACTCAAGCTAGAACGCAACTACAATCTCATTGTGTATGTTACACCAGACTGGAACCCAGAATGGGGTGGTGGACTAGAGCTATGGGATCATCATGAAGATGGAACACCCAGTCATTTGCATACCACAATCGAAAATCGTTTTAATCGTGCAGTACTCTTTGACACCACGCAGTACAGCTGGCATGGACTGCCAGGAAATCTTACCTGCCCAGACGGTATTGCAAGACAGAGTCTAGCAGTGTATTATGTTACTGAGCCCAGTCCCACTGCCAATCCCCGCAGTCGTGCTCTGTTTGTGCCACATGGCGCACAAGCAGATGATCCAGAAGTACTGGAACTAATACGACTTCGTGCAGAGGAAACCACTGCGGAACGGGTGTACAAAGGATTAAAATGACCAATCAAAAAAATCTTACACTGGTAGCTATCGATTTTAAAACACATGATCTAACTCGCAGAGCCATTGAAATCTGTTTGAGCAAAAGCGATGTTGGCGATGTTGTGGTTATCAGTGATCAAGACCTGATTCCAGGATCACGCTGGATTCAAAGAGAACCCACTGCTACCTTTACAGAATACAATACCATAATGCTAAAGGGTGTTGCAGAGCATGTGCAAACCAGTCATGCGCTGTATGTGCAATACGATGGCATGATTTGGAATCCTGAACAGTGGACGGATGATTTCTTAAATTATGACTACATTGGCGCTGTGTGGCCCTGGGAGCCAGAAGGTCGCAACGTGGGCAACGGTGGCTTCTGTCTGCGCAGTAAAAAGCTCTTGGAAGCCTGTCTTGACGAACAGGTGCAGTTGAGTGCAGAACGAAACTTCATTTCCGAAGATGCCAGTATCTGCATTGATCATCGACCATTTTTAGAAAATCAATACAACATAAAATTTGCACCATCAAATTTGGCCAGACAGTTCAGCCACGAAGTTGAAATAACAGACAGCTGGGGCTGGCACGGTCTGTGGCATGTGTTTGGATATCTTGATCTAGCAGATGTGGAGTATTTCACTCAACGTCTAACATTCAAAGGCTGGAACATTTATCTTTGGCATCATGTTTTGGTAACCATGGCAGTTCGTGGACTGCAAGATGAAATCAACAAGGCCATTCCAATATTGAAATCGGACAAGCCCGAACTAGTGCCCGAACTGTTAAAATGGCTCCTGTCCGAAAATTTCCCCAATCAACCTTATTTGATCTGGCAGCTCAAAGCTGATTGACAAAATCCGTTTTGCAAACTATAATAACAGCATGTTTATCAACATGGTGAGATTGTATGCGCAAACATGAATTGTATTATGAAGCAGAAGTGCAGGGCCGTATTCGTAGCCAGCCCATTTATTTTGCCAATGCCGCTTCGGACGAATTGGACGAGCTGGGCAAACGCCTGGTACAGGTGCGATGGACTTTGCGCTGTGCCACCAGTGAATGGGCCAAAAATCACTGGAGCCAGGTAGAAGCACATCTACTGCGCCGTATCAAAAACATCAACCAAGAATTAGAACTTGTATGACAAGAAACAAGTCCACGGGCATCTACAAAAAAGTTGGCCGTCGCTATGTAGAGATCGGCGAGTATGATCAAGAAATGGTTGACTATGTGCCCAACGGTACAACCATGATTGTGAAACGCCCTAGCATGACCAGTCGTCGTTACAATGTGGACCCAGATCTTGTACCACTGCTGGCCGCCGGCCTCTACTGTGAGGATGAGATCAGCCATGCTATTCATCGTGCCGCAGAATTGCGCCCGGCCACTCGTAATATCACGCCTGAACAACGAGCAGCCTTTGATTGCTTCTTGGAAACCATGGATCCTGATGATCCTAATCGTAACATGCTGAGCCTGGGCAGTTGCAGGGACGCCGCAGAAGCAGGCACACAGGCGCTGATCAAGGAAGCACAAAAGCTCTTGGCCAACGAAAGTGTAAAACAAGCATACGAGCACTTCTTGCTATTATGTAAACTTTCCGCTACAGAACAGCAAAAGTAACCCAAAGTATTACTTTTTTAGCAACAAAAACCCTAGTGTTTATGCGGGTTTTAGCCTGGTTGACCATTAATGGCCTGCTTGCTATACTATGGGCATACTAAGAAAACGGAGCAAAAGATGCAATTCACGCTAATCACTGCCCAGGGTAAAATCATGCAATTTTATGTGCGGTCAGTAGCAGAAATGTATCAAGCAGTCAACGGGGGTGTTGTGTTTTCGCAACAGTTGCTAGAACAGCAAGAAACCCAAACGGTTGACCAATAATTCGTCATTTGCTATACTAGAGTCATAGTTAAACAAAAAAGGAGCTTTCATGTCAACAGCATTTGTTCGTATCAAGTCCGGCGCTTATCGTACCAACGACGTGTCGGGTCAAGTTTTCCAATTGGTTGAGCAGTTCAAGAACACTGCCAAAGGCGGCTATGTTACTGTCAAGAACGGTGGCAAGTTTCCTGGCTTCCCAGAAGAAATCCGCGTGAAAGTCGAAGGTATGACTGACTATGAATTTGTTGGTGCCGACGAGTTTGACGGCGAAGTTGCTGTGATGGACGCAGACGTGCAAGCCGTTGTCAACGACAGCAAGAGTGACGAAGAGCGCATGGTTGAAATTGGTGAGCGTTTTGAAATACTCACGGACATGACCAAAGCCTGTGTCAACGGTGAAATCCGTGCCATGATTGTATCCGGCCCTCCTGGTGTTGGCAAGAGCTACGGTGTTGAGCAAGAGATTGAAAAAGTGCAAATGGTGCAGATGCTGGGTTCCAACCGTCTCCGTGCAGAGGTTGTAAAAGGCTCTGCTTCGCCCATCGGCTTGTACCAGACTCTGTACAAGTTTTCTGATCCCAACTGTGTGGTTGTGTTTGACGACTGCGACAGCATCTTGCTTGACGACGTGAGCTTGAACTTGCTCAAGGGTGCTCTTGACTCAGGCAAGAAGCGCAAGATTTCTTGGTTGTCAGAGAGCCGTGTGCTCAAAGAAGAAGGTATCCCAGACAGCTTCGAGTTCAAGGGTTCGGTTATCTTTATTACCAACCTTAAGTTTGACAAAATGAAATCGCAGAAGCTCAAGGACCACTTGGATGCACTGCAATCACGCTGCCACTACTTGGACCTTACACTGGACACGCAACGTGACAAAGTGTTGCGTATCAAGCAAATTGCCAAGACTGGCGAACTGTTTGGTGACATGGACATTGACGAAACTGGCTGCGATGAGATCATCCAGTTCATGGACGACAACAAGAACTCGTTGCGTGAACTGAGCTTGCGTATGGCAATCAAGGTTGGTCAACTGTACAAGAGCTTCCCACTGCGTTGGAAAGCAATGGCTCAAACCACTTGCATGAAGATGTCGTAAGAATCGGGGGCTTGATGCCCCGGATGGCTGTGGTTTCAAAGTTAGCTCCTTTTCCACAGTCTACTTTATGCCCTACCAGAAATGGTAGGGCTTTTTTTTGACTTTTGTTTTTACTATTGCTATACTACTATCATGAAAACACTCTCTACAGTAGAAGACTATCTGGAAGTGATTGCGGGCAAGCGCAACACAGATGGTTCCTTGCCCAATAACAACACACTATTGTTCTTGGGCTTTCACGAGTTCAAGCCTATCATTAGTTTGGCTAGGTATGATGTGAACTTCTTGGACAGTGTGACCGATGCCACACTTGGCGGCGCAGCCTTAACTGACCGACAAGCGGAACTGGCACTGCGCATTATCAACAAGTACACTAGACAGCTGGCCTCACAGCAGATTGACAGCAGTGGCATTTCACATGCTCCTGTGTATCGCAAACCTCTGCGAGTGATTGATCGTACCAGGACTGTGAATATCAAGAATGGCGAGATATTCATACACTTTCCTTATGAGCAAAAGTTAATTGACTTCATTAGAGAGAATGCCAAGGACAGTCAGGGCCATGTGCGGTTTGACAAAGAACAAAAGGCCTGGCGTGTGGGTTTAACTGAATACAATGTGAATTGGGTGTGTGCATTTGCACAACAACATGAGTTCACCATTGGCACAGAATTGAACAACGCCATGACAGAAATTCTATCCGTGGAACACAACAGGCATGCCATTGAACTGATTGTAAAAGACAACAGTCTGCATATCTCTCATGCACCTAATGCTCTGTTGGAGCAGCTTGGCAATGTTGAAAATCAGTTCAGCTGGGATCAGTTGGCCTCCTTGGTGGATCAAAGTTCTGTTCTAGGATACACTGTGCATAACGACGTGGCAACAGAGTACAATCAGCAGTTTGGCACAGACGTTTCCATCATGCTTGCAGCCAGAACCTATGACTTCAAGGATCACAACTGGACCAACCTTGAGCAAAGTGTGCTGAACTACGCTAGGTTGGTTGACCGTTTTCCCATTGTGGTATTTGATCCGCAGGCTAATTTTGGACATTGGGAACAGCTGGTGGGCAGTGAAAACGTCTTGAATCTCTGCAAGGTTAAACCTGACCAAGAGCGTCAAGTGTGCCAAGACAGCACAGCCCAGGTTATCTTGTGCAATCGTGCAGTTAAATATCTAGATCGTATTCCCTTGTTGGTCAGCAACATGGGCATGATAGTAGGACAGGATAAACGCATCATGCTTGATGCCAGTGAAAAGGTTTTCTATCGCAACGGCAAACTAGCCTGATAGGTTTACTTTTTGCTACACATTATGTTAACATGTATAAATGCAAGCCACATTAAAAATACGAGATGAAGTAAACGTCAAGATTGAAGGACTGGCACTAGGCGATAGAAATGAGCTGGTCAAGAAATACAAATACGAAATCCCTGGTGCTAGGTATCTGCCCGCAGTGCGGCTGGGACGTTGGGATGGCAAGGTCAGTTACTTTCAGCTGGGCGGCAGCACATACATAAACCTGTTGCCAGAGATTCTGGAGTACATGACCCAGCAGGGCTATGACATAGACATAGACGACCAACGTGACTACAAAACTGACTATGAGTTTGAGCCCATAGACGAACACAGTTTCAAACACATCATGTGGCCCAAGGGACATCCACTGGAAGGCCAACCCATGCAGCTCAGGGACTATCAGCCCGAGATTATCAATCGCTTTTTTGAGAATCCGCAAAGTGTGCAAGAAGTGGCCACAGGTGCAGGCAAGACTGTGATCACTGCGGCTCTTAGTCATGCAGTGAGCAACTATGGTAGAAGCATAATCATAGTGCCCAACAAGAGCTTGGTCACACAAACAGAAGCAGACTATGTTAACATGGAACTGGATGTGGGTGTGTTCTATGGCGATAGAAAAGAGTTTGGTCGTCAGCACACCATCTGCACCTGGCAGAGTCTAAATGTACTGCTCAAGAATACCAAGAATCATGAAGCAGAAATCACCATACAAGAGTTCCTCGAAGGTGTGGTGTGTGTGATTGTAGACGAAGTACACATGGCCAAAGCAGATGCACTCAAGACCTTGCTCACAGGCGTGATGAGTCGCATACCCATACGCTGGGGTCTCACAGGCACCATTCCCAAAGAACCCTATGAGTTCATGGCACTCAAATGCAGTCTGGGTCCTGTGGTGGGCAATCTCACAGCAGCCACCCTGCAAGAAGCAGGACACCTAGCACAGTGCCATGTGAATGTTGTGCAGTTGGTAGATCATGTGGAATACAACAACTACCAAAGTGAATTAAAATATCTATTAGAGACTGAGGGTAGGCTAGACTACATAAGTAATCTAGTAGAAGCTGTACGGCAGGACGGGAATACACTCATACTAGTGGACCGTGTTGCAGCCGGACAAGCTCTAGTTGCGAGGATAAAAGATGCGGTCTTCATTTCAGGGGCCACCAAGGCTACCGATAGGCAGGACGA
>JACCDW011166199.1_pt1 | contig 13715 bp, 11 predicted proteins | sample 7449781 | NCBI WGS metagenome assembly JACCDW01 (sample SAMN15323449, study PRJNA562643) | freshwater metagenome | isolation source: river surface water | place: USA:Blue River Watershed | collected 2017-08-18 | reverse complement strand
CTCTAGGTGCTTTTAAGTTTTACAGGGCTGCCTGGGTGGTGGAACTGGTAGACACGCAGGACTTAAAATCCTGTGAGCCGAAACGCTCGTATGGGTTCGATTCCCATCCCAGGTACATAAATCGACTAAAAACCTTCTAAGGAAACTTGGAAGGTTTTTTTGTTCCCTTGGACTTTAGACGTTGGACTTTAGTCTTTAGACGTTAGACGTTTTAGATAGCGCATGAAGTATCTAGGTTTTAAACGCTCCACGGTCCAAAGACTAAAGTCCAACGTCTAATGTCCAATTGTTTGCAAGTCCCCCACACAATCCGTAGTTTGCAGCTTAATTCAAGCTACCTATGAAAAATATTCTATTTTTCCTGTTCGCGAGCTTCGCCGCAAGCGCTCAAATCCTCTCTCCTATTCAGAAATCGCATCCACAAATGGATGATAAGCATTTGGCTTACATCGATTCGGTCATGGAGGAATACATCCAAAAAAACTGGCTGGTAGGCTCTACTACTTTGGTCATCAAAGAAAATTCGGTTGTTTATCATAAGTCACATGGATTTGCCGATTTGGCCAATAAAAAACCGATGCCGGCCGATGCCATTTATCGAATTATGAGCCAAACCAAGGCGATCACCAGTGTGGCGATCATGCAACTAATTGAACAAGGGAAACTAACACTAGACCAACCTGTAGGGGATTTCATTCCGGAATTCAAGAACCAAACTGTACTCAAAGAATTCAATCCTGCGGATACTACGTATACAACAGAACCCGCAAAACGCAATATTACCATCCGCGACTTATTATGCCACCGATCAGGAATTGACTATGCGTCGATTGGCTCCGACAAGATGAAGGCAATCTATGCCAAGGCGGGCATTCCATCCGGATTGGGGAATTTCAATGCCGTGTTATTGGACAAGATGAAGTCCTTGGGTCGGCTGCCCTTGGTTCACCAGCCAGGAGAAAAGTTTACTTACGGGCTGAGTACCGACTTGTTGGGCTGCCTTGTGGAGGTCATTAGTGGTAAAACCTTAGAAGATTATTTTAAAGTAAACATTTTCGAACCGCTCGGGATGAAGGACAGCTATTTTACGGTTCCTCTTGAGAAATCTTCCCGCATGCCAAAGGTTTACACGGAGAATGCGGAGCATCAAATTATTCCTTGGGATCCTAATTTTCGTAACCTAGATCCGAATTATCCACTTTACCCACATACCTATTTTTCGGGCGGAGCTGGTTTATCTATGTCGACCTTCGACTATGCCACTTTCTTACAAATGTTATTGAATGGCGGGGTTTATAATGGCAAACAAATCCTAGGACGCAGAACCATCGAGCTTATGACGAGTCCACAGATCAACATCGGGAATGATGATTTTGGCTTAGGATTTAGTCTCACTTCGCCAAAATCTGCTTTATTGAATATGACATCAGAAGGAAGTTATGGTTGGGGAGGATATTATGGCACTACTTACTGGGTCGATCCGAAAGAAAAAATGGTCGTATTAATCATGACCCAGCATACCCCAAATTCACATAGTGACTATGGCAGTAAAGTTAAAAACATCATCTATGGCAGTTTGAAAAAATAGCCCTTTTCAGCAGGCTTGGCGTCTGCTGGCCCGTGCGGTGGCGGACGCTGCCGGGGTCGCGACCCCGGCAGCGTGGTCACGCCAGGCGCCAAAGCCCTAACGATTTTCAATTTACATTTCGTATTTTTGAAACTGATAATCTGAAGCATGCAAAAAATAGTCCTCACCATCTGTTCCATTAACTACCTCGCTCAAGCAAAAACGCTCGGCGATTCGTTAATGAAACACAACCCCGATTATACCTTTTTAATCGGTTTGGTGGACCGACTCGATGCTTCGCAGGTCGACAAGAACTTATTGCCGACCTACCCCCTCATAGAACTGCATACAATTGGCTTAGAAGACCTCGATGAGATGTGTGCTCGCTATGACATCACCGAACTAAATACGGCCGTAAAACCGTACTTTTTGGACTTTATCTATCAAACTTATCCAGAAGCTCAGCTCGTTCATTACTTCGACCCCGACATCATCATCTACCAACCGCTCTCTGAAGTTGAAAATGGCCTGAAAAATCACAGCCTTTTTTTAACTCCACATACATTGACGGCCTATCCAGATGACGCTAGCAGCCCAAACGAGCGCGGACTTTTAAACACGGGATTATACAACCTCGGGTTTATCGGTACCAAACGCAGTGAAACCACGCATCATTTCTTACAATGGTGGAAGGACCGCCTTTTTGACCAATGCTACATCGATTTGGCTAACGGTATGTTTGTGGATCAATTATGGGTCAACTTTGCCCCTATTTTCTACGAAGATGTCGTTGTTAGTAAACACCTAGGACTAAACATGGCCTATTGGAATCTGCATGAACGCCAAATAACGAACGATAACGAGCCCTATTTGGTCAATAATCAATACCCCTTAATTTTCTTCCATTTTTCTGGTTATACGCCAGAAAAGCCAACTGAAATATCGAAATATCAAGACCGCTATAGTTTCCAAGAAAAAGGAGATATAGCCAGCTTGTTTGACTATTATGCACAGGCTTTGATTGCAAATGGCCACAAAGAACTGAAGCAACTAACATGCGCATACATCAAACTACCCACGAAAGCGCCAGTTAAACGCTATTTACGGGTACGGAAATATGCCAGCATGCCTTTTCGCTGGATCATTCGCCAAATCGAGAACGTCTAGAAACAAAAAAGTCATGCATTAAAAATGCACGACTTTACTTACTCTGTGTTCTAAAATTTACTTTCTATTTCTTAGCCAAGCTTTTTCTGTTAGCCTGATGAGATAACTATCCTAACTAATTTCTTTCATTTTTGTTTCGAGCATTTCTTGTGGACCTTCATTCCACAACCAATCAAATATTTAGCTTCCACACTCACTGGACACGGATTGAATTGGATGTCATTTAAAAAATTCAACTCAAATGTGTCTTCTTCATATTCCCATTCGGATTAATCGTGCGATGAATCCATTGCCTAAACGTTTGTTGATGAGTTGCCTAAAAAATAGGAGGAGTAGATGCGGAAATCGAATTTTCTAATGAGAATAAAAGAACATAGGATTATTTCCACACAAAAGTGTTTTTTTGATTTTCAAAATCCTAGTTTTGAATTAACTAGATGTCCTAGTTTTTAAAATCAGGACATCTAGAATGATATTTCGCTCAATTCTGATACCTTTGTGGGCTGAAATAACTTTCAACTTGTTCTAAAAGATGTTCCTATTTAACTCCCTATTGAGTTTATTTATTTCCGTCATTCTCGTTATTTATAACTGGAAGGAAAATAAAAACACCATTTATTTGGGGGGATTTCTATTTATAATTTCCATATATAGCTTAACGCATTACTTTTCCGTATTTGGTGATTCGGCTTTTTGGCTAGCCATTTTCTATGGCCACTTTTCGCCATTCATGATGCTGGCCGGACCTTTATTGTATTTTTATTCACGCGGAATCATTCGTGACACCCACATCCTAAAACCCATTGATTTATTGCACTTCATTCCTACAACGATCATCTTCATAGGAAATATCCCATTCTACCTAACCCCTTTCTCCGAAAAACTTGTCCTTGCTCAACACATTATTGATGATATAAACCAACTGAAAGTCGTAGCCGTTAATTTCATTTTTCCAATATCCTTCAATTACATCATGCGTATTGCATCCTTGATGATTTACACACTTGTCAGTTATTATAAGATCTGGAAATATAGACCAAAAGTGAAAAAATCCATTCCTACACAGCAGTATTTGTTGACCTACCGCTGGCTGAACATGTTTTTCATCACACTCATCATTCTATTAATTGCGTTTGGGATGATAACGGCAGATTTCGTCGAAAAAACACCGAAAGAAACCTATAGTGCGTTAAATCTCATTCAAAATTTAATGGGGGTTATGTTCCTATTGCTTACCGGAAGTCTTCTCATATTTCCACAAATCCTTTATGGATTCCCCGCATATCAGGTAGTCACGGAAGAGCGTAAAAATAAAACACCTTCACCGGTGGCGATAACAGAATCTGTCGACGAGTTTGATGACGATGATAATCCATTTTTGGAATTAAGGGATCAAATCAAAGTCTATTTGGATGACGAAAAACCCTATTTGAATCCAGATTTTTCCATTGGCGATCTTGCTGCCGCGCTCAAAGCACCCCAGCACCATATCTCTTATTGCCTCCGCGTATTGTTCAAACAGAGTTTTCCTAAGTTGAAAACGACCTTAAGGATTCAATATGCCCAACAATTAATGAATTCTGCCGAATTTGAACATCTGAGTATTGAAGGCATCGGCCAAATGGCAGGTTTCAGTTCTAGATCAAGTTTTTATTCAGCCTTTCAATCAGAAATAGGCTGCTCACCAGGAGAATACCTCGAAAGAAAATAATATTTATAACCTTAGGCTTCAGCCTAGGGGACTAAAGTCTGGGGCTAAAATTTGACCTCCGGACTTAGGACTACGGACAAGCGACTGACGACTAGTGACTAGCAAGACACAAAGCATTGCGTCTCTACAATATCGAAAACTCCACTCGTCTATTCTGAGCTCTTCCTTCCTCCGTATCATTCGAAACCTTCGGCTTTTTCGAACCATAACCTTTCGACTGAATCCGACCCGCCGGAATTCCCGCATTCAATAAATAAATCTTCACAGCATCCGCGCGCGCCTGCGATAAAGCATCATTAATTACATCCGTACCCGTATTATCTGTATGCCCTAGAATCTCAATCCGCAATGTGACATTTTCCAACATCACCTGAACCATTCGTTTCAATTCAGGCTCGGATTCCGGCGTTAAGGTCGCCTTATTCAACTCAAAAAACAGATTATTGACCGTCACAGTACTTCCTTTGGCAATCGGCGCCATGGCTAGATCACGACCGTCCAACTCCAAATAACGTCCCCGCATTTGGCTTAAATCCAAGTGCAAGGAACTTGGCAAAAAGCCTTCCGCCTTTGCCGTAATTCCATAATTCGTTCCATAGGGCAAGACCAATTTATACAGACCCGTCCCAGGATCCGGCGTCGCTTGGCCAATAATCTTTCCCGTCTTCAAATCCTCATAACTAACCGATGCTCCCACAGGAACCTTGCCCGATGCATCATTCACCTTGCCCGATAGCAATACAACGGACGCTGAATTCTCCGACGAGGCAATGCGCGGACTCGACTTCACATCTTGCTGTAAAATGGGCTTCGCCTCCGCTACTTCCAGAGCAACTGGTTCAGGTTCCTGCTCAATACCAATCCGAAAAATGTCCTTCTTTCCAGCCTCAGTGGTCGAAAGAAAATAGGCGTAATCCCCTTTGGCAGCTAAAGTATAATAAGCATCGTAAGCACTCGTATTCACCGGAGGGCCAATGTTCACTGGCTTACGCCACGAAGTCCATCCATTCCCCAAACGCTTGGTCATATAAATATCCTGTGAGCCCTGACCGCCTGGGCGGTCCGACGAGAAATAGAGTGTCCGACCATCAGCCGACAAGAATGGGGTGGTTTCCGAAAAATCCGTATTTACTCCTTCACCTAGATTCAATGGTTTCGACCAGCCCGAATCACTCAATAAACTGACATAAATATCATCTCGATCGCTCTGCTTCTTTTCCGCGAAGGCCAACAACAATGCCTTCCCATCCATGGACAAATAGGCGTATTCATTCTTTCCCCGACTCATCTTCTCGTATCCAGGAATGTTAATTTTCTCTGGAATAGACCAACCAGCTACTTGCTTTTTAGATAAGGAAAATCCACGTGATTCATACACCCCATTGATGTAAGCCCCCTTTAATAAGATCGTTTGACCATCAGGAGAAATCGACAAAATCGTATTGTATTGATCGCGATTCAGTACATCCGGCATACGCCTCGCCGTACTCCAAACATCCCCCACACGCTCACTGTACCAAATATCCTGCGAACCGGCCACCGTTTCAGAACCCTGCGTCCCAAAACGATTGGATGGATGACTCTTCCGACCAAAGTAAAGGGTCTTGCCATCCGGCGCCATTACGGGGTTCAACTCAGCAAATTCGCTGTTCACAGCTGAGCCAAGATTTTCTGGCTTTTTCTGCCCGAAACCCACAAAAGACACGAATAAAAACAAGCAAACTAGCCGCGATATATCCATTTTTTCTCCATTTTCTCAGGCTCATAGGCCATAATATAATCAACCAAGGCTCCCGGATTTGTCTCTACCTGTAAAGCCTCCAAATTTGCAGGCTTCAAAAATCCTTCCTCCACCATGTGCGCTAATTGGGCCAACAAATGATCAAAATACCCATTTGTGTTTAAGATGGAAATAGGCATTTGGTGTAAATCCAATTGCTTCCAGGTCAACATCTCAAACAATTCATCCAGCGTTCCAAATCCTCCAGGTAAGGCAATGACTCCATCGGCCAGCTCAGCCATTTTCTGTTTCCGACTGTGCATCGATTCTGTTATATAACATTCCTGAATATCCTTATGCTTCACTTCCCATGGCTCCATAAACGAAGGAATTACCCCAATCACGTGGCCACCCAAACGCAGGTATTCATCTGCCAAAACACCCATGATGCCCACACTTCCAGCGCCAAAAATCAGGTTGCAATTGTGATTCTTAAACGCCTGCATCAATGCTTTCGCCTCTGCTTCGTAAATCGGGTTGTGCCCCTTTGATGAGCCACAATAAACTAAAATCGTTTTAGACATGTATTATTTGGATTAACGCTTCTGATAAGTGTGTATATGTAAACGAAAATTTTAACTCTTTTTGTATTTTTTCTGCAGAAACAAAATTCCCACCCGTAATCAAAGCAGCCATTTCGCCCAAGAATAAACGCAAAACCCAAGCTGGAATTTTTGGCCACCAAATAGGTCGTTGATAGGCTTTGGCAATCTGTTTCGTCATTTCCGCATGTGTCACCGGAACCGGTGCCACAGCATTATAAACTCCTTTCGCATGTTCATCCGTTAACACACAGGCAAACATCTTCACCAAGTCATGTATATGAATCCAGGATTGTCCTTGGGTTCCCCGACCTAAAATCACCCCCGCAAACCAACGAATCGGCATCGCCAATACGGGAAATATCCCCCCTTTCGCGCCCAAAACCAGGCCAATGCGCAATTTCACAACACGCAAATCTTGAATTTCATCCACCGCCTGCTCCCATGCGACCGTACAAGCACTCAAAAAATCATGGCCTGCTGGCGTCTTTTCCGTACAAAGGACATCCCCAGAATCTGCCCCATAAAAGCCAATCGCCGAAGCGGAAACAACGGTATGAATCTGATGTTTGCGCGTTCGCAAAGCCTCTGCAAGCAGGCGCGTCGAAGCCACACGCGAATGAATTAATTCCCTCTTACGGGCATCTGTCCACCTTTTATCCGCAATACCAGCCCCCGCCAAATGCACAATCGCATCCATATCATTAAATGCATCTGCTGCCAAAAAACCTTTGTCTATATCCCAGCCCCCCTGCCGAGACAAAATACGAGTTTGGTGACCCAGCGCATGTAAATATGCCTGTAACTCCTGCCCAATAAATCCCGTTCCGCCGGTGATGAGAATCCGCATTAATTCCCTTTTTTTATGGCTTGATAAATCACTTCATTTATGCCTGTACGGATATTTGCATCCGATAGTTTACTGTTATTTCGTGTTGGATAAACACGATTTGACAAGAATACATAGACTAAATCCTGCGTCGGATCCACCCAGGTATAGGTACCCGTAAATCCCGAATGACCAAAACTTGCCCCACTCGCTGATTCCGCAGCCGAAATACCTGGTTTCTTGCGATCTGGTTTGTCAAATCCAACTCCCCGACGAGCATTTTCTTCGACTGAAAAAGGGTATGAGGTCCATTGTTTGACCGTCTTTTCCTCGATAAACTGTTGGCCCCCATAATAACCATTCTGTAAATACATCTGCATCAATTTAGCCAAATCATTCGCATTGCCGAATAAACCCGCATGCCCACTGATCCCGTCCAATAATGCAGCGCCTTCATCATGTACTTTGCCATGAATCAAAGTCTTACGGAACAAGGAATCATATTCTGTTGGGACAATCCGCGCTAAAGGAAAATACTTCTCAGCCTGATAGACTAAAGTACTCGCGCCCAAAGGCTTGTAAAAGGTCTCTGAAAGGTAATTGGTCCACGTTTTTCCCGTGATGCGTGGTGCAATTTGAGGCAATAAATAATACGACAAATCGGAATACACATATTCTTTTTTCTCCCGAAGCGCCGAGTTTTTAATCGCATCATTCACCTGAGCACTGATGCTACGATGTGCCCAAAGATTCGGCGCAACCTGAATCGGATATTCCTCAGATGATGCATATGAAAGCGTTCTAGGTTTCCAGCGGGTTACTTCGGTTTTGATATCAACACAAGAGTCCCAAAGGTTTTTCTGCGTTCGGATGATTTTCTTGATGCGTTCTTCCCCTGCATTTTTGGTTAAATATTTCTCCAAAATGGAGTATTGCAAATCGTTTTTGGCATAGTTTTCCTTGAACTTTTTGCTTTGCACAATCATGTCGGTGCTGTCAATGTAGTCTTGCCAAAAAGGAATCCATGCGCGCAAACGTGCCTGATGAGTCAATACATCCAAATACTTTAAATCCTTCTTGTTACTATGTGTGAACGCAGGGATAAACTCCCCCATGGTTGTTTCCAAGGAAAACTTTCCTTGATCCTGCCATTTCATCAAGGCTGGAATCGATGTAGAAATTTTCGTTATAGATGCCAAATCAAATATGTCGGTCTTTTTGAGGGGCTCATGGGATTCATAGGTTTGAGAACCAAAAGCTTTGTGGTAAATGACCTTGCCCTCTTTGGCAATCAAAACAACGACTCCGGGCGCCCCTTTGATCGCAATGGCTTTTTGTGCCAAAGAATCTACCTGCTTATTCAAATAAGCCCCCGAAATTCCTACCGCCTCTGGAAGCACGTTGTATTGCAATCGCCCTAAACTGGGTGTCAAAATGCCCATACCTGCAGGATAATCTGAAGAAGCACTAACCGGCATTTTCCCTTCCGCAGCAATCCCACCAAAAATCAAGGACGCAGCCGCTTCTTGTTGGGCCACACCATCCTGATAAGTCAACACCAATCCGCCCAAATTCTTCAAATTCTCAAAAGACTTCAAGGTAAATGGATTGGCAAAATAAGACAAGATTGTTTTCGGTGTTGCAAAGCGTTTGACCAAGGCTTGAATCTGGGGCTTTATCGCATAATTATTCACGGGACGATAGGAAATGCCATGCAAGCCCATCAGAACAACATCATAATTTTTTAAGGCATTCTCCACCTGGCTGATCGTCGAATCGGCACTCATTTCATCCAAGTAGAAATGCTCCATCTCCATATAATTTTGGGCTAATTTTTGGAATTCCGTCGGGAAAACACCCCCATAATTTGCTTTACCAATGGCCAACGTGGCTATTTTCAACGTATCCAGGCGGCGCAAGGGAATTAAATCGAGGGGATTCTTTAACACAGTCGCCGACTTCTCTGCAAGCGTGCGTTTGAGTAAATCTGCTTGGAGTGGATTTAGTTCTTCGATTAAATTTTTCAATTCAATGGGCTGATAGCGATCTAAGCCTGCCCAGGCTTTTGCGTTTAGGATCCGACGAACGCGTTTATCGAGTTCTTCCTCCGTGATTTCTCCTTCGGTTAATGCTTTTTTGATCGCATTAAAAGCCGCGGGAACATCGACGAAAGTTTCCAAAATATCGTTCCCTGCAAGGAAGGCTTTGACATTCGCCTGACCTTCTGGGAACATTTTGGTAGCCCCTTTCATATCCATGGCATCCGTGAACACCAATCCTTCAAATTTCAACGAATCGCGCAATAATCCGGTCACAATGGGTTTCGACATAGTCGAAGCAAGCATGGCCGTCGTGTCCAAGGCTGGAATGCTTAAATGGCCAACCATAACCCCTTGAAGGCCTTTTTTAATCAATTCTCTGTAAGGAAAAAGTTCGAGCGAATCCAGTCGGTTCCGACTATGAGTCAATACCGGAATATCATAATGCGAGTCGACACCCGTGTCGCCATGTCCTGGAAAATGTTTGGCAGAGGTAATGATTCCGCCTTTTTGCAGGCCGCGCATGTAAGCGAGCGATTTGCTCGTCACGGCTTCGCGGTTTTCGCCAAAAGATCGGAAGTTGATCACCGGATTATTGGGATTATTATTCACGTCTACAACGGGCGCGTAATTGATATGCACCCCCATCCGCTTGCATTGTTGGGCGATTTGAAAGCCCATTTTCTCGATCAGCGCGTCGTTACCCTGCATCGCACCGAGCGTCATTTGGTAAGGATACCTCACAGTTGAATCGAGCCGCATGTTCAGGCCCCATTCAAGGTCCATCCCGATGAACATAGGTACCTTAGACATGGATTGTAGCTTATTCACCAAATTCGCTTGGTTCGTGGGATAGCCCGCAAACAATACAAATCCGCCCACGTGGTAATTCCTAACGATTTCGTAGAGACGCGTGGTGTCATATGTGGGGTTCGAATTGCCTCTTGGCATTAGCACCTGACCTATTTTCTGGTCGACCGACAAGCTTTTCATGACAGAATCCACCCACTTCGATTTCGTATGCGGGAATAGGTCGGTTTGGCTATAAGCAGAATTGCCCGTGGCGATACATAACAGGGCAAAAAGAATACGTTTGATCATGGTAAATGAGGTAATGGATTGTGAAAATACGGAATCTTTGGGATTTTTTCGGCTGAATTTTCGTAAGCGGGAAAGGAATTGTATTTTTGGGGCTTAATCAGATGAACGTATGAGAAAAAAAATTGTTGCTGGAAACTGGAAAATGAATAAAACGGCTGCTGAGGCATTCGTATTGGCTACTGAAGTAGCTCAATTGGTGAAGTCGGACGTACCGGCGGATGTACAAGTAATTATGGCGACGCCAGCCTTGTATTTGACAGGTGTTTCTCAGGTAATTGAGGGCATTGATAATTTAGCTGTTGCGGCACAAAACTGCCACGAAAAGGCATCAGGAGCCTATACCGGCGAAATTTCGGCGGTGCAATTAGCATCTGCTGCGATTCCATATGTATTGACTGGTCACTCGGAGCGTCGTGAATATTTCGCAGAGTCGAATGAGCAATTAGCTGCCAAAGTGGATGCGGCTTTAGCCAATGGCATTACACCTATTTTCTGCTGTGGCGAGAGTTTGTCATTGCGTGAAGAGGGTGAATTTTTAGCTTATGTAGCGGATCAATTAACGGCAAGCTTATTTCATTTGTCGGCCGATGATTTCGCCAAAGTCGTGATTGCTTATGAGCCTATTTGGGCGATTGGCACAGGCTTAACGGCTTCAGCCCAACAAGCGCAAGAGATGCACGCTCATTTACGTGTACATGTCGCTGCACAATATGGTGCTTTAGTTGCTGATAATTGCTCCATTTTATATGGAGGATCTTGTAATGCGAAAAACGCACAAGAGATTTTCGCAGGCCCAGATGTGGATGGCGGATTGATCGGTGGTGCTTCGTTGATCGCGGCAGATTTCATTACGATTGCCAAATCGTTTTAGGTGGTAAACGCTGCCGGGGTCTGAAGACCCCGGCAGCGTTACTCTCCGAACGCTTTATAGTCGAAAAAAGTATATCAATATGTTGGTAATCGCATTTGACGCAGATGACACACTTTGGGTGAATGAACCCTATTTTCGCGAGAGCGAAGAAGCCTTTTCCGCGCTATTTGAAGCCTATCTTCCGCTTCATCAAACCCAACAAGAATTGTTTAAAACCGAGATGGATAACCTAGCCTTATATGGCTATGGGGTTAAGGGGTTTATGCTATCCATGATCGAGACAGCAATTCGAATTACGGGTGGTCATTTATCCGCTGAAGGGACCCAACAAATCTTAGAAATAGGCAAAGAACTGCTCGATAGACCCATCGAAATCTTACCACAGGTAGAAGATGTATTGGCTGCACTATCTACAAAATATCGACTTGTGGTTGCCACCAAGGGCGATTTATTAGATCAAGAACGCAAGTTGAAAAAATCGGGTCTCGCTAAATACTTCCATCATATTGAGATTATGTCGGACAAGCAGCCAGCGGATTATCAAAAATTAATCCGGCATTTAGATGTTGCCCCAGAGCAGTTTCTGATGATTGGAAATTCGCTAAAATCGGATGTTTTACCTGTCTTAGGTTTAGGCGGTCATGCGGTTCACATACCTTTTCATACAACCTGGACACATGAAATGGTTAGCCATCCCGTTGTGCATCCAAACTTTCGTGAGATTGAGGAATTGGAAGAGATTCTCGCGTTCTTATAAAATTGCAAATTTTCTAATTTAGGATCAGGCGGTTTATCAACTAATTGATAAGCAGATGTATACTTGTGCCTGTTAGAGAGTCGGAAGGCCCAAAATTTATCAGTTTGCTTCGAAAGAAGGTTTTTCTGGGAAGTGGGTGTGAAAGGTGACGCTGCCGGGGTCTGCGACCCCGGCAGCGTCTACCCCTCAACGAATACGACAATACAATATTGTCCAATAAACTTATTTAAACGCCCTCTGCGACAACTTCTTTCACCGCAGGCACCATCCGTGTCATTAAGGTCTCAATCCCCGCCTTAAGCGTCATTTGAGAGGATGGACAACCCGAGCAAGATCCCTGCAACAAAACTTTCATTTGGCCCGTCGCTTCATCAAAAGAATGAAATGTAATGGCTCCACCGTCAGATTCTACCGCAGGCTTCACATATTCTTCTAATACTTGCTTAATTTGGCTGATAATCTCAGAATCCAAAGATTCCCCCTCAGCAGCAAATTCAGATGCAGGTAAGGAGAAAACAGGGTGTTTCTCCGCAAAATATTTCTTTAAATACTGCTTGATCCCAAATAATTCATCCTCCCAGGCAGCATTATCCGTTTTGGTCAATGTAATAAAGTTGTTTGTAATAAATACGCGGCGAACAAACTCGAAGCCGAATAAGGCCACGGCAAGCGGAGAATTCTTCTCCTTAGTCAAGCCATCAGCAGGTTGTGTATAGTCAAACGACATGCCTTCTGGCAATAATTCCACATTAAAAACGAATTTCATCGAGTGTGGATTGGGCGTAGATTCTGTGTAAATTGTTATCGTAGAGGTAAGCATAAGTTGAAGTTATATACCCTAAACCAACAATTGGCTCATAAGGTTTCGAAAAATAAAAAAAACCTGACATTTTAATGCCAGGTTTTTCTAGAAACCTACAATTGATTACTCAGCTGCTGCTTCTTTTTTCTTTGCCGGAGCTTTTTTCGCCTTTGGAGCAGCTTCTACCGCTACCTCGGCAACTGGAGCCGCCTCCACTGCTGGAGCTGCTTTCTTTGCCGGTGCTTTCTTTGCTACCGGAGCCGCAGGTGCAGCCGCTGCCACTGCTGGCAATACGTGCACAAATGAACGACCCTTAAAACCTTTTTTGAATGCTACAACACCATCCGCTAAAGCAAATAATGTATGATCTTTTCCAAGACCAACATTTTCACCTGGATTGTGCGCTGTTCCACGTTGACGAACAATAATGTTCCCCGCGATAACTGCTTGGCCTCCAAATAACTTAACGCCTAAGCGTTTACTATGTGACTCGCGCCCGTTTTTCGACGATCCGGCGCCTTTCTTATGTGCCATGTTTTTTTATTTTAT
>JACCDW010853737.1_pt1 | contig 13718 bp, 17 predicted proteins | sample 7449781 | NCBI WGS metagenome assembly JACCDW01 (sample SAMN15323449, study PRJNA562643) | freshwater metagenome | isolation source: river surface water | place: USA:Blue River Watershed | collected 2017-08-18 | reverse complement strand
GAAGGTAATGAGTGCAGAAGAAGTCTTTAAGGGAGGCATACTCAAAGAGCGTACTGATACCGGACGTATCTATTTGGTATTCATCGATAACGTGATGAACCAAGGTCCGTTTGATACAGAGTATCACACAATCTATCAGAGTAATCTATGTTGTGAAATACTTTTACCTACTAAATCTTTTAAGCGCCTCGATGATGATGCTGGTCGCATCGCTTTATGTACTCTTGGATCGATCAACTGGGGAGCATTCCGCAACCCTGAGGATATGCGTAGGGCTTGCCGTATTCTTCAGCGCAGCCTCTGTAATATTCTTGACTATCAAGACTTTTTGAGTATCCAAAGTAAACTATCTAACGATGAGATTCAGCCATTAGGCATCGGCGTTACTAATCTCGCATACTGGCATGCAAAGCGTGGCTACAAGTATGGCGAGAAAGAAGCATTGCAAGATGTTAAAAGTTGGATGGAACATCAAGCATATTATCTAACAGAAGCCACAGTTGAACTTGCTAAAGAACGTGGTAAGTGTTTAGATAGTGATAAGACATATTATGGTCAAGGCATTTTCCCTTGGGAGCGTAGAGCAAAGGGCGTCAATGAATTGGCAAACTTCAAGCCCGAACTTGATTGGGAACCACTACGTGAGGAGATGAAAACTTATGGATTACGAAATGCAACACTTATGGCCATTGCTCCTGTTGAATCTAGCAGTGTGGTTATCAACTCTACTAATGGCATTGAGATGCCTATGTCGCTTATCTCGACTAAGGAATCTAAAGCAGGATCATTTACCCAAGTAGTACCTGAATATCACAAACTTAAGAACAAATATCAATTAATGTGGGAACAACAAGACTGTGTTAACTATTTGAAAACAGCCGCAGTATTGCAAGCATATGTAGACCAAAGTATTTCAACAAATACTTTCTATAATCCTGCGCACTTTACAGAGCGTAAAGTTCCTACAACATTGATTGCTAAGAACTTAATGCAAAGTCAAATGTGGGGTATTAAAACATTCTACTATTCATTAATTAATAAAGCAGGTAGTAAACATCAAGAGGAAGAACTAAAAGATCAACCGCTAGTGGACATTGACTTTGACGATGTAGAAGATTGCGAAAGTTGTAAATTATAATGTTAGAAACTATTTGTGATATTCTAAAAGACGCCTACCAGCGTAATTGGATTACTAGTCGTGATGGTAATGTAAGCATTCGCCATCATGACCGTAACCATTTCTATATTACGCCGAGTGGTGTTCGTAAGCAAACATTACAGCCTGATCAGTTCAAAAAAATTGAAATTGCTACTAACTTAGTTTGGCGAGAAGAGGTTTATACTGATATTAGTGCTAACTTAAAACCCAGTGGAGAGATTCCTCTACACTTTGGTCTACAGAAAAATATGGGGCAACATAGTAATGATGTTCGTGTAGTTGTACACGTTCACCCTACTTATTGTGTGGCCGCTATGCATGCTGGGATTAAATTGAATGAATTGGTAAAACATTTCCCCGAATTAGGTAGATACACTAAAGTGGCACCCAACGTAGATGACGTTCCTCCCATTAGTCAAGAATTAGCAGATCAATGTTTTGACAAATTGGGACTTGACAAAGACGGAAATATAAGTTATGATATTGTAGGCATTAAAGGTCACGGGGTTGTAGCGATTGATACAAGTCCCTGGCGCGCCTACGAACACATTGAGAGACTAGAGCATATTTGCAAGATCGTACTTGCGTCAGGAAATTATTAAATGAGCAAACAACAATATAACTTAAACACAAAGACAGACTATCTTAATCGCAAGATGTTTCTTGACCCTGCGGGTCCTGTTACCATTCAACGTTTTGAAGAAGTTAAGTACAATAAGATTGTAGACTTTGAAAAGACTGCACGTGGTTTCTTTTGGGTGCCCGAAGAAGTAAGTCTCACTAAAGATTCACAGGATTTCAAAGAAGCAAGTGATGCAGTAAAGCATATCTTTACTAGTAATCTATTACGTCAGACCGCACTAGATAGTTTGCAGGGCCGCGGCCCCAGCCAAATCTTTACTCCCGTTGTAAGTTTGCCAGAACTAGAAGCACTTGTCTACAACTGGACATTCTTTGAAACTAACATTCATAGCCGCAGTTACAGTCACATCATTCGTAATATCTACAATGTACCGAAGGATGTTTTCAATACTATTCATGACACGCAAGAAATTGTTGACATGGCAAGTAGTGTTGGTGAGTACTATGACAAGTTACATGTAATTAACTGTCGTAAAGAACTTGGCGAAACAATTAAAGAAGAAGATTACATCAAGGCTATCTATCTTGCATTACATGCGAGTTATGCATTAGAAGCATTTAGATTCATGGTATCATTTGCCACAAGTCTAGCAATGGTAGAAAACAAAATCTTTATTGGTAATGGTAATATCATTAGTTTGATTTTGCAAGATGAACTATTACACAAGGGTTGGACTGCTTACTTGATTAATCAAGTTGTCAAGGAAGATTCTCGCTTTGCTAAGGTAGCAGAACAGTGTAGAGAAGAAGTTATTCAAATTTACACAGATGTTATTCGTGAAGAAAAAGAATGGGCAGACTATCTATTCATGAAGGGCCCGGTTATTGGTCTTAATGCTGCCATTCTAAAAGACTTTGTTGACTATACAGCGGTTAGTGCTTTGAAAGATATCGGGATCAAATATTGGAATCCTGCACCAAAGACTACTCCTATTCCTTGGTTCAACAAGCATGTTGATACTAGCAAGAAACAAACAGCATTGCAGGAAAATGAATCAACTAACTATGTCATTGGTGTTATGAGTGACAGTATTGATTATGAAGAATTACCAAATATCTAAGGAGAAAATAAAATGAAGGCAATCGTATGGAGTAAGTATCATTGTAGTTATTGCGACCAAGCAAAACAATTACTAACGATGAAGGGCATTGAATTTGAGGAACGCAAAATCGGCGATGGTTGGACTAAAGAAGAACTACTAGAAGCCGTACCTACAGCCCGTACAGTTCCACAAATCTTCTTAGATGAAGAATATGTAGGTGGATTCACAGAACTTAAAGAGAGATTGGCAGCGTGAACATTAAAACAGACGAAGTATATACATTAAAGTTAAACAGCGGTGAAGAACTCATTGCTAAGGTAAAGGGCATTGAGGGTAATGAACTTATTGTTGCAGAACCCGTATCAATTGCCCCCGGACCGCAAGGTATGGGTCTAGTTCCTAGCATGTTTACCGCAGACCCCAAGGGTGAATATAGACTAAATACTAATAGTATTTCAATTTATGCAGTTACAGACGCAAGCGTTAAGAACAAGTATGTTGAAGCAACCACAGGTATTAAGTTGCCTGAAAAGAAATTAGTATTAGGATAAAATGGCACAACTAAGTAGAAAAGGTGATCAAAATCAGGTAGGTGGTAAGATTGTCCGTGGTGCAGGAACTGTATTTGCTAATGGCATTGCAGTTGGATTGCACGTTAGCGACATTACTTCACACCCTGGTAAAGGCAAACACGGTGCGGCAAAAACCACAGAAGGTAGCCCAACCGTGTTTGCTGAAGGATCACCGGTTCTACGTACAGGCTCAGGGAATGATTGCGGTCACTCAATCATACAGGGTAGCCCAGACGTAAACGTGCCATAATGAGATAATTATGGCAGATACAGGAAAACAAAGTCCCTTAGGTGTAAACGTATTAGGATCGATATTAAACAATAGCGGTCTTAATATTAACCCTGTGGCTGCGTCATACATGGGCGCAAGTAAAATCAATGGGTCAGGTGGTTCTGGGACACCCGGCGTAGGTGGCAGTGGCTATACTTTTGGTAGTCTAATTCAAAGCACAGTATTAAGATTATTAACATGGTCTATTAATGATGCATATTGGCGCGGCGTTGCTACATCAGGTATTAACAAAACAGTAACAGATAGTACTTATAACAATTTAATCACTATCGGTACTGGAACGATTCCTGCATTAGGTAACACAAGACCGCCTACTTATGTTCCAGAAGATCCTGCCGGTATATGGACTACTACAGCGGTAGCCTATGGTACTCAACAAGGAGTAGCATCATTACCTGGACCCGCAACTTCTGGATATCCGCAAACGGGAAATACAGATCAAGGTCAACAAGCAACTTGGTATCCTTGGAATACTAGTAATCCAAACAAATCAGTTACACAGTGGGGTTGGGTTCGTTGTCACGCATTACAAGCATGGAATGAATTTAATTGGAATAATGAAACTGTAAACGCATCTAATGCTGAATACAAAGAATTTTGCTCATCATTCTTAACGGCAAATGCATGGCTTACTTATTCTAACCAAGCAATTATGGCTATCAAGGATAGTGAAACATTCTTGCAAGGTGTATATAGTAACATGAGTGACTTAATCACCGCAGATATTGCAGGTGTGTCACAGTCTACTAAATTGTTTGGTGAAGATTTAATTAACTTAGGTAAAGCAATTAATCTTAGTAATATTGCAACATTTGGATTGCCTAGCAATCTATTAAAAACATTAGGACTTAACAATGCTATTACATCTGATTTAAGTCTTGCACTTATTGCAGCCGGCTTAAGTAATTCTGATATTAGTAACATTACGACTGGAACTAATGTCAGTATAACTAAAGAACAAGAACAACAAATCTACGGTGCATTCTTACTAATTAGAGGAGTTAACTTAGTAAACGTTCTAGCGCCTTTGAAATGTAACACACAAGGCTTTCAAACTTTAGCAGACTTGCTTAATGTTAAAAAGTTATTTCCAAACAGTTATTCTACACTGACTGTACCGGTTTATAATGAAACATTAGGTTTACCAACTAATAGTAAAACATATTATCTCATTTATCAAAACGGTGGACTAAATCAGTCAATTGACTCACCTGCAGTACGTAGTTATGTAGGAATTCAAATTCCTGCAGGAACACCCCCAATCTTTGATAATACTGTAAATCCAAATAATTATAATGAATTGCCTACAGGCTTTGGTGCGTATCTAAGAAATATCTTACCATTGGATCAGGCAGTAGCAGCCGGCGCATTTCAATATTCGATGCGACAAATCAGAAACATTGAGTATTGTGACTTTGAAAGATTTGCCCAAGTTGTTAAGGGTATGGAAATCACAACTGATTTACCTTTAACAGCAGGTACAAATAAACCAACTAATCAAGCATCAACCACTTTTAGTAAAACAGTTTGCGCATTAGGTAGTGGTCCATTTGGATCATATACGTTAAGTGATATGTTTGGCTGTATGAGTGGTCTGCCTTATCCGTGGGCTGTATTGCAGGGTCAAATCAATCAACTTGCAACACGTAAGTTAGCAAACATTTATAATCAGTTGTTCTTAGCAGTCACATGGGAAAAGGCTAAGATGAATATTAGCCAACCTTATTACTACACAACTATACAAGCATATGTTGCACCTACAGTTGGTAATAATCCTGCTAATCCAGGATATCAGCCTGATCCTTTGCAACCAAATTATGATCCTAATCCTTATATAGGTAATGGTGGTGCCGGATCTCCTACCACTTGTCCAACATACTATTCTGCGGCAGGTCAGCCTGCAATTTATGATTGGTATTACACATTAGTATTATCACAAGCAGAAGATGGTGGCGGCTATGGTAGAGGAACTGCGCCTAATCCTACAGTAACAATTGCACCAAACAATGTTGGTGCTAGTGTAACAACTTCTGTCGGGCGTGATGATAATACTGCGGCTTCAGTCGGTGGCGGCACATTTGGTAGAGTTAGCACTACAATTAATAACGGTGGTCCGTATAGATGGTTAGCAAACGATGTACAAACCAATTGGTTAAACATCGCAGGTCAGAACACAGATTCAGCATCACCAACACCACCTATTATTCCTCCAAGAGATGCGTCTTGGGTTAATGCTAACATGCCTGTAGAAACAATTACTATTCAACATCCGCCAATCGCTACCTTAGCAGTGACTACAGCCGGAGCGATAGCGACAGGTGGAACGAACACAACCGGAGATGTGTATAGTAGAAATGGTTTAGTTTCTAGTGGTGAATCTGGTTGGAGTGGGATGAATACTCCAGTACAAGCATATATAACTCAGGCTAATACAGAAATCAGTGCAATTCTGACTTCTAATGTCTCAGGCTCAACACAGTGCAACATTACTTGGAATCTAATTGGTTCAAACTTGAAGCGTGAGCATAGAACACGATATACTGCATTGATTCCTGTACCTGTACCAAAAGATTACTTCTTAAACACATATCCAATGTCATTGTATACGTTTGTAGACAGTGTACCTCAATTATCGCAAGACACCAAACCCCACATGTCTGCACAAACATTAGAAGCAATCAGTAATACAAGTAACGTGGGCGGACAAAGCACTATTGGTATGATGCGTCAAGAACGTAATCAAACACGATTGCAAACAGTAGGCATTCAGTTAGACAATAATATGCCTAGCGAATTAACTCCTACTGAATTGAAAACACTAACTACTAACGGAACACTACCTGGCGCAGTTGAGGGTATACCTAGCACTAATGGTAATGATTATACACCCCCTGCCTGGCCAGGTAATCCAAATCCAACAAGACCGGGAGAAGTTATTTTCCCCAACCCGATTGGAATTTATGTTCCTCCACCTGGAGGAATCGGTGGATATCCTCCACCAAGTTTAGGTGGCACACCACCTGGTACAGAGTTACCATTACCCGTGCCACCAACACCCGACGGTGTTTCACCTTTGACACCGGGTGTGTATCCTCCTGGAATTATTCCAGAGGGATCTAATACAGGGTATTTGTCAGGCGACGGTACTAAGCCCGGCGACTTTACACCCTTCACTAATGGAGACCCCAACCCAGTTGTGGGACCAACTGTACCTGTTGGCCCATTCACTTCAACAGCAACCCGAGGAATAATTACACCAGTCGGAACCCCTGTATCTGATCCTAATCAAGTCGATAGCGGCCCTGGTATAATTATAATCGGTACACCCGACGATCTAAATCCAAACAATTTACCGCCAAATTTAGATCCAAACTATACCAGCAGTACATTATTGCCATCTTCACCTAGTGTGCAAGATGCAATTGACTCAGTAATTGAATGCAATTGTGATTGTTGGATAGACTAAATTATCCAAAACAACTTGCATAGTTTTTATAACTATGATAGGATACATTCTCACCTATAGTCGAATGAATCGGCGGAAAGGAGATTTATTATGGAGAAATCATTACAAAGTTTAGGATATCTAGTAGGCTTGATACTTGTGACATTTTTTGTCGCAATGATCGCTGAAAGAAAAATCTCAACATACAACCAAGAACTATCATTGTTCAAAAACTATCCTTCTAGCAAAGTGGTAGAAAAAGAACTTGAATGTATGGCTCTCAACATTTATAGAGAAGCAGGTAACGAACCGTTTGAGGGGAAAGTAGCAGTAGCACAAGTAACACTTAACCGTGTTGACAGCGGCTTGTTTCCTGACAGTATTTGTGAAGTTGTATATCAAAAAACTAAGTTTACTGAAAAGGTAGTATGTCAGTTTAGTTGGTACTGTGATAGTGTTCATAGAACACGACCTATCAACAATGCTTCATACCAAGAAAGTTACAATGTAGCAAAAAAAGTTTTACTTGAAGGTTTTAGACTAGATAGTATAAAGGATGCTTTATATTACCATGCTGATTATGTTAATCCAAATTGGCGATATAAAAAAGTAGCAAAAATAGGAACTCATATATTTTACAAGGATCCTCGTTATGAACTTTGATTCAATTTCTAATAAATTTGTGGGTTACATTAAAGGAGTACCAGTGGATTTTAAAGGACTAATTACTAAGTTATCAACCGAAACAATCGGTTGGATCGGCATCCTACTATGTCATGCCGCAACTATTCCGACATTACTTGGTTTAATGTTCGGTCTTACAGACAACCCTCCACCGATCGATATGGTATTGATCGTGTGGGGAGCATTAGGCATGTTCTTCATGAAGGCAATTATTCAACGTGATATTTTAAATCTTATTACGATTGGGTTAGGGTTTATCATGCAAGCAACGTTAATGGCCCTAATCTTTTTCAAATAAGGAACAAATAATTGTCATATCTATTTACAAGTGAGAGTGTTAGCGAAGGTCACCCAGATAAGGTGGCTGACGCAATTAGTGATGGTATCCTGGACATGTTCATGGCACAGCGTGACCCCAAGTTACGTTGTGCATGTGAAACATTAGTTACAACAAATCAAGTTATCGTTGCAGGTGAATACAAGGGTGAGTTAGATACTCTAGACGTAGAGTACATGGTACGAAAAATCGTAAAGAATATCGGCTATGAACAAGAAGGCTTTAATTGGCGAACCTTAAATGTAACTAATCTAATGCATGGACAAAGTCCTGACATTGCATTGGGTACTGATACATTTGGTGCTGGCGATCAGGGCTTGATGTTTGGTTATGCTTGCAAAGAAACAAGTGATTATATGCCAAGTGCAATTTATTGGTCACACCGTATTGTAGAAACATTATCGCAAGTCAGACGCACCGGTACTGAGTGGTTACGCCCTGCTGCTAAGAGTCAGGTTACTATGGAATACAATGATGATGCTACTGTCAAGCGTATTGCTAAGGTTGTATGCTCAACACAGCATTCACATGATGTTGAAATTACTGCATTACGTAACGCAGTTAAAGAAATTATCAAGACAGTTCTTCCTAAGGAACTAGTTGATGAAAATACAGAGTTTCACATCAACCCAACTGGTCGATTTGTAGTAGGTGGACCAGACGGCGATACAGGTTTGACTGGCCGTAAAATTATTGTTGACACTTATGGTGGATATGCACCACACGGTGGTGGTGCATTCAGTGGTAAGGATCCAACTAAGGTAGATCGTAGTGCGGCATATATGGCTCGCTATCTTGCTAAGAACCTAGTAGCAAGTGACAAGTGCGATTGGGCTACAGTGCAATTGAGTTATGCTATTGGTCTTGAACAACCAATGAGTGTATACGTAGAAAGCAACCGTGATAGTCGTGAACTAACTGACTGGGTTGTAAAGAACGTTGACTTGACCCCCAAAGGCATCATTGATCGTTTTGATTTATTCAGTCCTATCTATAGTTCAACTACCAATTACGGACATTTCGGCAAGAGTTACTTACCATGGGAGCAAGTCAATTTGTTCTCAGACTGTGATTGTGGAACAGAACACGCCACCGAGTAATAGTGCTAAAGGTCGTGATAGTTTTGATGCGACTTTAGGTAACTCATTAGTAAATTTCTTTAATAGAAATGTGACCCCCTATCCAACTGAGGTAGGGGGTCCTAAGTTTGATTTAGTGCCAGTCACTAAGCAAAAAGATATCATGCTGAATGTTGCACGATTGCATGCGCAACAAGAATATGATAGAATCATGCAATTAGTTGAAGTGTTGCAGAAACAAGCACAAGACATTAAGAAGCGGTTAGACGTAACTGACATGGTGCATAGTGCTAAGTATGACTTTCAACTATATCATAACAATGTCTATTGGTTGGTCTATGATCATAGAAAGAATTTCACACGATTAGCCACACTAGGCCCCAATGATTGGTCAACTGCCCCTCCGGAAGAGTATGAATATATCTGTCCTGTAAAATGGTTAGGTGACTATACTTGGGTAGAACTTGATCCAAATAATTTTCAAGAAAGGTGATTTTTTTCTTGACAATATGTAACTTTTTTGCTATAACAGATGTATAGCAAGGAGATAGATGATGTGGACTCTCGCTAAGGTTCTTGATGGATTTGCCGATCTTCCCAACGAAAAGTTTCACACCTTCGCTATCAAACTGGATGGTGAAATCGTAGGCCAACTTAAGTGGCAATATCGTCCTAAGAACGCCGGCGGCTATGCATGGCAGGGTAAGATTTTCAATAGTAAGAAGCATTACGGTATGGATGTTTCTTTCTTTGACAAAAATAAGAAGAATGTGCTTGAATGGTTTAAGGTTGCAATTTAAACCAATAGATAGTAAACTAAATAAATTATGATTATCATAAACGCACTTCTAGCAATTTTATTGTTTATACTAGCACTTGTTCTAGTGGCCGGATTAGTATATCTGATCTTAATCTTTGCTATTAAACTTGAACCTTTTGACATTGAAAATGATGATATCGAAAAGCCCTGAAAGACACACCTTTCAGAAAGAATCATACGTTGCCCGTTGTAAAGAACAGGGTAAGGAAATCTCAGAATCATACCTTCAGATGTACGAATCATACAAAGAGCAACACGACCATAAATTTGATGATCCTAAATCTAGAATCAACAATTTAGAATATGACTTGTTGACTACTGATTGGATTCTAGAAAAAGTCCGTAACAGTGAAACCTATGCACAAAATCTTTATGCATCTATGTGCAACAGAGACTTTGTGAAAAATGATGTATGGCCCATACTCACTGAAGAACGCTGGAGTTGTAGTTGGCGTTATGCTGGAGGCATTATTGCTGACATGAGACAAGAGGGTGATTATATTGATTGGTACTGCTCTGGTATTAAAGGTAATCCCATTTCAGGTGATGAAGAAGAATATATCGATCCTGCATTACAATCAAAACTAGACAGTTTTGTAGGTGAAGGGCATGTCACCGATGAAATTCGTAACGATCTACACAAGTTGGGTTGGATAGTTATGGATGATGAGGCTGAACTATAAATAAGTATGTAGTCACTTCTTTTAAGGAGAAAAAATGGCATACTCAAGTCAAGTAGTAGATCATTACGAAAATCCTCGTAATGTTGGTAGTTTCGATAAATCCGATGATAATGTGGGTACTGGAATGGTCGGTGCCCCAGCCTGCGGTGATGTAATGAAATTACAAATTAAGGTTAATGAAAAAGGAATTATTGAAGATGCTAGATTTAAAACGTATGGGTGCGGGTCGGCAATTGCTTCGTCAAGTCTTGTCACAGAGTGGGTCAAGGGTAAAACACTGGACCAGGCAGCAACAATCAGAAACACTGAAATCGCACAAGAACTCGCACTCCCCCCAGTCAAGATCCACTGCTCCATCCTCGCGGAAGACGCCATAAAGGCAGCAATTGATGACTATAGAAGCAAGCATACAGAGTCCGTGCATTAATCTTTGTAAATTAGATAATAGTGGAGTTTGTATAGGATGTAAGAGGACCATCGCTGAAATAGCGAGTTGGTCCTCTTTGTCTAATAGTGATAAACAAGCCATTTTAGTTAGGATAAAAAATGAGCGATAATGCAACTAAATTAAAAACTAGCAATCGTAGACATAAAGATGAGACAGCCGCAAAGCGTCAGTACAAGATTGCGAAACAGCATGGAATGAATCCTAATCCTGACGAATTGCATAAGTTTGCAAAGCATCATGCTATGGATTGTGGTAACCCGGGATGTATGCTGTGTGGTAATCCTAGAAAAATTTTCAAAGAAAAGACCATGCAAGAAAAGAAGTTCGAACAAGACGTAGACAATCGACCTCACAAGCATGGTAATGGTATTGATATCAAAGATTTAGATTAACCCAATCTGCTTGACATTTTCCTCTGTTGTGTTAAGATGTATAAGTCTTAACAGCAGAGGTTTGCCATATGATTAAAATGTTAGTGTCGTTTCTGTCACTTTTTGCTATCTTCTTTTTTGGGATAGAAATTTTCCGAAAACTTAGTGGCAAGGAAAAATTGCAGTTGACAAAAACTTTAGGTTATAGTATAGTCTGTGCAGTGCTGACAATTCTAGCACTAACAGCAGTGGTTTTAATTTTTTAAAGAGGTATTAATTAATGAATAAGTTTGTAAAGATCGCCGCTCTCGCAGGTGTTGTTGCACTAACCAGTGCATGTACACGTATTGAGACAGGTGAAGTCGGTGTTCGTGTTGGCTTTGACAAGCAGGTCAAGTCAGGTGAACTGCTTCCGGGTAGTTTCAATCAGGTAGTTGTAGGTGATGTTCTAACATTCCCCGTTAAGGACGTTAACGTTACACTAGACAATATGAGCCCTGTTGCTAAGGATAATAGCACAATGAAGGACTTTGATGCAGTAGTTGTCTACAACATCAACCCAAGTCAAGCCGCTGAACTATATAGCACTAAGAATCGTGCTTTCCACGCAGAAGCAAAGGGTGACATTTATCTAATGTACAATTATGTTGTACAGAATACACGTAATGCCATCTATAAGGCTGCACGTAAGTACGATGCACTTGACATGGCAGACAATCGCACTGACATGGAAACTTTCGTTAAGGAAGAAATCGTTCGTAATCTTGCGGAAGAAAAGTTGGATGGCACTATTACAATCAATCAGGTATTGATTCGTAACATTGTCCCTGCTGACACTGTTGTACAGAGTGCTAATGATCTAGTACGTGCAAAGAACGAACTAAAGCAGAAGGAAGTTGAAGTTAAAACTGCCGAAGCAGAAGCACGCCGTATGGCTGCCCTTGCTAACAACAGTGCAAGTTCTATCGCATTCATGCAGGCACAGGCTGCTCTGAATATCTCAGAAGGTATTAAGAACGGCAAGGTACAGACTATCGTTGTCCCTGCTAACTTCAATGCGCTAATGCTTAACAAGTAATGATACAAAAAATAGTAGGCTTATTCTTTGTGCTAGTGATAGCATTTAGTCTAAGCCTACTATTGATTCCTGCAATAGGAATCATTTTCGGTGTACTTAAAAATCTTATAATGCGCTAGAGGCTAAATGGTATTGCAAGGGTCTCTAAAGCCTGAGATAGCAGGTTCGATTCCTGTCTAGCGCACCAAATATAAATACATTTTTAAAAGGAAAATAAAATGACATAGATTGAATTTGATTGTAAAGATATTGTGTTTCACTTCAACAAGAAACACTTAGAAGATGAGACCATTCCCATGTGGGTCTTAAAATTTCATGGCGAAACGTATTATGTGAATCATGTGGAATGCAACGTTCCTTGGTCTACCAAAGAGACACCTGATAATTCACATACCAAAGGAAGTATCAAAGTCAAAAACTGTTTACTACAGATTGACGAAGATAACTTAGCCCGTATCTCACCTATCACTGTATTTGATAAAGCACGTATCCGTAATACCAAAAAAGGTATTACTAGAGTTGTGGTTAGTGAAAAGAATTGGGGAGGTACTAAATTGCGAAACATTCTAAAAGAGCGTAGCATTAAACACGGCCCCATCAAAAGTATTGGTGGTGCATGTACAACTACCTTTTACGTAACTGATATCTACAACGAAGTTGATGTAACCTACTTAGCACTTATGCTAAGTGATACTGACTTTAGAAAACTCATGCCTAATGAGGGTTACTACAGGATGTATGATGACCCAAAGCATCAAAAGACCTCAGATATCGATTTGGATGCTGAGGTCGATGAGGATGACCAATAATTTTGACAAGGGTGTGCATTTCATGTATAAATACATTTGTGCATAGGGCACACCCAACACTCTTTAAATTTTAGGTACTTAGAGTGTGTACCGTAACAAGGAGAATAATTGTGATGTACAATAGCAAACTAGTAGCCAGCCTTAAGGCTAACGGAAAAATCTTACGTGAATTTAAGGATACAGTCTATATTCCATTCGGTAGCGAATATAGCATATTAATCAAAAATCTCAATACAGTACGTGCAATCGTCAATGT
>JACCDW011215041.1_pt1 | contig 13719 bp, 13 predicted proteins | sample 7449781 | NCBI WGS metagenome assembly JACCDW01 (sample SAMN15323449, study PRJNA562643) | freshwater metagenome | isolation source: river surface water | place: USA:Blue River Watershed | collected 2017-08-18 | reverse complement strand
CTTTATCGCTTGTATCTTTATTGATTCGTTCACACCAATAAGGTAAATAATGATATTTTTCCATTACTTCTTTAACTATATCATTAAATACTTCACATTCTTGTATTGATTTTAAATATACAATTGACCTTCTACATCCTTTCATCAACATTCCATTGATTAAATACATTACTTTTGCTACGAATTCTTTATTATATTTATTAAATTCAATTGGTACTTCATAACCATTCTCTAAATACGGTAAATAAATACGATAATCACATATATATTTATCTTCAATTGCTTTATCCATATTATATTTATATAATGTTTCACAATCAATAATTTCTTTCATCTCTTCTGATGGTGTAGCTGTTAATAATATTACTTTATTAAATTTTTCCAATATATTTGCCAAATCTTCATATACATTATGTGCTTCATCTACAATTACTATATTCTTTTTATTTAAAAACTTTTTATCTTTTATTATTTCGTGAATTATATCTAATGCCGATTTATATGTAGATGATATAAATACTTTTTTATTTAATTTATCTTTAATATATTCTATATTTCTTGTACCGTCTTTATCACAATCTACTAAAATTTTTTCATAATCCATTAAATATTTACCCATATTTTCTAAATTTTGTTTTGCATGAACTCTTAGCGGAGAAAATATATAAATATGTTCATAATTACAATCTTCAAGATAATGTGCTATAACTGTACTTTTTCCAGTTCCACATGGCATTTGTATCAATTGTTTTCCATTCCATAGACTATTTTTTAAATTTTCAATTGCTTCTTTTTGATAATATCTTAATATTTCTTTTTCATAAATTGTACTTTTTATATATTCTTCTTGAATATTATTATTAAGTAATAACTTTGTTTGAATAATATCTTTATGATTGTTAACAAAAATATCATCATATAAATTTGATTCTAATTTACATGTATGATATAAATATCCTTTTGATTCATTATTTTTAGCTTTTATTCTTAAAAATAATACACTTAAAAATGTACCTAAATCAGATGCTTTCAAATATGATTTACCATCATAACATTTAGCTTGTAAACCGTGATAAATTTCATTATCTTTAGAAATACCATCTAATCCATATTCTTGAATACTATTTATTTTACCTTCTGTTTTATCTTTTTTCCGTTGTAATCTCATTTTATTTGTATCATTTATAAATCCAGATTCATATAATATTTCTTCTGGTATATTAGACCAATGATATGTTATATGATTATATGTATCCTGATGATACTTTATAACATATTCTTCATAATCTTTCCAATTATTCATTTTTAATGATAATCATATATAGATACATATTTTTACATACTTTATTTTTTTCAATTTTTTTTTTATTTTTTAATAAAATATAATTTATTAAAAAGTATTATTATTTTTATTTTTTAATAAAATATAATTTATTAAAAAGTATTATTATTTTTATTTTTATAAAAGTTCTTTTTCAAGTAATCGACCAGAAGGGTCAAGAGTAGTAGTTACAAAAGGCTGTTTCCAAAACCATGGGATTATATGTCCTTGATTTGGATAATATTTTTCAAATATTTCTCGATAAAAAAGTGATTCTTTATCATAAGGCATATTAAATGTGTATTTTTGTCGTTTTTCTTCATACTCTTCATTACTATAAATCTTATCTACATATTCCTTAATAATATTACACCAAGAACGTTCTCGTTTACTTATTGCATCAGAAAAAGCTTGTTTATACCTGTATGCGATTGACTCTGGTAATATATCTTCAACTGCTTTTCTATAAATGTATTTTTCCATTTTATTTTTATTAAACATTTTATATTTAGATGGAATAGACATTACATATTTTACAAAATCTGGATCGGATAATGGAGTACGTGGTTCAAGACCACAACCCGATATGCTTTTATCGCTACGTAGTACATCAAAATATTGAATATTTTTAATCATATTTAAATTTGATTTATATAATTCTTCTTCACTTTCTGCTAATGAAAATCCAATATATCCACATAACAGCTCATCTGCACAATCGCCATTAAAAATTACAACATTATCTGATGTTTCTCGAATATGTTTTGATATTAAATAATTACCTACAGATGCTCGCACTGTTGTGACATCCCACGATTCTATTTGATAAATTGTCTTTTCAATCGCATTTAATAAATCATCTTCTGTCGGACTATATACGTGATGTTTAGTTTTAAGATAATCTGCAACAATTTGAGCATTTACTGGATCAGGACTATCTTCAATACCAATTGTATATGTATGTAATTCTTGATTTTTACCACATTCTTTCATATATTTTGATACTAAACTACAAATACTGCTTGAATCTAAACCGCCTGAAAGTAAACAACATATATCTCTTTCACTCATCATACGTTTTCTTACAGCGTTTTCCAGTTTTTCTCGCACTTTTCGAATAATTGTTTCTTCGTCATCTTCCGTAAAAGGTACATATAAATCATATATAGGTCTAAACTCATTTGAACGCATATCCCAGCAACTGTTTACTGGAAATTGATTGATTTCTAAACCCATACCCACTAAACCTTTCATTTCACTACATATTCCAATTTGTTTATTTCCTGCTTCGTCTTCATTAATGCTCCAAAAAAGTGAACGAATGCCAAGTTGGTCACGACCAATCATTAAATTCTTATTTTTTTCATCATATACGACAAAAGCATATTCTCCATCTAATTCTTTACAACATGCATCTAAGCCAATCTTTTCAATTAAATGTAATATAATTTCACAATCACTTCCACTTTTATAAACATCTTCCAACTCATATTTCTTAATTAAATCTTTATAATTAAAAATCTCTCCATTACATATCATATGATAACCATTATGACTCATTGGTTGATTTGACTCTTCATTTAAACCATTAATTGCTAAACGATGGAAACCATAAAATAGCGTTGGCGTTACATATTTATAAACAGTGCTATCTGGACCACGATGCTTAATCTTTTCCGCAAAGCTTTTCAGCTCTTCTTCGCTAAAACGAATACCTAAATACGCAAATATACCACACATTATAAGAAACCTACGGTTTCTTATGAACTTCCCTTTATATCCCCAATGATTATTATTTTAAATATTTTATTTTTAAATTTGTTAACAAATAAATATTTTGTTAACAAAAATAATATATTTTATTTAATATATTTTATTTAATATATTTTATTTAATATATCATTTTTCCCGACCATTGCTTCAAAAACAAAATATTCAATAAAATTGTATTATATAAAATTATATATATATATTCAAAATAAATATATATTTACATTTATTTTGAAAATAGTATTTTGAAACAATGGTCGGGAAAATAGTTATTTTTACAAATATTTTTATAAATATTTTTATAAAAAATTATATAATAGCTGGAAGTTCGTAAGAAACCAAAGAGGTTTCTTACTTAGGAAAGCACAAATAATTATACTTTACTAAAGCATCATAAAAGCTCTTTATTCCGTAATGATATACTTCATATTTTATTAATCCGTTTCTAAAAATACCACATTCATTATCTTGTGTATAACAACTAAATAATACATTGTAATTAAATACTAATAATATAAACGGTAATCCTATTAACAATAATAATACATAACTTTTCATTAATGGATTTTCATAATCAAATTCATAATACATAAAAAAATATAATATTGAAATAAATAATATTAATAATGGTATTAATAAAATAGTATTAAAATGATAATTAAATTTCTTTTTAAACATATTTATATATTCATAATCTTTTTCTTCAACATACTTTTTACCATAATCTAATATATCATTGCTTTTATATAATGCTTTCATTGTTGCAACGTGTGTTGTTGCATAATATATTACTGGAACAAATAACATTGATACTACTGCTAATTGTGTTGCAATATTATTTTGCACATCATAACATCTTATTAAATATAATACTATAAATGGATATGTCAAAATAAAGATTAATCCACTAATAATTTTTATTATATAACTCATTCGGTCAGATGATGGATTATCTTCTATTTTAGTTACCATTGTTAAATTCTTTGTTGGATTATTATTTGGATTTAATTGAATTGTTCCATATAATTGTTCATATAAATGCGACTTTAATATATCTTTTAATAATAATACAAATAATATTGTATATATAAATATCATTATACTTTTAAAAAATAGTTCAATTGATATTTCATTGAAATTTGCTTTAAAGAAATCACAAGCTCGTAATAATTGAAATATTGGTTTTAATATTACATTTTGTGTTAAATATTCATTATTTAAATCAGTTGCTTTAACAACTGCTAAAAATCCTGTAAAAACACCAAGAAATACATAATAACCAACTAAAAAATATATTACTCCTTTTATCATAAACCAAGCAAATGATGCTTTATCTAAACTATATGTTTTATTTCCACTATTTTCTTTAGTCATTTTATAAAAAATAATAATTACTAAATATATAACTATTACACTATTATTTTAAAATATATTTTATTTTAAAATTTTATTTATTTAAGATTACTTTTGTTATATCTTATTATTTAAGATATACTTTAAAGAAACCTAAAATAACTAATACTAAATATGTTATTAAATAAAATACTATCATCCATCGTCCTGTAAACATTCCTGATCGTAATATATCCACAGCATTATCTAATCCATTTATATCTTTAGAAAAGTCACGAACTGCACGGACTCCATTTAATGCTTCACATATATTTGTTATGAAATATGGTTTAAATACATATTTTACAACCAAATCGTCATCATCATATGATGCATTATAATCATTTAACATACGTTTTAATTCATTAATCTTATTTTTCATTTCATCAAATGATACTTTTCGTTTTATATTTAATAAACCTATTATATTTTGCTTTTCATCTCTATATTTATCATCATATAATGCTTGCACTTTAAATCCTTTAGCTCTATATTCTTCAATCTTTGTATCTACATCATCTTCATAAACTAACATTCCACTACTACGCTCTTTACTTTTGTCTCGCCCCATATTACTTTTAATCATTATTTGTGATTCTGTTAAGAAAATTGCATCACCCGATTTATCATCAAAAGCATCATCACGTTCCATTGACTCTTCAAAGAATGCAATATTTGCCGTTATTAAATGTCCTGTTAAACCAACCATTGCTAAACCTTTCTTTACTAATTCAATAAAAGTTCCGCCTTTAGTTAATGCTTGATATAAACCTTCTGCAATCTTATAAAACATTGTTGAAGTACAACATTGTTCATTTCCAGATGCTTTACATAATTCTTCAAATTCATTTTCATCTAAATATTCATTAAAGTCAAAACAAAATTTCTTTCGGTCTCGTCCTTTTATTTCAAACTTCTTTAACTCATGCTCATTTATTTTTTTCAAATTTTTCTTAAATGATTCCTCTATTTCATCCACACCCACTGCTTCACATCCATTTTTAACTATCATATGCATTACATTTTCTAATGGGTTTATTAAACCTCCTATTGCTGCTGTTAATCCTTTTACATCTGCTGCAAATCCAAATGTAGCAGTAATTGCCCCAATACCTTTTACATTATTAAATGTTAACTTCATTGATTCTAAAATTGGTACAAACATCATTTTTGTATAATAACTTTTATTACATAATGATATTAAGAAATCTGCAACATAATCAAACCATCTATAGCCAAAATATATTAACATATGTATTACTGTAAATATCATACCTGTTGTACTTCCTGCATTTACTGGTCCTTTTAATTTACTTGGACTATCATTTAAAGTATTATGTTTCATAAATACTCCCATTAATATGCATAATATTATAAATGGTAAAGTAAATGTTACAAATACAGCAAATATAAATATAAAATATTTAATAATCGATGTTGCTAATAAAATACGACTATATAATGTTTTCTTACCTAATACACATACTAAATATTTACCAAATGGTTGTAATGCTGTTGTTAATATACGTCGTGATAAAAATGATTTTAATGGAACAATACCAACATACATAAAATATATAGGACTTAATGTTATTAAAAAAAGTATAAAATAAAACATTCCTGAACCCATTGAACTTTTACTCATTTCTAAACCACCACGCATTTTTGGCATTACTTCTATTACACTTTTTTTATCTATTTCATCTACTATTTGTGTATGACTATATACTTTATTATTAGCATATATAGTATAATCTTTAGGAGTATAATATGGAAAAACATTTATAAGAGCACGATGTAAAGAAACATAACGATGAACAGTACTTTTATATATTTTATTATTTATTTTTATTTGTAATATCATTTTTTTAAATATAATTTATTATTTTTATATAAATAATAAGTACTACTTATTATTTATATTATATTTTATTAAATATTACTTTTATTTTAACTTTTTTTTAATCCTCATTTTCTTCTTTTACTTTTATTTCTTCTATTTTTTTTAAAAAATTTTTATATTTATCTATATAATTTACTTCTTTATAATTATATGAATCTATTATATTATAACTTTCTATATAACTACCCATAAATACTCCAATATCTTTATCCAAACTTTGTATTATATACTCTATAAATTTCCATATTACTTTATAAGAATAATAAAATATCAATATGATTATTAAAATTGTAAATACATATAATAATAAAATATAATAATCTTCAAATGATTTTATATGATTATTATAAGATGTTGATAAAAATATATCGATTCTTATAATAATTAATAAAGATATAATAAGTACTTTTATATAAGGCATATATAAATCAAATATATATTTTTCATGGTGAACTATTTTTAATAAAATAGATTCTTCTTCTTTATTAAATAATAAATTTTTATTTAATTCATTATTTTGTATATTAAATATTTTATATTCTTTATTATATAAAATATGTGAAATATAAATATTTTTAAAATAATCTAACTTTTTTTTTAATATAGTTTCATAAAAATTTATTATATTATGATGTAATGAAATATAAGGTAATTCTATAAAATTATATATTTTATTATCATACTTAATTATCATTTTTACTTTTATTCTTATTTTTAATAAAGATAATATATAATAAAATAAGCCACATTATTGTAAATATGATTAAGCTTACAAATAAACTTTTTAATGTATAATCATTAAAATAATTAAATGAAAGATTATTTATATCTATATTTAAATAATATTTACAAAGTTTTAATAATATATATTGTATAATTATATTTGTTATTATTATTGTTTTTAGAAAAAAAGTAATATATTCAGTTATTATATTTAATAATATTATCATATCAAAATTTATAATTAGCTCTCCTACTTGATTCATATTATATAATTCAACTACATTATTTGGATTTAAATATGTTAAATATGTATTCATTTTTTCATTATTTTTAATTATTTTAATAAAATAATCTTTATTTTCAATTAAATAATGATAATATATATTTTCAAATATATTTAAATCTTTTTTTATGATATTATGATATAAATCATTTATTATGTGATGAATTGAATCATATAAATGTACTTCAACTTCATAACTTTTATTTTTAAAAATTATATTTATTCGTTTATATTTTAACATCTATATTTTTTAGTTTTATTTTCTTCTAAAATATTTTATTATATTTTAGAAAAAGTATAAACTTTCTTTTTAAATAAAAATAAAATGATTAAAGAAAAATATTTAGATTTAGATTTAATAAATAAATTTATTAAAAAAAATAAAGTAAAAGAAGTTAAAATTAAAAAAGAAGTATATTCGATTCATTTTAATTTTATATTTATTTTATGTATTGGGTTTTTAGGAATTATTATTTATTACAAATATATTGAAAAACAACGATTAAATAAAAAAGAAGCTGAAGAAAAAATTATTTTAGAATCTTTAACAAAAGAAGAAGAAAAGAAAAAAGAATTAGAAATATTAAGCAAAAATATTACATTAAATCCAAATCAAATACGAAATGCTATTATAAATGATAATGACAATCAAAAACGTGAAAAAGATGAAGAAGAATTGCGTAAAAAATTTAATTCATAATTTTAATTAAAATATCATTATTATTTTAAAATTAAATATATTTTTTATATTTATTATATATAGAATAAAAAATAATAAAAAATGGCTTGTGGTTGTTCAGCATTAGAAACATCACCTCTTTTAACAGGTGGTGCTAAAAGTAAAAAACGTACTACTACTACTAAAAAACGTACTACTACTAAAAAACGTACTATTACTAAAAAAAGTACAAAAGGTAAAAAACGTATGAATGGAGGTGGTCTTTCAGAATATTTAACTGGAACTCAAATTCCATTACGCGTTCAATCATCACCTGATTGGCATATGCCTGGTACTTCTACTTCACCACCTTACGCAATTGATTTAGGTGAAGCTATGCAATCTTATTTATTTGGTCGTCCCACACCTGATGGTAAAGATTTTATGGTTGCTTCAGGTTTAGTTGAAAGAAGTAAAAATGTAATTGATATGGTAGGTGGTAAAAAAAAGAAACGTGTTACTAAAAAAAGAGTTACTAAAAAGAAAAGTACTAAAAAAAGAAGTATTAAAAAATAAATTAAAAATTAAATAATCTTAAGTTTGTTTACTTTAATATATAAAATATATTTTTATATGTTAGTAATATTAAATAAAATATAATATTATATTTTAAAAAAATGGCATCAAATAATCCTGAAAATATAGCAAATGAAGTTTTTGATAATACACCTGAAATTGAAGATAAAAGTATAGAAAATGAAGAAAGTGAAAATGGTAAATCAGAAAGTGAAAATGGTGAATTAGAAAGTGAAAATGGTGAATCAGAAAGTGAAAATGGTGAATCAGAAAGTGAAAATGGTGAATCAGAAAGTGAAAATAATAAATTAGAAAATGAAAATAATGAATTAGAAAGTGAAAATGGTGAATTGAAAAGTGAAAATCGTGAATTGGAAAGTGAAAATGGTGAATTAGAAAGTGAAAATGGTGAATTAGAAAATGAACTTATGAAACAAGAAAATGAAAAAAATAGTACATTAAATGTAGCAAAAAATAATGCTATTAATGCTGTAAATACACTTCTTGAAAATATAAATAATGGATTAATTAATATTAATTCACTTTTTGCTAAAAAAAATAAAAAATTAAATAAAGTAAATGGAAATATTCATGATATGATATTATACCAAGATAAATTATATGAAGATGAAAAATATTTAGAATATTTAAATTATTTAAAACTTTTTTATGAATTAGACAACAAAAAAAGTATTTATAAAAAAAGTTATGAAGATAATAAACTTGTATTAACTTCAAAAGATAAACGAATTGTTATAACACCATCTATTGTTATTGATTTAGATAATTATAAAAATTATTTAGAAAAAGAAATACATAATATATTATTTAATATTCTTCAACTTATTGAAAATTATACAATGAATAATCAAACTCAAAAAGATGAATTTAATAAATATAAAAATAGTTATATATTATTTAAAGCACAATTAAATGATATAGAAGAGATTGAAAAAAATTATTTTGAAAAAATTTTAAAATTTAAAGAAGAAATTGCTAAACTTGAAATAGAATTAAATAGTTTAAAAGAAGATAGAATTAATATTTATTCTAAAATTAATAGTAAAATAACAAATGAAACAAAAGAAAAATTAATTATTTCATTTAAAGACGCAAATAATAAAATACCAACTTCTGAAACTATTAAACAATTATCGACAAATACACAAATACCTATTGAAGATATTGAATTATGGTTACAATGGATTGAAAAAAGTTATTTATATTTAAATGGTGAACAAAAATATAGTCAATTTATAAAAGAACAATATATTGAAGAAGAAAATTTTAAAAATTTAACTAAAAATTTCATTTTATCTAAACCAAATATTGAATTTTCATAAAAATATTTTTATTTTTTATTTTTTATTTTTTTATTATATTAGAAATTATTTTTATTATACTATAATATATTATAGTATATAATATAGTAATAATGATTCATCAAGTTATTAAAACATGTTTAGAAGCCATTGCTGAAAAATCAATTGGTCCTACTATTACTAGTCGTAATTTATTTTTAATTTCATCTATTTTATACAATAGTCGCACATATTTTGATTCTAAATTTATTCCTTTTGATAATTATCCTAAATCATTACAACTTATTGATAGTAGTAATTCTATTTATATTTATACCTATTGTACTGAAATTGGTTTAACTTTATTAAATAGTAATCTATTTTCAAATTCAATTTCTATTTTAAACTTTTTACAAAATAATCAATTATTTAAAAATCCAAAATATATACAATTTAAAACATTAAATATTTATAAAAAATTAAGATTTTATATTGTTGCTAACATAAATAGTTATTTAAATTATCGTGAAAATGATAATAGCTCTAATTCAAATGTTCAATTAAATGATGACCAATTACCAAATGGTGAAAATCGTATTAATCCTGATGAATCTATTCATTTTGAAAATTATCAAGAACCTCTTAAATGGACTCCAATTCATACAAATTTTTATTTAACACCATATTGGGGTTCCGTTAATGGATTCCTTTCAGAAAGTAAATTGGATTCATATACAACTTTTGTTGAACGTTTTTTAGATACTGTTGATTTTCAAAATGAAGTATATAAAGTATATCAAACATCATTAAATTTAGGTGATAAAGAAAAATGTATTGCTGAATTTTGGGCTGGTGCCAAAAATACTATTACACCACCTGGTTTTTGGAATCTATTTTTAGTTTCATATTATGAAAAATATGGATCTACTACTAGTGATAATATTGAAGCTCGTGATTTCTTAATTTTAAATTGCGCTTTATTTCAAACATCTATTTTTGTATGGCGTACTAAATTTAATAACTTTCAAGCTCGTCCTATTCAAACAATTCGCTATTATTATCCTAATGATACTATAACTTACTATGGCGGTAATAATGTTTCTTCTTCATTATGGAAACCTTATCAACCAGATGATTTTATTACACCACCTTTCCCTGATTTTATTTCAGGACATTCTACTTTTTCATCTGTTGGAGCAAGAATATTAAATAAATTAATTGGAGCTAATTTATTAAATTTAGATTTATCTATTGATGGAACTTTTATGAAAAATGTATCACCATTATTTTCAAATAATAATAAATTTGAAGATCGCTTTTATTTACATTGCTTTACCATTTTCCCTCAATGTAGCGAAATTAATGATTCAGTTCCTAATAAAGCAATTACTTTAACATATAATAGTTGGGATGATATGGCAATTGAAGCAGGTATTTCACGTATTTATGGTGGTATACATTATGATTCATCAAATTATGCTGGTTATTTAGTTGGAAATAAAATAAGTAATGATATTTTATCATTATTTTCAATTTAATAAAATTAATTATATTATTTTAATATAGTAAATTGTAAATAGTAAATATTTAAATAGATTTTTATAAAAATGATAAATTTCTCTGATTATATTTCAGTACTTTGGTTTTTTATTGCTCTTGTTATTACACTCATTTTAGTAAATATATTAAAACCTAAACAAAATATTGTTATTAAAGAAGTTTCTTTATCTAATCATCAAGATTTAGTTTTCCGTCGTAAAGATAATACTTGTTACAAATATAATAAAGAAGAAGTTCAATGTAATAGTACAAATAATAATTAAATAATCATTTATTTTTTTATTTAAAATTATTTATTTTCATTTTATATAATAGTAACTATTATATAACTTATATTTAATATGATTAAAGAATATATCAAAAAAAATCCAAATACTAAAATTATTTTAGGTATTTTATGGGGTATTGCTGTTGGTTTACTTTTTCGTGCCGCTTGTTATGGTCGAAAATGCGTTATTATAAACGCACCTAAAGTTGAAGATGTTACATCAAAAATTCAAAAAGAAAATGGAAAATGCTATCGTCTTGTTTCATCTGATTCAGAATGTACTGATAAAACGATTGATGAATAAAAATTACTTAATATTTTATATTTATTAGTAAAATTTACTTAATACTTTATAATAAATAATATAAATAACATATGCCATTAATATTCCAATAAATATATCAATTGTATAATGATTTCTTGCGGATATTATAAATAATATCATAAATATAAAAAGTGTATAATAAATATATGAAATATAATTTGGTATTAAATTGTAATAATCAACTACTAATAATAATATTAGTATTTTTGCTGTATGTCCTGAAAAAAATAAATCATTACAACTTCCAAAATATTTACTAAAAGTACATTCTTGCGATGAATCTGGTAATAAAGTTAAATTTATAAAACATCCTTTAATAATAGTTAATATAGCATATATAAAAAAAATGGAATATAATAATTTTATATTTGGATATAAAATAAAAATAATCAATATTGAAACTGATATAAATGATATAATATATTCAGATATATATTTACTATATTTATGATATGGAATTAAATAATGACCTAAATCATATAAACGTTTTTCTGGATAATTTTTATAAAAATTTTGAGCAATATTATATATACTTTTTCTACAAAATGGCATTATTATAAAATATGCTATATAAAAAAATATATACGAATAAAATAAAAGTTTATAATCTTTCTCCTTTTCATTTTCCTTTTCATTTATAAAAAATGAATCTAAAATTATATTATAAAGATTTTTATTAAAATAATATAAATATAATATTATAATGAATGGTATTGTAAATACATAGAAAAATATTTTATCAAATATTTGTTTCATATTCTTAATATTATAATACTATATAATATTTTGATTATATTTTAATTCGTTTAAGAAATAAATCATTTATATAAAAATATATTAGTAAAAAATATAATATATTTTAAAAATGGATATGTCAACCCCAATTGATTCACTTGACCAAAATCAATCTCATATTCAAGATACTAACCCAGATGTTGCCAACTCAATTTTAGATAAATTTAATAATTTAAATATTTCACCAAATGAAGGTTATCAAGGAGATTTACCTCCCATAAATCCTCAAATACCTATGATGGAACACGATATGGAAAATCGTAATCGAAACGCAGCTTTAGAAGAAATGCGTTATATGAATCCTGTATCCCATATTGAAGCACAAAAACAACAACAAATGATGATGGAACAACAAATGATGGCCCAACAATATGCTGATGAAGATGATGAAGATGATGAATATGAAGAAATGATTGAAACAACACCAATGTGGAAAAAGATTTTAAATGAATTACGAATTGTTGTTTTTGTGTTAATTATGGTATTATTTATTTTTAATAATCATTTTAATAAATTTTTAACACAAATTATTCCTTATTTACGTTTAAATAGCTATTCATATGATACAAATAATTTAGGAACCTTCTTTAAAGCACTTATTATTGGTATCTTCTCTTATTTATTAATTCGTTTTGTTAAGTTTTAATTAAGGGAAACCTAGGTTTCCCTTATGAACCCATCCTCTTTAATTAATTCTTTTATTACACCATTTTTTTTATTATAATTTTTAATTACAATTTTTAACAAAAATATAGTCTTAAAGATTATTTTATAATATATTATAAAATAATAAAAATGGGATTTAGTCAAAACGCTATTGTTTCTATTGGAATTAAAATCCAAT
>JACCDW011857386.1_pt1 | contig 13720 bp, 15 predicted proteins | sample 7449781 | NCBI WGS metagenome assembly JACCDW01 (sample SAMN15323449, study PRJNA562643) | freshwater metagenome | isolation source: river surface water | place: USA:Blue River Watershed | collected 2017-08-18 | reverse complement strand
ACCACCTCCACCACCCCCTACAACTAAATAATCAACGGCAGTCACACTACAAGGACACATCCAAGTTATTGCCCCAGTTGCAGTAAATTCTAAAATTGTTAAAGTATCACCCTTTTTATCACAGGGCCCATAGGGACAATTTTCAGCAACAATTATGTCCCGTTCAGATGCTGTTGTCAACCGGGCTCCTAAAGCAAGAATAGGAAGTGAGGATTGCGATTTTCCAGCACCACTTCCACTTTCTACTGAGGAGGTTGGGGCACACCCCTTCAATATCTGCTGTTTTATGGCAATGGCACTTGCATATAATGTTCTCGCACGTATTCGCTCAATTACATCAGATGCCTGCCGATTTCCCGACATCTTCTACCTTACATCTAGGAAATGGCCCTGCCCGTCAAACAACAGGCCTTGACCAGACCCAAATTTGACGATTTTCACCAAATTGATGACGCCCGCATCACGAGTTACGCCCTCCGCTACTATGTGAATCCTCCGGCGGCAAATTGCCCAACGACGTTCCCCGTGGACGCGACGGTCCGCATCCAGAAGAGCGGGGACTCCTGGGTCGCCGGCAAGTGGCGCACGGACGTGGAGTCGGATCTGAAGGGCATCAATCGTTTCAGCCAGCGTGTCAAGTGCGATGACCGCCTATACAACCCGGACACGAACGGCATGAACAATACGCCTCTTCGTGCCGCCCCCGACGAGTCGTTCCCCGCCGTCTTCAACCGCCTCTACAATCCGCCCTGTACGCTCCGCGCGACGGGCTGGAATCGCTGGGAGCCTCTCCCCCACCAGCCGCAACTCACGTTTGAGACGCCGTTTGACTTTTTCATACCGGCGCGCACACTGGATAAAGAGGCATGTCGGACACATCGTGCTCCGCAAGCCGAGTGAGGAAAATGCGTCTACTAATTTGGCACTTCACGGTAGGTAAATCCGCCATGGAAGCAGCGGCATTATTTGCCCTGATGGGCTTGGGATATGTAGTCACACGCCTATCAGGTTCAAAACAAGAGGAGCCCTTTCAGGATTCGCTCCCGCAACCTTTAACGACACCGCAGGGTTCCTCAGCGACGGGGCTCCCCTCTGTGCTGGACCAGCAGTTCACAACGCTCACGGGACTCGGCCCCTATCCGTCTGAGCCGCAGCCGGGTCTTCAGGGCACGCAACTCACGACGCCCCCGAAGCCGATCGCGATGTCGCCCGCCCTTTCTGTCGCACAGCAGGCGGCCGCGAACGAAGAGGCCGGTCTCGCCCGGGCCAACGCTGCGCGCGGTGGGCTAGGTGCACCCATCCCCGAACCCATCGCCTCTGCCACGCCCGATGTAGCGCTGAATCCTGCTGGCCTAGAGGCGGCCCCGACGTATGTGGAGGGCGATTTCGTTGTCAGTGAACTGACAGGCCAGCGCATGAAGTCCAGCGATTTCACCCATGCGAATATGCAACCCTTCTTCGGCGGCAGCGTGAAGCAGAATGTGGATCGCCAGGCGAACGGGAGCATTCTGGATTCCTTTACGGGGTCCGGCTCTCTCCAACTCAAGAAGCGCGAAGTGGAGCAAATGTTTGACACTGCCCGCGCCCCCTACGGCAACCCGTATGGTCTGGAGTCGTCCACGGATTTCGTCCAGAGCCGTATTAATGACCCCCGCAGTCGCGCGGGCGAACGGCCCTTTGAGCCGGTGCGCGTGGCTCCTGGTGTGAATGAGGGCTTCGCTGCGGCCGGTAAGGGCGGATTCCAGCAGATTGAGGTGAACGACTATATGATGGGTGCGATACGCAAGACGGATGACCTGCGTACGGCCGACAACCCGAAGTTGACTTACAAGCAGCCCGTGGTGCCCGGCCAGCACTTTATTGGCACGGCATCCCAGGACGCCGGCGAGGTGCGCAAGTATCGCCCCGACACCTTCTACATTGACGAGACGGGTGAGCGCTTCTTCGTCACGACAGGCGATGTCATCAAGGAGACGTCGCGCCCCATTCAGATGATGAAATATACGACACGCACGGACACGACGTCCGAGTTCATCGGCCCCGCCGGCTCTCAAGAGGCGGGCCAGAGTTACGTGACGGGCTCCTACCGCCTCCCTATGACGCAGCAATATGGTGGTGCGGGCTACCGTAACGCCGACATGACGGGCTACTACACGAACAACCCGGATGCGCCCGAGGCCGACTATGGTCGCAGCGCCATTGAGATTCGCCCCAATGAGCGCAGCCTGACGGGCGAGCGCACGATGGGCCTCAACTTGAAGCCTGCTGATGCGGGAGCGGTGACAGTCCACTATGACGACGCCAATCGCCCGACACGCCGCCAGGAGACGGTTGGCACGATTCGCCAAACGGGCACGCCGGTCGGCTACGCGGGTGGTGCTCCGGCTATCACTGTCTGGGACCCCAACGATGTCGCGCGCACGACCGTGCGTGAGGGCACGATTAAGTGGGACTACATGGGTATTGCGGCCTCTGCGTCGCAGCCGAATAAACTCAAGGTGTATGACCCGGATGATATTGCCAAGCCGACCCAGAAGGAGCAGTTGTCTGCCAAGTCCGACTACTTCGGTGCGCCCAACGCGCGCAATAAGGATTTCACCAGTCATGACGCTGCGTATAACATGCGCCTCAACCCGAACAAGCAGCAGATTGCGCAGGGCCGTGACCCGATGCACGGAAACGGCGGCAGCCTCGCGGTCTTTGATGGGCAGATCCATCAGACGACGCGCAAACTGGATGCGGACTCGGTGAATGACCGCGCGAATGCCGTGAACCGCGTCGTCAGCCTCCCGACGGGTGCGGCCGACATTGGTCAGGTGCGCCCTCGCGTCCCTCTCAGCCTAGACGTGAGCCAGACACGCAACCAGCGCGAGATTCTGTCGGGCGTTGTGACGAACCCTCTGATGGCGACACAGGACCTGTTCCGCAATGCGGAGCATGACGAGAGCCTGTACCAGGAAATGTTGGCGGCGATGTGATTGTGTGGGGAACTTTCGTGAAAACTTCTAGGAATCAGACCATTGTATGACCTGATTTCTAACTAAAAGATAGGATGAACGCGGACGAAGCCGAAGCAAACTTTATATTAGGAGAGGTTGCAAAAATAAAGTTAACAAAAATCTGTCAGGAAAAGATTAAGGCAGCAATTAAAGACTATCCGCCTCTATCAAGTAAAACTATAGGGGAATTTATTTATGATCATGTAAATAAAAGATACGATTCACCAAATTGCCTACGATATATTCGTGATGCCATAGACGCATGGAAAAAACAAAAGGGTCTAACCAATTCTGAAAGCGCTCTTGTTGCAAATATGGGAAAATTAGGCCTGAAAAATACGGCCAGCGCGTCAGCGCTCGTCCGCGAAGCCAGAAATTTGCCCTCTGCCGCCCTTTTTACAGGTGATATAAACCAGTATACGACTGTTGAGAAGTTGGATGCGTATATTGGAAAGGCCGCGGCCGATAAGTTGAAAACTGAGGCCGAGACAAAAGTAGAGGGCCCTGTTTCAGATACTATTGAAGATTTGTGTATAGATCCTGATACCGACTTTAAAAGCGATGTATGCTCTTGGGATCGCATGCATTCTAGTGGAGCATTGTTTGACTGTTTGATTCATTCTTTTTTGAATATGGTTTCTCCTAATTTTCGGAAATTAACAGATAAAGATAAAATTCCTATTGCATCCGCATTTCGCCGAGAGTTTACTCCGCGCCTACCAGAAATTGAACATTTAGTAGAAAAAGATGAGGCTATTGCAAGACTTTTAGGTAAATATGTATTTTTAACTGATACAGAACTGAATGCTCTTGCTAGAACATATCGTATAAATGTAATTGTATTTGAATATGGTCGGTCAGTCACTATAGAGGGATACGGGCGTGTTACTGGGGCCACAAGAATGCCTTCTGCAATCACTCCTCTTGATGGATTTCTTGAGGTAGATACCTTTTATTTACTTTCTTTAAAGGATAGACATTACGAGGCCGTTCGTACAACTGGAGGTGAATACACAGTTTCACGGGACCTAATGAATCAAATACAAGCAGAATTTCCTTCTCAGTTTCAGCAAAAAACAAGTATAACTGACTGTAAATATAGTGGAACTGATACTGATATTAAAGATGGCGATTCTGCTGAGTATAAAGGAAAGGAGTGTTTAGTCCTTAATAGGACCTTTGATAGTAGTAATATACCTAAATGTACTTCTGTAGAAATTATCACATCCGATGGGGAAGTGAAAAATGTGGGTAAAAATGAATTGAAATTTATACGGCGCGGGGCGGCGGCTGCCGCAAATGGCTCTGGCGCTGCCGCCGGCCCAAAAAAACTCCCCTTTAAAAACTGGCTCAAAACTCCCGATATTCAAATGTTATTGAATGCAGGTGTTCCGCAGAGAAATCTGCAAGCGCAATACAATGCTATGGGTGGCGCTAAGCGCAGTGGTCGCACCCGCCGCCACAGCGGAAAGCCCCGCAGCCGAAGCCTAAGACGCCGTCGCTGAACCCCCTATAGAAAATGCCAAAGACGTGGAAAGGTGCTATCCTCGTCTGTGGTGAACCTGGAACGGGCAAATCGCGATGGGTCAAAGAGGAGGCCGCCGCCGCGAAAGCGCGGCTGTTTCGCTGGAATGTCCGCACAGACCGCAGTCTTCGTGAAGGGCGTGAAGTACTCCACCAGCAGGTGCGTTCCAAGGAGCGCATGTTCGTCTGGATAGAGGGTGCTGATGACCTCACCCAGGAGGCGCAGGCGTTTCTGCGCCGCATCTTGGAAACTGCCGCGGCCAACGTCACATGTGTCTTGGAAGCACGCGAAATGTGGAAATTGTCACCGCCTATCCTTTCCCGCTGCACAGTTGTCTCTATGCGCTCAGAGTCATCTACACGTCTACAAATGAATACACAGCGAGCGATTGCCTTTGGGCTTCTGTCGCAGCAAACCGGTGGCGTTAGCACCAGTGCTCTCCATTGGGCCGATATTCCGGCACTTCGCAATGCGGCGGCGGACCCTTATAACCTTTTCAAGACCCTTTTTCAGACCACGCCGCTTGTCAGCGCTCGGCAAAAACTCGGAATTGAGGCCCAGAGAGCCATTGGGGCTGGCTCTTCGCCATGGATTCAATTGGCGAATTATCTGATGCGGCAGGAAACGGCGGCAAGTGCTGCGGCGCAAAAGTAGGACGACGGAAATGGAATATTCGGGAGAGGGAGTAAGCGTCTATGCGGAGGCGAAAGGAGAGTATACGCGCCAGTTGTGCCAGTATCTGACTCCTGCGCTCCAGAAATACTTCCTAGACCTCTTGGGCATCGCAAAGGAGCGTGAGACCGATGCGAAGAAGCACCTCGTCGCTTTTCAGACCCTGCTAGAGGGTATCTCCGAGTGGAATGTGGACAAGGTCCAGCGCGAGACACAGGCGCTCGCCATGAGCACGCAGTGTGACTACCTAGAGGAACTGCTGACGGCCGTGTTCATTGCGCACACGAAGGTCCTCTCGGCGATTCGTCTGACGAACCGGCAAAAGAAACTCCAGATTACGATTCCGAAGTTGGAGCATTTCCTTCACCGCACGATGACGGAGTGTGCGCGCCTTCTCTGGTCCAACACGTTCCTCTTTGCAACAACGGGTGCTTCGCTGGAACGTCAGAAGAATATGCGCCAGATTGAGGCGCTTATTACGGAGGGTGTGCTCCAGGGCGTGCGTGGAATGCTTCCGGTGAAGAGCATTCTGCGCGAGTACCTGGCGGCGGACGAAAGCGAAGAGGAGGAGGCGGAGGCAGAGGCGGAGGATGCCGAAGACGAAGAGGGTGCCGATGCTGAGGAGCAGAAGGGGGAGGAGGCAACGGCTGTAGAGACGACAGAACCGGCAGAGAAAGAGGATACCACAGCGATAACCTCTCCGGAACCCAAGGGTCCTACGGGCCCTGCAGAACCGATTCCGGAGGTCCAGCAGGCTACCGGACCCACTGGTACGCCTAGTATTCCGACGATTGTCCTAGACTCCGTCTCTTCAGCGGTAGAGTCCCTTTTCCCCTCTGTTGCTGCACCCACCTCTCCGAAGATGGCGACTACACCGGTTGCCCGCCCGTCTACCCCTGTTATAACGGCCCAGGGTGCCCAGCCGGATCTTGTAGAGATGGATGATATTCCGGCAGAGGCAGAAGAGGAAAAAATCTTGGAGGAGGAGCCGCCCCTATTTGCCGATGCGGATGCCGCGCCCCTATCCATAGACGATGGGGGAATTGAGTTTGAGGAACTGTGAGCCTGCTCGGAAGTATGACCCCTTTTTTTTCCTTCCAGGCGCCCAGAATGTCGGACCCTGTGAGTGCTGTTGTTACCAGCGGTGGTACGAGTTACTTGGCCGGTGCGGTGTTAGGTGGCACAACCATGTCTGTTCTAAGTGCAGCCGGCTCAATGGCTCTGGAGAAGAAGCAGCCGACTCCGAAGACGCTCGCGCGTGATTTTATTCTCGGCGCCATCCTTTTACTCCTGATTCTACAGTTGCTCCCCGAGTCCACAGGGAAACTGATTACGTATGTGACATCGTTTATCTCTGTGCCGGCTATTGCTGCGGCGAGTTCAGCAGGAAGCACTGTTGCGGAAGTCGCGACAGCCGCTATAGAGAATGTTGTGGGTTCCGCTGCAGCCGACGATATAGAGGTCAAGGTTGGCGTACCGCGCTTCTAGTTTGCCACGCATACATATAGGTTCAGATAGGATGCGAAGGAGATCCAGGCGAGATACGGCACGAGAAGCCAAGCCGCCCATTTACTCCGTTTAGAAAATTCGCCGATTGTAAGCGCAACAAGCACTATCATGGCAATGATAATGCCGGCTGCGAGGCAGAATTCTTCCTGTTTAAAAAAGACGTAAGGCCATGCGACATTGAGCACAAGTTGGCCGCCGAAAAGCCAGCCTCCTGCAGTTGTAGGACGTCCTCGGAAGTAGAGCCAGGCGCTGGCCGCAATCATGATATAGAGCACTGTCCAAACGGGGCCAAAGACCCAGGCCGGCGGATTGAGTGGGGCCTTTTGGAGTGTACGATACGTGGTGAGATCGTAGCGCTCCATTTAGTTTACACATAGAAGATTCCCCGCACTTGTCTCTCAGGTGTGGCGGCCGTTCCAAAGAGCCTGTCTACCCAGTAATCCCCATAATTCACATTTCCAATTTCATGATGCAAGAGGTGATGATTCCCAATAAGCCATACGGAACGTGCGTCGTGGCGTAATAGGCCTCGTGCATTTACGGCAACAGTGGCCCAAAAGGCGGCGCGGAAATCAAGGAAACCCAGTGCGAAAGGCAGAAGGAATCCGACACTCTGAAAGGGACCTTCAAACCAGTGGCCATGGTAGGTTTCCATGAATGTGGGTCGCACCTTTTCGTGATGAATCTTGTGCATCCACCACAAGAGGCGGGTGTGTAACATCAGGTGCGATACATAGAACCATATATCGTATCCGATGATATGAAGAATGAACTGGAGGAGCATTTTGTGAAGCGCCTCAGCAAAAGAGCGAATACAATTTTTCACCAGCCGGCACTTGGTCTGCTGAAATCTGGAAACCATCAAACGCCTCATTGTGAATCTGCTGCGAGGGCACCGCACGATGGCACGAAGCCGCGATGTGCTTGTAGAGATCAAAGTCGGGGAAGCGTTCCGATCCATCCGGATTGATAAAGATGTTCGCACCCTCATCATCAATCAGCCAGGTCCAAATCATATTATACAGAGGCGACACGGTCTTCTCTACGCGCAAGCCCGGCTCTTCACTGAGAATACCGGCCGCCGCCCCGACTGCCGCCTCGGGTGTCTCGCGGAAGATGCCATCCACAAGGCTGACAGCCAGGCGCGCCAGATCAAAGGACGGATTCGGCGGTACAACAACCTTCGGGCGACTCACCAGCGGCTCAAAGGAGTACTGGCCATCCGCATCATTGCCAGCCTTGAAATCGTCACTGATGAAGCGCTGATTGTTGATTGTGAAAATCGCGCGACCAAAATCAATAATACGGAAGACTTTGCCGAACGTCGGCACACGGAATACAGAGCCCGAGCGGTTCTTGTAATACAGGAATTCCTGGTCCGTCGCTTTCCAAACGATGTTATTCGTATGGAGGTCATTATGCGTGAAGCCAATGATACTCTGGGCGCAACACAGGGCCGCAATCACCTGGAAAATCCACGCGGACCACTGGGCCTCTGTGATATTGCCTCCCGACTCAAACAGTTCGTCCATGGTGCCGTCATTTAGTTCCGTCAATGTAAGCATAACCGGAAAATCAGTCATTTCGGCGTAAATACCAAAGTCATCGTCGGTTGTTTCAGTATCCTCATCCTCTGAATTACCTGAATCCTCCTCTGCATAGGAAACGTCACTCATAGAGTCTGCCGAATGAATGCTGCCGGCACTAGCCACCGCCTCGCCTTCTTCAATTTCACCTAGGGTTTCGCCGCCAATTGAGTCACTGACCTCGGACTCAGATCCTGACTCCTCCCCCTCCGAATCCATCGCATCCATAAAGTCGCGGAGTGCCTCTTCGGGCAGGTCCTGAAGTTCACCGTCCTCTCCGACAATTCGTAGGGCAAACAGGCTCCTCTGCTGTCCTTTCCAGAACCAGCGCTCGTGCCTATAGGAGGGGAAATCCTGGGATAAATTGTAGCGATACTTGTTCGCGCGAGCACAAAAGGCACCGTAAAAGAGGTTGAAATGGGGGCTCACATTCTCCTCTCGGAGGCGACCGAGAGCATAGGCAGCGATGGCTTCCACGTATGCTTGATTCATAGGATCCTGGAGTTTCTGCCATGCCCGGAGCCAGCCTTTGTGGAACCAGGGGAGCCCGGCCTCTTTGGGGAGACAGTAGCGCCCCCGAATCCACTGGATGGGGTCTAGGAGATGGGTGACTTTCAGGAAGGCAGCCTGTTGGGCAGACTGTTGCGGCGCACCACTCACGTCCTTGTTCGGCTGGAGGCGGAGCGAACAGAGCCCGGCAGTTCCGGAGCAGTCCAGGCCAACCACACGCCAGCGCGTGTCCATCCAAATCTCCTCTCCTGAAATCCACCGACTGAGGCGAAAGAGTTTCGTGAGAGTGGGGAAATAGGTCTGGAGATTGCGGTACCCCTCCACGCGCAAAAGGTCCGGAGAAAGGGGGGCGGTCCGGAAGTAAGGTGTCGGTATTTTAACCCCCCGCAGGTCCATCTGGACCGTCCAAAGAATAGGCAGTCTAGTAAAAAGCGCAATTTCTTTTCAATTCGCTCTAGCAGACTACAATGGCAGGTGCGCCCGTGAATTTCAACATCAAGCGCTTTGATATGAAGAAGGTGCCCCAGGACGCCGTGGTGATTTTCATCGGCCGTCGTCGTACAGGCAAGTCTACCCTGGTGCGCGACCTCCTCTATCACCACCAGGATATGCCTATGGGAACCGTCATCAGCGGCACAGAGGAGTCCAACTCCTTCTACGGCAAGATGATTCCACCCATCTTCATTCACGGTGAGTATACTCCTGTCATTCTGGACAACTTCGTGAAGCGCCAGAAGATGATTATGGCCCGCATTCAGAAGGACCAGGCGGGCGGGGGGCGTTCACGCCTGGACCCCCGTTCCTTCATGATTCTGGATGACTGTATGTACGACGATTCCTGGACCCACGATAAGAATATTCGCTACCTGTTCATGAACGGTCGTTGGCTCAAGTGCTTCTTCATTATCACAATGCAGTATCCTCTCGGTATTCAGCCGGCCCTGCGCACAAACGTGGATTTTGTCTTCATCCTTCGCGAGCCGTATCTGAACAATCGTCAGCGCATCTATGCGAACTACGCATCTGCCTTTCCATCATTTGAGTTTTTCTGCCAGATTATGGACCAGTGTACCCAAAACTACGAATGTCTGGTAATTGACAATACGAGTCACTCTGCTAACCTTTCGGACTGTGTATTCTGGTACAAGGCTGATATACACCCGGACTTTCGTATTGGTGCGCCAGAATTCTGGCAGCACTCGGCGGCATACCAGCAGCAGAATGACGAGTTTCAACAGCAGTATGACCCGAACTCTAATCGCCGCCTGAAAGGGCCGGCAATTAATGTGCGTAAACAGTAACGCTTAGTGCTGAATTTATAAACACCCCATGGATAGGCCCGCGAGGCGGGCCTATGTCATTGGTGTATCATAAATTATCGCTCTAAGCATCCATTCGGGGTTGCGAAAATATCGCACCCCCTGGTAAGTAATGAAGGCTGCACTCATATTAATGTTGGTATTTGCAGTCATCATGCTCGGCCTAGACCGCTGGGTCCGTCTCCAACCCCTCTTAGATGCCAACTCCGCTGTATTTGGCCCACCCTCATGTCCGAATGGAGCCCCCGTGGAACCATTCTTAGCCCCGGTCCAAGTTCTGAATATTCCGTGCGGTGTAGATTTCCCGACGTGTCCCGCCGGTTCTACATGTGGCAACGGCTGGTGTATTACTGATGCGCTCAATCCTCTACGCGAAAATTGCCCATTGCCCGTTTTACCGTAACCACAAATAGATAGAGATGGCCAAGGGCAGCAAGATGGGTGTCGTCGGACTCGTTGTATTTCTCATTGCTATTGTTGCCTTTCTCCCGTGGCTGCGCAACATGTTTGCGCCGATATTCCCGGAGGGCTTCCGTGATGTGGATTGCAAGGGCGTAAATTGCAAGGAGGGCGAGTTCTGCCAGGAGAATGTGTGCCATCCGAAGTATCCGGAAATCACAAACAAGTATTTCTAAAGTGTGTGCTGCGCATGATTGCGGGATTTTTCAAATCCTCAGATCATGTTTCTTACTTATTGAGCCCCATCTTGCTCGCAATAGCCAGGTCGGCCGGCCCATCCGTACTGAACATACTGCTAAACTCAGGCGGCAGCGTCGCAACCTCACCCGACACCTGGGGCGCCGCAACCACCTCCGTCGCGTCCGTCGGCCCGGCCACGGCAGGACGTGTCGTCTTGCGCTTCTTCTCACGCTGTTCCTGCTCATACGCCTCGCGCGCCTCCTCGTTCTCCTTATACTTCTTCATGAGCGTGTTCAGTTGCTCCTCCGCGTACTCCTGCTCCTTCACCTGGGAAGGCTCCGGGTCCCATGGCAGCCACTTGCCAATCTCCCCCACGAAGATGTTGTGAAGCGTATCCTGGCGCTGGAGTTTCTTAGAGCGCGCCACGGCCTCCTCCTGGGAGCCGTAGACGCCCCGGACCTTCAGGCCGCGCACAGTCGTCCGGAAGTCGTTCTTGGCGTAGAAGTCGTCCTCCAGTTTCTCCCGGTTCTGGCTGATAAAGTCGTCATACACCTCTTTTAGTTTACTCGCCTTCAGGTCAGACTGATTGTTCTTCATGTAGGTCTTCAGGCTGTCCATAATGGTGTCCAGGCGCACGCGGCTGCTTCGGATGGTCTGGGCCACACCACTCAGATCCGCCGCCTCCGCCTTGTCCGCCTCGGCAGTGAGACCATCGTTAATCTCCCGGAGCGTCGTAAGGAGGAATGTCTCAAAGGACTGCACGCGGAAATTAAACTCAAATGTCTTGAGGAAAGCCTCAAAAAAGAAGAGGTCCTTGTTCGTGAGAACCTTCTCCGGGCTCAGGAAACTCAGCAGAACGAACTTCTGGCCCGGAATGGGCTGGTCCTCGGTTAGAAAATCCTCACGCTCGGCGGACATGTTTGTGGCCTCTAGGAGAGGACAAGAGTGGCGGTTTAGGCCAATAACCGCAGTTGATCTCTTCCCGGTAACTGCTCTACTCGCAAAAAATCCAATTTACAAGTATAATGGACGCCTCTGCGGAAATCGTAAACCGCGTAATCAAGTACCTGATTGAGGGTCTCTTTGTGGCTCTGGCCGCGGTGTTCGTGCCGAAGCGCACGCTGCCGTGGGAGGAGATCGTAACGCTGGGCGTGGTTGCGGCGGCCGTGTTCGCCATCCTGGATGTGGTGTCCCCGTCCATCGGCTACACGGCGCGCCAGGGTGCGGGCTTCGGTATTGGCGCCAATCTTGTCGGCTTCCCTGCCCGTCGCTAAAGCGACGGATATGTTAAGTAGCCAGATTGAAGCCAATAGTGCCGGTCCTCGGGTTTAGCCCGAGAACTCGGTATTGGCGCGAACCTTGTAGGGTTCCCGATGCGCCGCTAAAAATATGATATGAAATATACCATAACATAAACTTTTTAAAATTATAAACTAAGTGGTATTTTACTACTTTGTTTATATTTTAGTATAACGGTTAGTGCTTAATTTAAGTACACCCCATGGATAGGTCCGCGTTGCGGACCTATGACATTGGTGTATTATAAATTATCGCTCTAACCATCCATTCGGGAGTGCTTCTAAAAAGCACTCCCTGGTACACATCACACATAAAATCGCTCCCCATGAAACGTCTGGAGTGGTTTGCTGCCCTCCCACACTGGCATCGCATTATTCATCGTAAACGGTTTGCCATGAACCAAAAAAGAAATCCAAAGAAGTTCCTTATCTCCATGAAAACGCTGATAGGTGTAGTTGTGGTGATAATTCAAATTGTAGAAGGTTTGTGTAACATCCCTATTGGCCTCCCGATTTAGCGCAAACACTGCGGTTTCCGCAAACGCCTCTTGGACGGGCTCAGTAGGAACTTCGTCTGCATATATGTAGTCCCACACGGCTGGAAAATTGGCTGATTTCGTAGGAAGAAGCGTGCGTAAGAACCGCTTTCTCTCTTGAAAGTGCGGCAAACTGTGAAATCCGTGCTGGCTTGAATTGCTCAAATTGCTGAATTTCCAGTCAGGAAAATCGTGAAAAATATAAGAGCCTGTTTCCTTATATCCGTCCGTTTCTAAAAGGGTCCCAGGAGACTGATAAAGTCGTACGTCTGCGTCACACCAAAGGAGGTGAGTCGCCTCTGAGTGTAAAACAGCAGGTGCTTTTATCTGAAAGCCGCGCCAGAATCCGACGCGGTCGTCAAATTCAAGAGTGTTGCGAAATTTCGCCCCAGGAATTGCCTCCAGAGCCGCCCGACTTTCCGCTGAAATTTCCTCCCCCGCCTCCCAAATTTCTATTGGATATTCCCAGCCAAATTCGCTGTACAGCCTCTGGAAATTCGGAATTGCGATGTGTTCATACCGTTTAGCAATTGCTGTTGCGAGCCCTATCATCCTATAGGGACTATATATGCGCCTTTAATAGAGAATGCCGCCACCCCACAAATTTCACTATCGCTCTGTCCAAGTTCACTCGTTCGCGGCCAACGGGAAACGTGTCACACGGAAAACGTTGTGACCGTGAATGGCAAAAAGGGCACGAAGACTGTTCAAACCTACGACTCTACGAAGGTTAAGAAGACGCGCAAGAATAGCAAGGCGCTGACCGCAAAAGAGATTTCCAACATTCGTAAGGGGGTATTCATGCCTGGGCTTTTCCGCGGCTTGTAGAGCCGCGTGCACTAAATGCTGCGTATGAATTGCCAACTCAGATCGCAGCAAATTTTCTCCCAAATTTTGTCCTGGACATAGAGTTTGTCTCGGTTCTTCAGCAGCGGGAAACAGGGGAGATACTCGTCCAGTTCCAGCAATTCGCAAAATTTGTAGAGCACATAGGAATACGAGAGGAAATTGCTGCGTCCCTTCGGGCAGTGGTTCTGGAACGACGGCTGAATTTCCTTAAACATAAAGCGTAGGCGCTCCTCAATTTCGCGGCTCATCACAGGCGCCGTCTGGCCGTCCAGGCGATT
>JACCDW010722945.1_pt1 | contig 13723 bp, 15 predicted proteins | sample 7449781 | NCBI WGS metagenome assembly JACCDW01 (sample SAMN15323449, study PRJNA562643) | freshwater metagenome | isolation source: river surface water | place: USA:Blue River Watershed | collected 2017-08-18 | reverse complement strand
GATGGTACACCAAGAAAACTTTTAGATGTTTCTAAGTTAAAAGATTTAGGTTGGGAATATAAAATTTCTTTGAGAGAGGGGATAGAAAAAACTTATAAAGATTATGTCAAATAAAAAAGCATTTATTACAGGTATAACAGGACAAGATGGATCATACTTAGCTGAGTTATTACTTGAGAAAGGATATGAAGTTCATGGTATTGTTAGAAGATCATCTACTATCAATACAGGTAGAATTGATCATATCTATAATAGAATTAAATTACACTATGGAGATATGACTGACTCACTTTGTCTTGATAGACTTATGAGTGAAATTAAACCAGATGAGATTTATCATTTAGCCGCACAGTCACATGTGAAAGTATCATTTGAATTACCAGAATATACTGGTCAAGTTGATGCTATGGGTACACTTAGATTTATTGAGGCTTATAGAAAACATTGTCCTAATGCTAGATTCTATAACGCTTGTACATCAGAAATGTATGGCTTAGTTAAAGAAGTACCACAAACAGAAGTAACACCTTTTCATCCAAGAAGTCCTTATGGTGTTGCTAAATTATATTCTTTTTGGATTTGTAAAAATTACAGAGAATCATATGGATTACATATTAGTAATGGTATTCTTTTTAATCACGAAGGTGAAAGAAGAGGTGAAACATTTGTTACTCGTAAAATAACATTAGCTTTATCTAAAATTAAAAAATATTTAGATGATGGTCGTCAAGATTTTCCTAAACTAGTTTTAGGTAATCTTTATTCTAAAAGAGATTGGGGTTATGCTAAAGATTTTGTTTATGGCATGTGGTTAATGTTACAACAAGATACTCCAGATGATTATGTACTTTCAACTAATGAGACACATACTATTAAAGAGTTTGTTGAATTAGCTTGTAAAGAGTGTGGTTGGAATCTAACTTGGGAAGGTGAAGGTCAAAATGAGAAAGGTTTAGTAGATGGATTAGTTATAGTAGAATTAGATAAAAAGTATTTAAGACCTGCTGAGGTCGACTTACTTATTGGTGATTATACTAAGGCTAAAACAGTTTTAGGTTGGGAACCTAAAATTAAATTTGAAGATTTAGTAAAAATCATGATGGATAGTGATATTAAAAATATAAATAGTTTATGATACATATTTTATGGTGTACGTTAAGACCTGCTCAGTTTCAACATGCTCACACGGAATGGATTAAAAGAGCTGATAATCCAGATAACATACAAACTTATGTTGCTGTTAACTGGAAAGAACACGCTGACCAATTAAGAGATTACTTAAAAAAGAATTACATTATAACAGTTAATACTAATAAGATTGGTGTTTGTTATCCGGGATATCAATTAACATCTAACTTAGGTGTTAAAATGGGTCAATGTAAAGACGATGATATTGTTGTCTTTGCTTCTGATGACTTTATGGCACCACAGGGTTGGGACACTTATTTAATTAATAAGTTATCTGGTAGAGATGATGCTTTATTTGTTAGAGATGGTTATCAACTACCTGACTCTTCAAATATGTTACATCCAGCAATTACAATTCCTATAATGACCTACGGTTGTTTGAAGAAATTAAATATGACTATTTATCATCCTGCTTATAATCATATGTTTTCTGATTGTGAGTTATATGATAACTTAAAAGATTTAGGACTATTATATGATGATAGAATAAATGATGTTACAGTATTTGAACATCTACATTATGCGGCTGGTAAAAGAAATGCCGATCAAGCTGACCAAGCTTATAATGCTAAGTGGAAAGAAGATGAAGTAACCTGGAATAAAAGAAAATTATTACCAGTAGAAAAAAGAATAGAAATATAAATGATAGATATTTTTATTAAAACATATCCTGGTGATTTTGTTTGGTTAGATTATTGTATTAAAAGTATTGAAAAGTTTGTAACCGGTTATAGAAACATAGTCATTGTTACAGATAGCGGAACAGAATTAAAAGTTAATTCTAGCGTTCCAATTAAAATATTCTATGAAGATTTACCAAATGAAAAACATCCTTGTCCGGTTGGTATTGGATATGCTTGGGCGCAAAGTGTTAAATTAAATTGGACAAAATACACTGATGCTGACTATATTCTACAGATTGATAGTGACACTATGTTTACTGATAACATAGATATGTCTTATTATAAGATTGGTGATAAGTTAAAATGGTTTTACAGAGAATGGTCGGAATCAGAAGAAGGTGAGATTCATAGAGTTCCTACAGATTTCTTTATTAAAAGAGAATCAACAAGAGACCATATGCCTGCTCCAACTTGGTTCTTTTCTAGAAGAACAACAGAACTTTTTCAAAATTGGGTTAATGAAAATTGGGGTGGTATTTGGAATTATCTAAATGTACACGCTAGACAATTATGGACAATGGACTTAGATTTTGAATCTAATCATATGAGTACACATAAAGGTTGGGGTTCTTGTGAGTATCATATGTATGGTAATTTTATTGAATTTTTTTATCCAGAAGAATATCAGTTAGTACACATAAGCCAATATGGTGTTCCTATCAGACAATCTTGGTCTTGGGGAGGATTAAAAGAAGATGAGATTAAATTTAGAAAAGAATTATTAAGTATATAATGAATATTTTTACAACTATAAATCCTAATGGTAATTTTGAGGCTCAACATGAAGCTATGTTTTCTTGGTCCTCAAAGTTTACTATTTATTCTATAAATACTAAACAAGAAATTGATAGTGTTAAGAATTTATACCCATATATTAACTTTATTGAGACAAATGATACTTTTGATTATAATAGTAAAAAGCTAATAAAGTTAAATGCTATTCTCAGTGCTATTAAAAAAATAGATGGTGAGTATGCTTGTGTAATAAATTCAGATATTATCTTAAATGATAAAATAGATATCAATGTCTTATTAAAAGATAGGTACTTAGATAATGGTATAGTAATAAGTACTAGATATGAATTAGATAAAAACAAACCACCTTATCCTTTTAAGTCGGGATATGATCTTTTTTTATTTAATAAAAAAAATATAGATTTATTTTTTAATAATAATTATGTAATTGGAATGCCTTGGTGGGATTATTGGATGCCAGTTATAGCAAATAAAAATAAACTTAGTATTTATCATGTAAATAATAAACTAATCTATCATAGAACACATGAAACAAATTATGATGGTGATGTTTGGAATGATTTTGGTCAGTGTTTATATAAAGATATAGTATCAAAAAAAGGAATTTGGGCAACAACAGATGGTGATATAATTAGTGATATAAAAGATCACGCAGACATATATTCATTCTGTACAAGTATTAAAAAATTTATAGAAAGGGAACAGATAAATATAAATCTACCTGAAAAAAAAGAAAAACTAAATATGAAAATAGTATTTTTTACAACATCAACATTTTCAGATATTCAGGAGACTCAATCTGAATGTATTCAGAAGTTATTTCCCGAAAGCGAACATATTAAAATAGATGGTAGATATGGATGGTTTACTATTTGGTATAAATGGTTAGATATTGCTAAAAGCCATTCAGCTGATTGGTATGTTCATATTGATGAGGATTGTTTTATTACATCAAGAGATGAAATAGAAAATCTAATTAAACATATGGTTGAGAATAATTTAGATATTGCTGGACCACCAGATGGATATTTTGAATATAGAGGTGGTAATAATATGGCTTTTAATTCATTTTTTATGATAATGAATAAAAAATGTATAGATGCTTGGCACAATAGAAAGTATATTCCACAATTTAAAGAAGAATGGATAGAAGAGTATCCTTTTGAAAAGAAAGGTGGTGTAAACTATGAATATAATATGGAATTTGGATCTTCCGGTAAACCAATTGGTTTAATATGGAAACCTTGTACTGAACCTTATTATGACTTTATGTGGGTTTTAAAAGAAGCAGGTATTAAGTTTCACTATTTAGAACCAATCTTTGGTCATGAATTTCAAACAACTAATTTATTAAATAATACAATATATCATATGTGGCATCAAAGAGAAAGATGGGTTAATAATATTGTATCAACTGCTCATACAATGCCAAATAAACAAAGATTTGATGGCATGATTAAAAAAATTAAAAAAATGTTATAATGAAGCTATATGTAATATTTACAGAATCTCATAGAAAATTATATGAAGATTATTTTCTAAAAACTCTTCCTAATGAATTTGAATTGGTTCCATTGGAAATTCCACAAGAGTGTCCAACTGGAGAATTTTATAAAGAAGGCTGGGGTAAAACTTGTTATAGAAAAGTAGAGTTATTTCATAAAGCTTGTGAAGAAAATCAAGGAGAATTATATGCTTTTTCTGATGTTGATATTCAATTCTTTGGAAATATCAAAGAAACTATGATAGAAGAATTAGGTGATTATGATATAGCTTGTCAAAATGACACAGGACAACATTATTGTTCGGGATTTTTTATTTGTAGAGGTAATGAGGCAACACTTAATATGTTCTCTGAAATGAAAAAAAATTATCACGCTGAAGACCAAACAACATTAAATAGACATATACATATGGTGAAATCAAAATTTTTATCTAACAAATTTTTTACAATTGGTCATCTATTAAGATCTGTTTGGACTGGGCAAGATTTTAATATTCCTTATCCTATATTAGTACATCATTCAAATTGGACAGCGGGTATTGAAAATAAAATTAAATTATTAGATTTAGTTAGAAAAAAAATAGAAAGTAATGGATAATTATCAAAAAAAATTGATAGAAATATTTTCTAACTTTAGACCTAATCCTAAATATCCAACATATCCGCCTTATCACGAAGGTTTGTATTTAGAAGATTATTTCTTTGATTGGTTTACAAGAAATAATATACAAACTGATAGATATTACATTCCAGTTTTTTGGACAACTTGTTATGTAGATAATTGTTTTGGTGGTTTACAAGAGTTAATTAATACTTTAGATCCGAATCTTAAATACTTTACAGTAGCTCAACATGATGACGCTATTAGAGAAAGACTACCAATAAACACAATTTCTTTTAATGCTGGTGGTAATGGAGGTGGTATTCCAATTCCACTAGTTTGTTCTCCAATAAAAGATGAAGTAAAACCTAAGTTAGAAAAAGATATATTTTGTTCATTTGTTGGATCGATAACACATCCAATTAGAAATATGATGTATCATACTTTAGTTAATAATTCAAAGTATGTTATATCTGCTAAAAATTGGACATCATCTGTTTCTGAAAATGATTTTAATAACTTTATTAATATAACATCTAGAAGTATTTTTTGTTTAGCTCCTAGAGGTTATGGTAGAAGTTCTTTTAGATTATACGAGGCACTTCAGTTAGGAACTATACCAGTTTTTATTTACGACCATAAATGGACACCATTTGAAGATGAGATAAACTGGGATGATTTTTGTGTTTTAATTGATGTAAATAACATACAAAATATAGATAGTATTCTTTCTAGTTATACACCTGATAGAATTAAACAAATACAAGATAAATTGTATAACTATTGGATAAATAATTTCACAATGGAATCTATTTGTCAAAAAATAATTAATAGAATATGAAGAAGTATTTAATGGTAATTGCTAGGTATAAAGATTCAAGACAAGATTTTTTTGAAACTTACATGTCACCTAAAAATAAAGAGTATTGTGAGTTACATAATTTTGAATACATTGAAATTAAAAATGATGTAGATTTAAGTCTTTTTAGAGGAAATCCAACTTGGTGGAAATTCACAATTGTTAGAGATATGATAAACTCTGGTAAATTAAAAGATGGTGATATTCTAACTCACTTGGATGCTGATATGGCTATCTATGATATGTCTATAGACTACTCAACTAAAAAATCATTTTCATACTCTATAGATTCAGGTAATACACATTGTATGGGTTCTTATTCTATTAGAATAAATGAGTGGACTAAAAGAATGATTGATTTGATATTAGATGAAGAAAGATATGCTTTGTTAAATGATCAAGTAACACAACACGATTATTTTGGTCACTTTTCAAGTTTTTGGCATGAGTTTAGAGAACAAGCTTCTTGGTACTCTTTATGTGGTATAAAAAGACATTCACAAGAACCTTTCTGGAATCTACCAAACTATGGTTGGCATTCAAATAAAAATGAGAATACTGTTTATAGTATTGAAGAATTAAATGAGAATGTTGAGATATTACCAACTGAATGGAATGTTACTGAGATGGAAGGTGAGTCAAATTGTATGTTTTTAATTAACAAAGTTAGAAAAGAAGATGTATTCATTAGACACTTTGCTGGTGGTCAACCTTGGAGAAAAGAATGGTTTGAAAAAAATATTATAACAAATGAATAAAATAGAAGAAGTTACTATCTGCCTACATTGTGGATGTTCAAGAGAAATAGTTGATAGACAAATTGAACTTTTAAGTCCACTGTCTGAACATTATAAAATATATTGGAATAATCGTATAGATAGGCATCCAGAATCTTATGATTCATATTCTGAATTAATAAATGATTGTGTGGCGACATCGCCTACTGAATATATAATATTTGTAAATGACAGAACAACACCGTATGCTAGTGATGCTAAACATATGTTAGAATTATTAGAAAGTGGTTATTCTGCTGTAACTAAATATAGTGTTGGATTTATGGCATTTTCAAAAGAATTGATAAGAAAAATAGGATGGTGGGATGAACGATATTATGGTGGTGGATATGAAGATGATGATTTTGTATTAAAATTAAGATTACATAATCTATCATATTATGAATCACTAGAAGGAACTTATGATATGAGTTGGAAAAGTCCATTACAACCAGAGGATGGTAAAGCTTGTTCTAAATCAGAACCTTATTTTAATTCTAAATGGAATAAAACAGATAGTGAAATTATTAGAGTAATAGCTGAAGAGGAATATGAAAAATATAAAGGCAAACTTGGCGATAGTAGAGAGGATATATCTTCAAATTGGAAAGATTGGAGTCAATCTAAAATTGGAATTTTCTTTGAAGAAAGAAGAATAACAAATGGGGCGGGACCTTCTAGAACATATCACTTTAGAAAAGGTGATACAGAATTTAGAAAGGTAGTTTCAAATGTATAAAAATAATATAAAAAAATGAAAAATAAAATTTTAATAACTGGCGGTTTAGGATTTATAGGAACTCATTGTGTTGAGAAATGGGAAGGTTTAGGATACGAGATAACTATAATTGATAATCTATCATCCAATGCTTTATCACCTGATAACGATATATTTAAAAACTGTAATATAATAATTGAAGATATTTTAAATGTTGATGTAAAAAAACTTGATAAGTTTGATCGTATCTTACATTTGGCTTCACCTGTAGGTCCAGTGGGTGTATTAAAACATTCTGGTAAAATGGCATCAATTATTATTGATGATATTTACTGGGCTATAAATGCGGCAAAGCATAACAATTGTCCTTTAGTATTTGTTTCAACTTCTGAGATTTATGGTCATAGAGATGAAAAAACTTACTTAAAAGAAAATGATCCTAAAATATTAGTTGGTGATTTTACAGTAAGAAATGAATATGCTATTGCTAAATTATTATCTGAGATTGCTATTGTTAATACAGGTAAAATTGATGAGAACTTTAGATATCAAATAATCAGACCTTTTAATGTTACTGGTAAATATCAACTACCTGATGGTGGATTTGTTATACCTAGATTTATGGATCAAGCAATTAAAAATGAAGATATCACTGTTTATTATGATGGTTTACAACTAAGAGCATTCACTTGGGTAAAAGACATTGTTGATGGCATCTACTTAACATCAACAGCACCACAAGAACATTGGAATCAAGAATGGAATATTGGTAATGAAAAAAATGAGGAAACAATTCTTTATCTAGCCGAAAAAGTAAAAGAAATATCTGGTAGTAATTCTAATATAATTAATATCGATCCAGTTAAATTACATGGTAAGTTATTTTCAGAGGCACCAGAAAAAATTCCAAATAGTGAAAAAATTAAATCTTTGCTAGGATGGAAACCTACAAAAAATGTAGATGAGATAATTGAAGAGGTTGTTGAATTTTTTAAAAATAGATAAAAAATATGAATAAAATTGGAATCATAGGTTATGGTGAAATAGGATCTAGTTTACATAACGTGTATAAAGAATTTGAATATGATGTTAAAATCATAGATCCTTTTCTAGGTTTAAATGATGACCTATCAAATTGTGATTTACTAAACATATGTATTCCATTTGTTGATGGATTTGTAGAAATAGTTAATGAATATATTGATGTATTAAATCCTGGATTAATAGTTATACATTCAACTATTGAGCCAGGAACAACATCTAAGATAAAAGGTAAAGTTTGTCACTCACCTGTAAGAGGTTTACATCCAAACTTAGCATTAGGTATTAAAACTTTTATTAAGTATATAAGTTCTGAGGATATTAGTAATTCAATTGAATATCAAAATCATTTAAATTCATTAAACATAAAATCATTTATTTGTAAAAATACAAAAACTAGTGAATATGCTAAGTTGTTAGATACTACTTACTATGGTTTATGTATTGCTTTTCATAATGAGGTCGCTAGTATTTGTGAAAAAGAAGGTTTAGACTTTGATGAAGTTATGACTAATTATAATCAGTCTTATAATGATGGATATATTTCTTTAGGTAAAGATAATGTTGTTAGACCGGTTTTATATAGCTCTGGTAAAATTGGAGGTCACTGTGTTATACCAAATGCTAAAATATTAAATAAACACTTAAAATCTGAATTGATAGATGGTATATTAAAATATGAATAATTATGAAAATACTTTATATAACAACAGTCAATCCTAGAGCTCAAGGTGATTTTCAAGAAGTAATGATACTTAATGGACTAAGGTCTGTTATTGGTGATTCTTGTGTAGATTTTCCTAGAAAGAAAGTTATGTATGGAGATTATAGTGAAACACCAAAAGGTGAGTTACACGGTTCGGGTTTTACATTATATACTATTCCATTAAATGAAATAAAAAATGAACTTAGAAATCTAGATAACATTGACTTTGTTTTATATGGTGTTACAAATGCTTATGGTATAACCGATTATCCTGAGATAAATAACTTGACTAAAAATGTTTGGTATATTGACGGACATGACCACGATTATATAACAAAAAAACCTTGCTTCAAGAGAGAGTTATTTCAAGAAGAAGAAGGAGTTTATCCAACAGGTTTTGGAATACCTCATTATCAGATAAGACCTATAAATATGAATAAGACTCAGTTGTTTCAAAAAACTGCGCCGTATCATTCTATTTTCAAACCAGCAACAGACTTAGGAACAAGATTTCATCACATATTTAATAATGAAGAAGAGTATTTTGAAGATATGTCAAATTCTTGGTTTGGATTAACTTCTAAAAAAGGTGGCTGGGATAGTTTAAGACATTATGAAATAATGGCGTCAGGATCTCTTTTACTTTTTAGAGATTATGATAAAAAGCCAAAACAATGTTCACCTCAGAATCTTCCTTGTTTTTCATATTCAACTATTGAAGAGTTAGAGAATCTAATGAGTAGATTGGTTGTTAATGGTTTACCAACTGATGAATATATAAACATGTTATTTGAACAAAGAGAATGGTTATTGAAATACGGTACAACAGAAGCTAGAGCCTTATCAATAATTAAAACAATGATAAAAAATAAAAAATAAAATGCCAAAGATAGCTCTTTGTATATATGGTCAAATTAGGAGTTTTGATTTAGTAAAAGAATCACTTAAAAACAATCTAATTGATATTTATGATATGGATATCTTCATTCATTTTTGGAATAGATATGATGATAGTATTAAAGTAAATGATAATCAGTTTAATCATGAGAATGGTGCTATTGAATATGGAAATTTTAATGAAACAAATATTGATGAGGTATTAAATTTCTTAAAGCCAAAATCTTTTAAAATAGAAGAGCCTATAGAATATGCTAAAAATACAGAGTCGATGTTTTATTCAATAGAACAATCAAATAATCTAAAAAAAGAATACGAGATGAGATACAACTTTGAATATGATATAGTTTTAAGATCTAGAATAGATTTGTATCACAATAGTAGATTAGATTTATTTGAGAATGATTCAATAAATATTATTAATAGACCAGGTGGCTGTGAAGGTTTAAATGATTGGTTGGCTTTTGGTAGTTCTAAAAATATGAATTTAATTTCATCTATTTATTCTGAATACAAAGAAAATGAAAGAATCAAAGAACCTTGTCCGGAAGGTTTACTAAAAGATGTAATTGAAATTAAAAATATAAATATTAATTATATAACAAAAACTTTTGATATTATTAGAAAAAATGGTATCAGAGTGTAAAAATAAAATTAAAAAATGTCAAAAAAAGTAGTAGCTTTTCATTCATATCAATTAGGTGAAAGAGGAACAGAGATTCATATGTATAATCTCGCAAAATATAATAGAGATATATTAGGAAATGAATCTATAATTATATCAACATCATCTAGACCAACTCCAACACTATCGATGTTTGAGAAAGAATTCAAAACATTTTTATATCCAGATGTTTGGATTCCTGATGGTGTTAATTTAAGTTTGAGAACATCGATTGAAAAAATATGTGAAGATAATAATGTCACACATTTCTGGGCAACAAAAGGAGGTGAAAGTGATGGTATTATGCCAAGTAATGCTAAAAGTATAGCGGCTTGTATATTTAGAATGGATGAACCACACGGTGATATTTATTCTGGAATTTGTGAATATATCTCAAATAAACACGGTGGTGGCTTTCCTTATGTTTATCCGATAATAGAAAAAGATTTCCCAGATTACACAGATGACTTTAGAGAAGAATTAAATATTCCAAAAGAAGCTATTGTGTTTGGTCGACATGGTGGTAAAGACTCTTTTAGTTTATCTTTTGCTAAAGATGCTATTATATCTTCTTTGAGTAAAAGAGATGATATCTACTTTTTATTTCTAAACACTGATGTATTTATAAATCATCCTAGAGTTATACACATAGGATGGTCACCTGATTTTAAGTTAAAATCTAAATTTGTAAATACTTGTGATGCTATGATTCACGCTAGATATGATGGTGAAATATTTAGCCAAGCGGTTGCTGAGTTTTCAGTTAGAAATAAGCCAATCATAACTTGGAAACCAGACGTTGTACCTAGTCACTATGATACGGGTCACATATGGGTTTTAGGTGATAATGCTTTTTATTATAGAGATGCTAATGAGTTAATTAATATATTAACTAGTATTTCAAAAAATGATTTTATAGGAAAAGACTGGGATGTTTATAAAGATAAATATTCCGCAGAAAATGTAATGAAAGATTTTGATAGAATATTTCTTTCATAAAAAAATAAATTAAAAATATGGAAATAATTGAACAAAAACACGGCAGATCAATGGATGAAGGACATCTAGGTGGTTGGGCATTGGATGGTGATGGTGGTACATACTATCCAAATATGTGGAAATATATCGTAGACACATACAACATAAAGTCTGTCTTAGACGTTGGGTGTGGTAGAGGATATTCATCTAGATTTTTTAAAAGTTTAGGTTGTACTGTTAAAGGTATTGACGGTAGTGTTGCGGCTAAAGAATTAACACTATTGGAAGAGAATGAATTTGTATCTCATGATTATACAAAGGGGTTTAGCAACATTCAAGAGAACTTTGACTTTGGTTGGTCTTGTGAGTTTGTTGAACACGTTGAAGAACAATATATTAATAACTTTTTAAATGATTTTTCAAAATGTAAATACTTGGCTATCACTTTTGCTGAAATAGGACAAACTGGACATCATCATGTTAATGAAAATACTATGGAGTATTGGATTGAGAAAATAGAAGGTTCTGGATTCAGTTTCTTAAATGAAGAAACTCAAATTTTAAGAAATCAATCTAACATAGATAAAGATGAAAGAAATAAAATTCCAAATGTTCCTTTTTTCATATCACATTTTACGGAAAGAGGTTTATTCTTTGTAAATAATAATATCTAATGATAATAACAGCAACCTGTCCTTTAAGAATATCTTTAGTTGGTGGATCTACTGACCACCCAGACTTTTTAAAAAAGTATGGAAGTGGTATGGTTATTAGTTTTCCTTGTGACCTAAAAACATATATAACAATACATAAAGATGTATTTGGAATTAACTCGATTGGAAAAAGATATATCTTAAATTACTCTAAAAGAGAAGAAGTAGATTCTGTTAGTGATATTAAAAATGAACTAATTAAAAACTGTTTTGAGAAATTAGATGTTTCTCAAATAAATTTATTTTTAACATCTGATGTTTATTCTAATGGATCAGGTCTCGCTTCTTCTTCAGCTTATCTAATGTCTTTAATTAAAGCCATCTATACTTTAAGAAATGAAAAGATAACAGAAAGTGAAATATGTAAATTAGCTATGGAGATAGAAAAAACATTTAATCCTTTAGTTGGGCAACAAGATTTCTATGGTAGCTTAGGAGGCTTGAAAAGAATAAAATTCTATGATAATGATAATCCAGAAATTAAATATTTAGATACTAAGATATTTAATCAAATGGATATGTATTTAATCTATACTGGTATAACAAGAAGTTCTACTAATATATTACAAACTATAAACATTGATAATAGCGTCCCCTTATTAGAAGATGTTGTTAATTTGGAAAAAGCAATAAATGATTTAGATATTGATTTATTTAATAAAACTATTAGAAATACTTGGATTAATAAAAAGAACACATCACCTTTGATATGTTCAAATGAAGATTTAATGAAACTAGATAATAGTATTATGAATGATGAAAATATATTATCTCATAAATTATTAGGTGCTGGTAACGGTGGTTACTTTTTAATATTTACAGATAAGAATAAAGAATCAGATATTTATAAAAACTATCAAAATGTTAAGAAAATAAAAATATCAGAAATTGGTATCCAATCAAATAAAATTTAATATAATTAAAATGAATATAGATGATTTGAAAAGATGTCTTAACGACATTAAATATGAAGATTTAGAAAAACTAAAAGATATTATTTTATCAAAGGATAAAATAATCATTTTAGGTAATGGCGGTAGTAATGCTATATCATCTCATATCGCTCAAGATTATACAAAAGCTCTTGGTAAAAAAGCCATATCATTTTCAGATGCTTCAAGACTTACTTGTTATATAAATGACTATGGAATTGAAATAGCTTATTGTAAATTCATAGAACATTTTGCTGAGCCTGATACATTGGTAATATTAATATCATCATCTGGTAATTCTGATAATATTGTAAACTCAGCAAAGTATTGTTTAGATAAACATGATATGGTTATACTTTCAGGATTTGATAAAAATAATAAATTAAACTCATATTCAGATAAATCTTTACTAAGTTTTTGGGTTGATAGCAAAGAATATGGAGTCGTAGAATCTATACACGAAATAATACTACACTCATTAATGTAATTGATAATATGAAAATATACTGCTTTGATTTAGACGAAACACTTTGCCATAATTTTGAAAAGGATTATCCAAACTCAACTCCTATAACCGATATGGTTGATAAGGTTAATTACTTATACGACCAAGGTAATACGATAAAAATATTCACCGCTAGAGGAATGGGTAAGTTCTCAGGTGATGTTGATAAAGTAAATGATGCTTATTATGAACTAACTAAAAG
>JACCDW010337787.1_pt1 | contig 13734 bp, 11 predicted proteins | sample 7449781 | NCBI WGS metagenome assembly JACCDW01 (sample SAMN15323449, study PRJNA562643) | freshwater metagenome | isolation source: river surface water | place: USA:Blue River Watershed | collected 2017-08-18 | reverse complement strand
CATTACAATCACCCCCAACCATAAAATATTGATAAATGGAAACTCGTAGGCTTTTAAGGTAATTAAATTAGAAAGGGAATCAGACTCCTTCACCCCTACTTCCAAAATACCTTTTTGCTGATCCACTACATTGTTAAAATTCAAAATTAAATTTTGCGCCTTCACCGTATCCGGTATCATCTTCATGGTCATACCTTCCAAGCGAATCATAGGGGTTGCATCAAAAACCAAACCTGTGTTGGTGTGGACCTTCATTTGAAGGATCAATTCATTGACACCTGGGTTGCTATTTGGATTTGGATTGACTATTACTTTTTCAAGTTTCACATACCCAGTTGCATAAAATAAAGAATCGCCTACTTTAATTTGATTGGGTTTAAATTGAGTTGTGTCTTCTTGAGTATGGTCTTGGAAAGAAGTGACATAAACAAAAATATCTTTGTTCCAATAATGTTTCGAAGCAGGATTGGCAGAAAATCCTTCCATCCCCTTGTTGTTTTTTAATACATCTGGATATAAAAAGAAAGAATCTTTAATAGCTTTATTCGTTGCTTTTTCAACAAACTTTAATTCAAAAAATCTTTTGTCTAAATAGTCAAAAGTATCGCGCACGTAGGTAACCATGTATTTGCCCATATCCGTTGCTACCCCTTCAAACAAAGTAATGTTTTCCATAGGATTGCCTGCTGGGCTTTTGCCATTGGGATCTTTCTGAATCACATTAATTCCAGTCGTATTCCAACTTAACACTTTTTTCTCCGAAGAGGAAAGTAAAATCCCCAACAACACCAATCCAAATCCAATATGTCCAATGCTGGCACCTGCTGATTTTAATTTTCCTTTTAAGATCACCAACCAATAATGTGCGTTACCCACAATTCCAAAAACAGCCGCTACAGTAGCTACATAAATCGCACCTAAAAATCCTGCTCCTTTGTCACTAAATGTAATGCCCACAAAAATAAAAATCACCGCACTGATCATTCCAGTTAGTATCAATGGCCATTGCATTGCTTTTAGGAAGCTACCCTTCACTGCGCCTCCTTTATATTTTAAATATTGACCAATAGCCGTTAAGATGCCCACGATGATGGCTACAAAAATTTGAACCTGGTTATGGGCAAATGCCGGGTCTTCTGAAGGGGCAATTTTAGTTCCAAAGATTTTATTAAAAACAGGAACAGAAGTTATCGCAATAATGACCACCGCCGACAAAAACAAAACCAAGGAGCCCACTAACATCCAAAATTCTCTACTATCTACTACGTCTTCTTTTGCAGGATCTGCTAAAGAAGCATAGCGTATAAAAAACAATACAAAGAATGGAATTACAAATACCAATAAGAAGGACAATAATTGTCCATTCATTCCTAGGTCAGTAAAGGCATGCACCGATGTATCTCCTAATATTCCACTACGTGTTAAGAAAGTAGAATACACAATTAATAAAAAGCTGAGTCCAAAAAACAAATAAGTTACTCTTAATCCTGATCCCGTTTTTCTATAGATAATGGCGGAATGAATCGCTGACACCAAAACCAACCAAGGAACCAAGGATGCATTCTCCACTGGATCCCAGGCCCAATAACCTCCGAAGGTTAAACTTTCATAGGCCCATGCAGCGCCCATCATAATACCCAATCCCAATATACCTGCAGAAAAAGTGGCCCAAGGCAAAGCAATGGACATCCAATCATGTTTTTTCTTTAGTAAGCCCACCACTGCAAATCCAAATGGAACAATGGTAGATGCAAAACCTAAAAATAAAATAGGAGGATGAATCACCATCCAATAGTTTTGTAATAAGGTATTTAATCCGGTCCCGTCTTTTAATAATTGTAAATAATCAGGTCTTGCTAAAATGGGCCAATTCATTTCATCTCTTAATAAGATAAAAGGACTGCTTCCCACTTTATGACCAAAGAAATATAAACCAACCACCATGGTAGCCAAGCAAAATTGCGTGAAGCTTAGTACCATCATTACCCCACTGGCCTCGTTTTTCCATTTTTTTGAACGCGCCATTATAATAAGCCCTAATACACAATGCCAAAAACTCCACAATAAAAAGCTTCCTTCCTGACCTTCCCAAAAACAACTTAATAAATATTCAAATGGCAATTGTTTGTCGCTATGCATGTACGCATACTTATATTCAAACAAATGGTTTGAGATCACATAAAATAACAACACAAAACAAATTAAAACAGCTGCAGATTCAATGGCGAAAGCAATAGTAGCTAAACGCTTCCAAGCATTTTCACTATTTATTTCCTTTGCATAAAAAGCTTTTGCAAAAGCAAAAGTGGCTACCAATGAAGCCACTAAGGAAAGTATTGTTAAAAAATAGCCTATTTGACCAGGCAACAAATGTTCTCCAATAAATTGCACTGCTGCCGCGTTATTTGTATTCATCTAATAATTTATAAACAATGAGTAAGTGATTTGCTAGGACTTCTAAAATAGGCAGTGATCCTTATTCTGTAATAGTCACTGGCTGATTTTTAGTTGCCTCAGGATTGTCCTTGTATTTGGAAGGACATTTAAGTACAATAGAAGAACATTCAAAAACATCTCCTTGTACTTTTCCTTTTAACACCAAACGTTCTGATTTTTCCATATCAGTTGGCATGGTGTTATGGTACACTACATTTATTTTCCCGCCTAAACTATCTTGCACCCCAAATTTTAAATAATTAGGATCTTTCACAGGATCGTATTCAACAGGAACGGTCTTGTCCATTTTTACAATCAGGTTCAAAAATTTACCTGGTTTTTGCTTCGCTGAACCCACTGTTTCATAACTACTTAAATCGCCAGTATAGCTAATAAGCACTACGATTGCTATCGCAATGAGTACCAATAATATAATATGCGTTTTCTTCATGACACAAAGTTAACCAAATGGGCTTAAATTGCACCAAAATTTACCTATCTCATAAACTCTATTTATGCGCCTATTTGACTATATCATAGTTTGCAAAAGTCCCGATTTTAAAAATGTGGATCGAATTAGCCAATTAATGCTTTTGTTGAGTGTTTTGGGTTATTCCTTTGGCATATATAAAGGCTTTTTCCCGAAACCAGCCTTAATTATTGCCATACTCACTTCGGTAGTAGGTTGGTGGATTTTTTGCTGGTACCAAAAAAAGCAAGGAGGTGTTCCCTATTATAGACTGGGTTTACTCTTTGCAAGCTGGGGCTGGTTTTTAATGCCCAATGCCTTAATCATTGCAGGGATCTATCTAATTGGTGCTTTATTTGAACGTCAAGTGAAATTTCCCTACGAAATTGCCTTTGATCCAGCAGGGATTGTCGTTAATACCTTCCCCAAAAAGCATTACCCATGGGCCGCAATTCAGAATGCCTTAATCAAAGACGATGTCATTACCATTGACTTCCACAACAATAAAATCATTCAAAAAGACATCAACGAGCCAGTAAGCCCTACAATTACCTCCGAATTCAATGCTTTTTGTGCAGAACAAATTGCCAATTCGAAACCATTGAACGCCCATTAAAGCAAATATTCCTAAAAAAAGCACATTTTAAAGCTAAATACTACCTTTACCCCATGTCATTACAAAACTCACCCTACTTATTATATTCCGATGGCGAAGGCCAGATATTTGAAGACACCAGCTTATACACAGTGGGCCGTGCCGGTTGGGATGCCTATCCCATTCCAGTGGAAGATTGGATTGAACTTCCTGAGGGGGGCAACTTATACGAATTGCCCGGGCGTCGTGGCATTGGAATTGATGTAGAAACAGGCGAAATGCGTTTGTGTGAATTGGGTTGGGCGGTAGCTGCTTTTATTCCCCCTGCACATACGGGCTTATATGTTTCAGCCTATGAAACCATGGAGGAAGATGCGCCAACTTTACCCCTATTTTGCTATACCGCTGTGGGTTGGTTAGACGGGAAAAATTATGTACCTGCTGTAAGAATTGAAAAAGACATTAGACAAGATTGTGAAGGATACGATCAAGATACCATTGATGCAGGAACCCAAAAGTTATTATCGCTGTATAGTCAAAATAGATTGGTAAAACATTTAATGGAGAACTGTTGTCAAACCTATACCTGTCCAGCTGCAAGAAATTTAGCGATGGGTCGTTGGGAATGTCCAATTCCTATTTCTCCAGCTTGTAACGCTAATTGTATTGGATGTATCTCTTTCCAACCACAGGAGGAAGAAATTATCTCCACCCAAGATCGTTTAACATTCAAACCCACTGCTGCTGAAGTAGTAGAATATACGGTACCCCATTTAATGACTGCTCCTTTCCCAATTGTAAGCTTTGGGCAGGGATGTGAGGGAGAACCTTTGTTAATGTGGGAAACCATCAAAGAGGCCATTATTGAAATAAGAAAACATACCGACAAAGGCAGTATCAATATTAATTCTAACGGATCCAATCCAAAAGCAGTTGCTGAATTAGCCGCAGTTGGACTAGATAGTATTCGAGTAAGTATGAACTCGGTACGTGAAAATATTTACAACGCGTATTATCGTCCTAATAATTACACATTTGCAGATATTAAAGAAAGTGTTCGCGTCATGTCGGCTGCTGGCAAATGGACCAGCATTAACTATTTTGTTTTTCCAGGTATGACGGACAGTGTTGAAGAATATGAAGCATTGAGAAAATTCATAAAAGACACAGGATTAAAAATGATTCAGTGGAGAAATTTTAACATTGATCCTGATTGGTACCTAGGAAAAATTGGATTCACAGAGATGGGTGAAATTATGGGTATCAAACAAATGATGGAATTAATTCAAGAAGAATTTCCAGATCTGAAATTTGGTTACTTTAATCCACCTATTGAAAGAATCAAAGGGGACTTCAACGAAAACTTTGCGCACCATTGAGAAGAAATAATCAAATAGGTGCTTTATTAGCCATCAGTTCCACTATTATTTGGTCTGGCAATTTTATTGTGTCTCGTTATGCTATTCACTTAGCGGGCCCAATTAGTTTGGCGTTTTTTAGATGGGCAACTGCTACTATTTGCATGTTCCCTTTTGCATTTACTGCACTCAAGAAAGAATGGCCCATTTTCAAAGAAAATAAATTGTACTTTTTTTTGATGGGCTTGTTTGGCTTTGCCGTTTACAATACCCTTATTTATACGGCGGGCCATTATGCAACGGCTATTAATATGGCCTTATTTGGTTCCACCGTCAATCCTGTGGTAGCGGCTTTATTAGGGGCATGGCTTGTGAATGAAAAATTGCATTGGAAAAATATTACGGGTATTTTTTTGTGTATCATAGGTACTCTTTATTTGCTCACCAAGGGAGATTTTATGAATATCATTCACTTTAAAATTGGGGCGGGTGACCTTTGGATGATTGCAGCAGGATGTTGTTTTGGGACATACAATGTTTTTGTAAAAAAGAAGCCTATTGGTATTTCAAATAATAGTTTTTTATTGTGTCTTTTTGCCCTAGGTGCAATTATGTTATTACCAGCTGCCCTGTTTGAAATGAATTATGTTCAACCCGTTGTTTATAACACTCATTTATTATGGGCTGTACTTTATATAGGAATTGGAAATTCAACCATCTCCTATTTAATTTGGAGCAATGCCATACAAAAAATTGGCGCGGGCAAAGCGTCGCTTTTTTTAACACTAGGTCCTATTTTAAGTTCTTTTGAGGCTGTATTGTTCTTAAATGAACGATTTGACAATGCCCAAATTATCAGTGGCTGCATCATTATTATTGGAATTGTCATTAACACTTGGCCTGCACCCAATAAACCCATTACAAAACAAGTTTAATTCATGAGTATCACTGTAATTGTATTGTGCTTGATTGCCTTTTTTGCCGGATTGGTAGACGCCATTGTAGGGGGCGGCGGATTAATTCAAACTCCTGCTGGTTTAATTTTATTACCCAATAATTCGGTAGCACAAGTTATTGGATCTTTGAAAATCCCTTCTTTTGCAGGTACTTTTTTTGCGGCGAGCACTTTCTTGAAAAAAGTTAAAATTCCTTTGACTCGCCTCTTACTATTTACCAGTATCGCTTTTGTTGCCTCCTTTACGGGCTCCTTTTTTTTAACTAAAGTGAGCAATCAATACATGAAACCTGTCATCTTGATTGTATTAATTATTATTGCTATTTATACTTTTACTAAAAAAGATTTTGGTCAAACTACCAAGAATGAACAATTGGATTTCCCATGGTACAAAGGCGCGCTTATTTGTTTAGCCCTTGGATTCTATGACGGATTTATTGGCCCTGGTGCTGGAAGTTTATTGGTTTTAGCATTTATTAGTTGGCTGGGTTTTGATTTTTTACAAGCCAATGCACATGCTAAAGTGGTGAACCTAGCTACTAATTTAGGTTCGATTGTTTTATTCACCATGAAAGGGGCTATTTTATGGCCTATCGCTATCCCAATGGCCATCAGTAATTCCATTGGCGGAATGGTGGGTTCAAAATTGGCCATGGCCAAAGGAAATGGATTTATTAGAACGGTATTTTTAATTGTGATTTTGGGTACCCTTTGTAGATTGGGTTATGATGTATTTTTACATTAATTTTAAACCATGCAATTCAATTTCGAACAACAAAAGAATATTAAAGCAACGGTGTACACTACCCTCATTTGTACAGCAATGGCCCTTTTGTTTTTTGTATTGCAATGGCAACAAACCCCTCCAATTATTACCCCGCCACAACCTACTTATATGGAAGTGAATTTGGGCAATAGTGAAACAGGTCAAGGAGAGACTCCTCCTTTAAGCAAGGATGCACCAGCTCCTGAAGTTGGCGCAAGTAAACAAGTACAAGCAAAGGCTGCCGTAAATGCAGTTAAAATTAAAGCCAATTCAAATGATGTAAACGACGAAGCCATTAAGTCGTCAACTGCAACAAAACAAGCCAAAACTATGCCACTTCCACCCGCACCTAAACCCAAAGCATTAATGGGTAAGTATGCAGGAGGTAATGGCAAAGGAGGAAATAACCAAGATAGTTACAACAATGTAAAAGATCAAGGCATTGCAGGTGGAAAAGGAGATCAAGGTGTTGCTAATGGAAGCATCAATGGTAAAGTATATGCTGGAAAAGGGGGGCCCTTTGTAACCAAAGGAGACCGACAAATTACGAAAGTGTATTCCTTTAATGGGGATGTGGAGGCTGCTACCATCTATGCCGAAATTGAAGTAAATCCCAACGGTACAGGAAGATTTATTCAAATTGTAAAAGGTTCCTCCTCCAATGATATAAAATATAAAAAAGCCATAACAGAGTACCTTACTAAGATTAGTTTTAATGCTTCAGATCATAGCTCCTTTGTTACTGTTAAATTTAAATTTGAAGTTCAATAATTAAATTGAATCCAGAAGAAGTTTAGAACCACCTTTATGTCCTACCAAGATACCATTGACTATTTATATAGTCGTTTACCCATGTTTAGTAGAATTGGGGCTGCGGCTATTAAAAATAATTTAGACAATACCATTGCCATTTGTGACTTTCTAGGCAAGCCACAAAATAAATTTAAAACCATACATGTAGCTGGCACCAATGGAAAAGGTTCTACCAGCCATATGCTAGCAAGTATTTTTCAAGAAGCAGGTTATAAAACGGGTTTATACACCTCCCCTCACTTATATGATTTTAGAGAACGCATCAAAGTGAATGGTGAAATGTGCAGTCAGGAATTTGTGACATCCTTTACCAACCGAATGAAAGGATTGATTGAAAAAAAAGAGCCTTCCTTTTTTGAAATAACCGTTGGCATGGCCTTTGAATATTTCGCCCAAGAAAAATGTGATATTGCGATCATTGAGACCGGCTTAGGAGGCAGACTAGATAGTACCAATGTCATTCACCCCGAACTTTCTGTCATTACGAATATTGGATGGGACCATATGGCCTTATTAGGCAATACCTTACCTGCTATTGCTACTGAAAAAGCAGGTATCATAAAACAGGAAGTCCCTGTAGTAATTAGTGAAGGCATTCCTGAAACTAAAAATGTGTTTAATCAAAAAGCTGCTGAAATGCAAGCGCCCATTTATTTTGCAGAAGATTTTTTACAACCTATCTCATTTCAAAATAATTGGAAGACCTCACTTTTTGAATTCACACAATCCTCCATTCATTTACTAGACGCCCCCCTTTTTCCAAAATCATTTACGATAGAATGTGATTTGCCAGGGGAATACCAAACCAAAAATTTAAAAGGCGTATTAGTAGCTGCCCAGCTCTTGTCTACCATGGGTTGGAAATTAAGTGCCGCCAAAGTAATGAAGGCATTACTTCATGTTAAAAAAAATACAGGACTCATGGGGCGTTGGGAGTGTATACAAGAAAATCCAAGGGTCATATTAGATGTTGCACACAACGAACCTGGCATCCAAGCGCTTTTAAAACAATTAAATACCATTCATTACGATCAGTTACACATTGTGACTGGGATGGTGAAGGACAAGGATATTGATGCTGTTTTGCAATTATTACCCAGCTCAGCAAAATACTATTATACCCAATCTCATATTCCCCGTGCCCTAGCTGCCAATGAATTGGCCGATAAAGGAAATGCCGTTGGACGTTTAGGACTGTTTTATGAAGATGTAAATCTTGCTTTGGCAGAAGCCAATAAAAATGCCAACCCCAAAGACTTAATCCTTGTGATTGGCAGTGTATTTTTAGTAGCAGAAGTCAATAGAGCTTACCACCCTTTTTGATCTCTAAGCGCTTTAATATGGGCAACATGGTGTTTGCCATGCCAAGCATAAATCGTGAATAAATCCCAAACACTTACTTCCGCATTACGCACCGGATGAAATAATTTTCTTTCCCATTGCTCTGGAGTCAAACTCGCTAGTAAATTTCCCCATCTTTCATGGAGTGCATGCAATAAAGTAACGGATACATTAAGAGGGGTTTCCAAAACGTCGGCTGTTTGTGACCATGCATTTTCGTCATATGTTTTAATCGTAGGCGTCTCTTCGGTTAATGCCAATTTAAATCGGGCAAATGCATTCATATGACTATCGGCCAAATGATGAACCACTTGGTTCACCGTCCATCCTCCCTCGCGATAAGGGGTATCCAATTGTGCTTTGTCCAAATTTAAAAGTACATGTTCTAAATCGGAAGGTGCAATACGCAAGTCCTGTATCCACTTATTTTTTGTCTCTTCTGAATAAGGAGTAACTTGGTATTTTCCAATGGGATATCTAGGGTCTTGTGTCATATTGTTATTTTTTAATGCGATTTATTTTAATAATAAAAATTGAAACCTAATTAGTCTGCTCTCCACTCCTTCCCCGTTAAGTTAATAAATACATCTTCTAAATTGGCCTTCTTTACCTCTTTCTCTTTTTCAAAACCAGTCGCAACCAATTCGTCAATTAATTTATTGGGGGTATTAATAGCAATGATCTTACCACTGTCCACAATGGCAACCCTATCGCATAATATCTCTGCTTCATCCATATAGTGAGTCGTAATAATAACCGTTGTGCCACTATCTCTAATCTCTTTAATTAGGTCCCATAAATTTCTTCTAGCCTGTGGATCTAATCCCGTAGTGGGTTCATCTAAGAATATAATTTTAGGCTTATTAATTAAAGTGGTCGCTATAGAAAAGCGTTGCTTTTGTCCACCGCTCATTTCTTTGTACTTGGACTTGGCCTTATCTTCTAAATTTACTTTTCTCAATAAACTAATGGGATCCACCTCCGTTTGGTACAATCCTACAAACAAATGAATAAGTTCGGTTAAATTTAAACTGGGATAGAATCCGGATGTTTGCAACTGCACCCCAATAATTTTTTTAATAGCTTCGGGATCGGTATCCAAATTAAGTCCATCCACCATCACCTCTCCACTGGTCTTGGGTCTTAAGGTTTCTATAATTTCTAAAGTGGTTGACTTTCCTGCGCCATTGGGTCCTAGGAGTCCAAAAATTTCACCTTCCAATACTTCAAAACTAATCCCTTTGACTGCTTCAAATTCACCATAGGTTTTGACTAAATTTTTAACGGAGATAATGGGACGTCCATTCATATAAGCGGGATTGATTCTTTGAAGGTTTCTCAACAAATTTAGTTCGTTTTCACCTTATCTTTGACAAAATAAATAGGAACTTATGAAAGTAGGCATTTTAGGAGGTGGACAACTGGGCAGAATGTTGTTACAAGCTGCTGCCAATTACGATGTCACTACTTATGTATTAGAAAACGATAGTAATTGCCCTGCTGCACATTTGTGTCATCATTTTGTAAAAGGAAATATCAACGACTACGATGCCGTGTATGCATTTGGAAAAGGATTAGACGCTTTAACCATTGAGATAGAAGCAGTCAATGTAGATGCATTGGAACAATTAGAAAAAGAAGGCGTGAAAGTGTATCCAACACCTGCTGCTATTCGCATTATCAAAAACAAGATTCTACAAAAGCAATTTTACGCTGACAATGAAATTCCTAGTTCGGCATTTCATATCACCCAAAGCAAATCAGATTTACTCAATCATATTTCTTTTTTACCAGCGGTTCATAAATTAGGCGAAGGTGGCTATGATGGCAAGGGGGTTCAAGTCATCAACAATGAAAGTGAGATAGAATTGGGATTCAATGCTCCTTCGGTGTTAGAAAAGAAAATTAAAATCAGCAAAGAAATCGCATTAATAGTGGCAATGGATGCTCAAGGCAAAACCATTATTTATCCCCCAGCTGAAATGATTTTTGATCCAGTATACAATTTACTGGACTACCAAATTAGCCCAGCTAAATTGGAGGAAAAACAATTGTGGAAGGCAGAAGCCATTGCAAGAAAAGTAATGAACGGCTTAAAAAGCCCAGGCCTTTTTGCTGTGGAATTATTTATTGATGATATGGGAGATGTTTGGGTAAATGAAGCAGCCCCTAGAGTGCACAATAGTGGACACCATACCATTGAAGCCAATTATAGTAGTCAATATGATATGCTTTGGCGTATTTTATTAAATTATCCATTAGGCAATCCCAATGCTATTTTACCCTCTGCCATTGTAAATATTATTGGTGCAGAAGGACACAGTGGCGATGTCGTTTATGAAGGATTAGAGGAAGTACTTAAAATGGACAATGTATTTGTGCATCTATATGGCAAAAAACAAACCAAACCTGGTAGAAAAATGGGACATGTAACCATTATGAGTAGTGATTACCAAGATCTCACCCACAAAGCCAATAAAATAAAACATACCCTTAAGGCGATCGCTCAATAAGCGTCCTTCTATGTGCATTGGATTTTGCTAACTGTCCCTTATTGATTAGATCCGGAACCTTGGGTAACTGAACCAGCCACCATCTTAGGCTTTACAATAACTTTTTTGACCTGCAATTGTTTTGAATACCCTATCCCCACAATGCTTTTTAATTGTAATCCTGGCGCATTTTTATTGGGTCCAAAAATTTTAATCTTATCATCATACATTAAATCCAAACTATAGGTTGCGGAGAAATTCTTATTAAATTTAAAAGTAAATAAGTTGGTCATATACATATTTACATTTTGAGGCTTTTCATAATAATTGGAGAAAAAATCTGCCCTTCCTCTGTAGGTAATATTAGGAGCCAAGGTGTTCGCATAATTAATGGTTACAAACAAACCCGTTTCTCTGTTAAAATTTCTACCCGAATCCACCCCGTACTTACCTTGTGCAGATAAATAGGAATTGGTCACCAAAGTACTTCTAGAGGTAAGTGGTGATGCAAAAATGGACAACTTGGTATTGGGTTTGTAATCTACCCCTGCTGATAAAATAATATAAGCTGGAGATAAGAAACTGGAAGTAAAAATGGAGTTACTTCCACTAAAACTATATCCATCAAAAAGTTGAGAACGAAAATTAAATAGTGCGGATAAATACAATTGACCAACGGAATCTATCTTATAGCCATACTTACTTAAGATATCAATTCTATCATCATTCTTCCTTCCCCCTAAGTTAGTGGACTGCATATAGCCTAGGTTGAGGTCCAAATTATTGTCCCAATTATGTCTTGGCTTTTGGAAATATGCAAAGTAGTTAAAGTAACTGGTCAAAGCCAAGTTAAAGTTGTCTCCTCCGGCTGCCCAGTTGTTTAAGGAACTTTGTGATAAATTAAAGTTATATAACCCCCCTGTTTTCCAATTCCAATAACTGGTGTCAACCTCTTTTTTTATATTCCGGGAGGTTTCTGAACGAAGTTTTGCAACCACTAAATCCTGCGCAAATGACTCATGTATAGTAATTCCCATAAAAAGCAATACAAGCCATTTCTTCATGCTGCGTGATTTTACCAAATATACTAAGATTCGGATATTATCTAAGGACTGAGCCTGTTTATTACATAAATGGCCAATTCACACCTAATACTAAGTATTTGATTAACAATATTTTATTTTTGTATATATGACAAGTTGACACTTTCAGACAATTTTTAAGTAAATTTGCAGATAAAATTAAAAGCGCGTTTTTTCATGGAACTATATGCAAACGACACCAAGGCACATGATGAATCTAGACAAGGGGAAGCCTTTGAGTCCAGTGGCCCTAAAAAGCACTTTGATAAATTCTTTTATGTAGAGTCCTATGGATGCGCCATGAACTTTGCAGACAGTGAGGTGGTGGCTTCCATTTTGGAGCAGAATGGGTTTGGGAGTACCCGTCAAGCAGAACAGGCCGATTTAATATTAGTGAATACATGCTCGGTAAGAGAGAAAGCAGAGCAAACCGTACGCAAAAGATTAACTGAGTTTAGAAAATTAAAAACAGCAAGGCCAGGTTTACTAGTGGGTATTTTAGGTTGTATGGCCGAACGTTTGAAATCTCAATTATTAGAGGAAGAAAAGCTAGTAGATATTGTGGTTGGGCCAGATGCCTATCGCACCCTACCCGATTTAATTGCAGAAGCCGGTACCGGTCAAAAAGCGGTAAATGTTATTTTAAGTAGAGATGAAACTTATGGCGACATTGCACCCGTTAGGCTTGACAGCAATGGGATTAGTGGATTTGTTTCCATTATGCGGGGTTGTAATAATATGTGTAGTTTTTGTGTTGTTCCTTTTACAAGAGGTCGTGAACGCAGCCGAGATGCTTTTAGTATTGTAGCAGAATGCCGTGATTTGTTTGAAAAAGGATATAAAGAAATTACTTTACTTGGGCAAAACGTGGATAGCTATTATTGGAATAATCCCGAAACCAATGTGTCTGTAACCTTTGCGCAATTATTAGAAAGTGTTGCTCAAATTGATTTGAGCTTACGCGTACGTTTCAGTACTTCGCACCCTAAGGACATTACCGATGAGGTTTTATATACCATGGCTAAATATCCGAATATTTGCAAATATATTCACTTACCAGTGCAAAGTGGTAGCACGAGAATGTTGCAATTAATGAATCGTACTTATACACGTGAATGGTACTTAGCGAAAGTCAATCGTATTAGAGAAATTATGCCAGACTGTAGCATCTCCTCAGATATCATTGCTGGATTTTGTACCGAAACCGAGGAAGATCACCAGGATACCATTAGCCTTATGAAGGAAGCGAATTACGATTATAGCTATATGTATTTTTATTCCGAGCGCCCTGGAACTCTTGCTGCTAAAAGATATGATGACGATATACCGGAACCAGTAAAGAAAAGAAGATTACAGGAAATTGTGGATGTTCAATGGATCCTTTCCTACGAGAGTAACAAAAGAGATCTTGGAAAAACTTTTGAAAT
>JACCDW011099709.1_pt1 | contig 13738 bp, 14 predicted proteins | sample 7449781 | NCBI WGS metagenome assembly JACCDW01 (sample SAMN15323449, study PRJNA562643) | freshwater metagenome | isolation source: river surface water | place: USA:Blue River Watershed | collected 2017-08-18 | reverse complement strand
GGTGCTGCTGAACAAGCCGTCCTGCAAACGTGCCTGGTGCCGCAAGCCGAGGCCGAATACGACGTGCCCGCCCGCATTGGCGACTACACCGACTTCTACACCTCGGTCTACCACGCCACCAACATCGGCAAACAATTTCGCCCGGACAACCCGCTGCTGCCCAACTACAAATGGGTGCCTATTGGTTACCACGGCCGTGCGTCCAGCATTGGCGTGTCGGGCCAGCAGTTCCGCCGTCCAGTGGGCCAGACGATGCCGCCCGGCGCGACTGAACCCTCGTTCGGCCCCTGCAAGCGGCTGGACATTGAGCTGGAGCTGGGCATCTTTGTCGGCAGTGGCAACGCCTTGGGTGAGGCCGTGGACATCAGCGAAGCCGAAGACCATGTGTTCGGCATCTGCCTGCTCAACGACTGGTCGGCCCGTGACATCCAGGGCTGGGAATACCAACCGCTCGGGCCTTTCCTGGCCAAGAACTTCGCGACCACCGTCTCGCCCTGGGTGGTGACGCTCGAAGCCCTGGCCCCTTACCGCGTGGCTTTCGCCCGCGCAGAAGGTGACCCGCAGCCCATGGCCTATCTGGACTCACCTGCCAACCGCAGCTGTGGGGCCTTCGACATCCAACTGCAAGTGGGCCTGCAAACGCCGCAAATGCGCGAAGCCGGTCAGGCCGACGCCAGCATCTGCCGCACCAGCTACCGCCACGCCTACTGGACGGTGGCGCAAATGCTCACGCACCACACGGTGAACGGCTGCAACCTGCAGCCGGGTGACTTGCTGGGCAGCGGCACGCTCTCTGGCCCCACGCTGGACCAGGCGGGCGCACTGATCGAGCTGACCACTGGCGGCAAGAACCCGATCGCGCTTCCCAATGGCGAGCAACGCACCTGGCTGGAAGACGGCGACAGTGTGATGCTGCGCGGTTGGTGCGAAAAAGCGGGCGCAGCGCGCATTGGCTTTGGCGAGTGCGTGGGCACAGTGCTGCCTGCGCGGGCGCTCAAGGACTGAACGGAGGCGGCTCAAGCCGCCCACAACTCACCAGGTGTCGATGGCCAGCGTGCCATCGGCGGGCCTCACCCGCCCGGCTTCCAAGCCCGCCACCAGCCAATCGCGCGTGGAGGCAGGGTCGATCACCGCGTCGATCTCCAGCGTGGCCGCCATGTTGATGGCGCTGCCGTTGTCGTATTGCTGGGCCAGCAGCTGTTCAAACAGCGCTTCGCGCTCGGGGCCCTCGGGCAGGGCTTCGAGTTCCTTGCGGTAACCCAGCCGCACCGCACCTTCCAGACCCATGCCGCCAAACTCGCCGGTGGGCCAAGCCACCGTGCTCAGGGTTTCGTGAAAGCCGCCACCCGTCATGGCCATGGCACCCAGACCATAGCCCTTGCGCAGCACCACGCTGAGGAGCGGCACCCGCAGGTGCGCGGCGGCGACAAACATGCGCGAGACATGGCGCACTTGCGCCAGCGCCTCGATGTCGGGCCCGACCATGAAGCCGGGCGTGTCCACCAAACTCACGATGGGCAGCCCGTGCGCGTTGCACAGCTGCATGAAGCGGGCGGCTTTGTCGGCGGCATCGGCGTCGATCGCGCCGCCCAAGTGCAGCGGGTTATTAGCCATGAGGCCCACCGGCCGCCCCGCGATGCGTGCCAGCGCGGTGTGGATGCCCACGCCAAAGCCAGTACGCATAGGCAACAAGCTGCCATCGTCGGCAATGCCCTGCATGGCAGCGCGGGTGTCGTACACGCGCACACGGTTTTCGGGCACCACATGGCGCAGGGCTTCGGCGGGTGGGGCTTGCCATTCGCTTTGCGCGCCCTGAAAGCACGACAAGTAATGCTGCGCCGCCGACACCGCCTGCGCTTCCTTGTCCACCAGGATGTCGATCACGCCATTGCCGTGCTGCACGTCGCTCGGACCAATCTGCTCGGGCTTGAAAACGCCCAGGCCCCCGCCTTCGACCATCGCCGGGCCACCCATGCCGATGTTGCTGCCAGTTGTGGCGATGATCACGTCGCAGCAACCCAGCAAAGCCGCATTGCCCGCAAAGCAGCGCCCCGCCGCCACCCCAACCACCGGCACCCGGCCGTTGAGCCGGGCAAATGACGCAAATGTGGTCAAGTTCAGGCCCGCGACGATGGCGACATCCACATCACCGGGTCGGCCGCCGCCGCCTTCGGCGAACAGCACCACGGGCAACTTGTTTTGCAAGGCCACGCCCAGCATGCGGTCGGTTTTTTGGTGGTTGCGCATGCCTTGTGTGCCCGCCAGCACGGTGAAGTCGTAAGCCATGACCACCACACGTTGGCCATGGACGCAGCCGATGCCGGTGACCATGCCGTCGGCGGGTGTGTTGCGCATGAGGTCATCGGCGCTGCGGCGACGGCTTTGCGCGGCCACAGCCAGCGCGCCGTATTCCACAAACGAACCTTCGTCGCACAGGTCAGCGATGTTTTCCCGGGCCGTGCGCATACCCAGTGCATGGCGCTTGGCCACGGCTTCGGGGCGCTGTGCGTCTTGTGTGAAGGCCAGGCGCTCTTGCAGTTTTTTCAGGTCGGCCCGCTCTGCAGCGGCCACAGCGTCATTCACGTGAAGTGGCGTCGGACTGGCCAGCCTCTCAGACACCGGTGCCAGTGTCAACAGCACCTCACCCTCTCCCACCGTCTCGCCGATATGGAAATACAACTCCGCCAAACGCCCTGCGTGAGGCGAGCGGATTTCGTGCTCCATTTTCATGGCTTCCAAAATCACCAGCACATCCCCGGCGGCCACCACATCACCGGCTTGTGCCAGCCACTGCACCACCTGGGCTTGAAGAGGGGAATGAATTTTTTGCATGCGTTCATTGTGCGGCGCTGCCCCGGCGACAGGGGGTCAAGTCCGAGACAATTTAAACTGGATTTTTTTACCCAAACCGAGACACGACCATGAACTTCGAACCCCTGATCGAGTTGACCCGCAACGGTGTGCAGGAATGCGTGCACCTGGGCGCACTGGCCGTGACCGACACTGAAGGTCGTGTGCTGGCTCAAGTGGGCAATCCGCACTGGCTGTGCTTCACCCGCTCCACCCTCAAGGCCATGCAGGCACTGCCACTGGTGCAGTCCGGCGGCGTGGCGCACTTCGGTTTCACGCCCTCCGAGCTGGCCATGATGTGCGCCAGCCACAACGGCGAAGAGATGCATGTCGAGCAGGTCACGTCCATCTTGCGCAAAAGTGGCACCAGCACCCGGCAAATGCGCTGCGGCTGCCATGTGCCCTACCGTTTCACGTTTTTTGAGCGCCCCATACCTGAAGGCTTTGCCTACGACGAGCGGCACCACAACTGCAGCGGCAAGCACAGCGGTTTTTTGGCGTATTGCGTGCAACACGGTTTGCCCACCAACAGTTACACCGAGGTGGATCACCCGCTGCAACAACAAATTCGCCAGGCCGTAGCGCATCTGGCGGGCCTGAACGAGCAGGATTTGGCGCTGGGCATTGACGGTTGTTCAGCGCCCAACTACGCCATGCCCTTATCGCGTCTGGCGCGAAGCTACGCCCGTTTGGCCTGCCCTGAAACCGATGGCTTGTACGGCGAGAGTCTGCAGCAGCTTGGCCAAGCCATGAGCACCTACCCCGATCTGGTGTCGGGCACTGGCAGAAACGACGCCGATTTCATGCGCGCAGGTCGGGGCGACTGGGTCACCAAAGTGGGAGCCGACGGCGTACAGGTCGTGGCCAGCCGTGCACGGGGCCAAGCCCTGGCGGTCAAGATCATGGACGGCAACAAGGCGGCGCTGTTTGCAGCCACAGTCGAAGCCTTGGACCAACTGGGTTGGCTCGACGATGCGCAGCGCCAGCAGTTGGCCCCTTGGCGTGCGGCCACGCTGCTGAATGTGGCGGGTATCGCTGTGGGCGAACGGCGCAGTGTGTTCCAGCTTCAAGTCGGGGCACAAGACTGAAGCGGCAAATTTGTCGCGTTCAACGCTTGCCAAAAATCGCCGTGCCCACCCGCACCATGGTGCTGCCCTCGGCAATGGCGGCTTCCATATCGGCGCTCATGCCCATGGACAAGGTGTCGAGTGACAGGCCTTGCTGGCGCAAAGCCTCCAGCAAGGTTTTGGCCTGGGCGTGCACAGCCCGCATCTGGGCGTCGGTCTCGGCCGGCTCGGGAATGGTCATCAGGCCGCGCAACTGCAAACGTGGCAAAGCGGCCACGGCCTGCGCCAGTGCAGGCAACTCTTGAGGGCTCACGCCGGATTTGGTCTCACCGCCATCCACATTCACCTGAATACACACCTGCAAAGGCGGCAAATGGTCTGGTCGCTGCTCGGACAGTCGCTGGGCGATTTTGAGGCGGTCCACGCTGTGCACCCAGTCAAAGTGCTCGGCCACCAAGCGCGTCTTGTTGCTTTGGATGGGGCCAATACAGTGCCATTCCAGGGCCAGGTCTTTCAAGGCCTCGATCTTGTCCACCGCCTCCTGGATGTAGTTTTCGCCAAAAGCGGTTTGCCCCGCTGCGTGAGCGGCGCGCACGGCCTCGGGGCCCCAGGTCTTGGAGACTGCAAGCAAACGCACGCTGCCCAACGGGCGACCTGCCGCCTGGCAGGCCAGTTCGATTTGCGCCTGAACATGCTTGAGGTTGTCGGCAATGGAAAGGTTCATGGCCTGAGCGTACCAAAACCTGACGCGAATCGTCCTTGCGCTCATTCAGGTGTCGCCAACCTGGCAGCCCAAAGCACCCGGTGCGCACCGGCTCTTGTCCAGGCTGCTAAATTAGCTGCTTATTCATTCTGAATCGAGACCCTCATGAGCCAAATCGCTGCCAAAACCTACGAACCGACGCCTGCCCGCAAAGTGGCCTTTTTGGGTCTGGGCGTCATGGGCTACCCCATGGCCGGACACCTGGCCCGCGCAGGACACCATGTCACCGTGTACAACCGCAGTGCCGCCAAAGCCGCGGCCTGGGTTGCCGAGTGTCCCGGCAACGCGAGTGCCCCCACACCGCGCGAGGCCGCTGCGGGGGTGGACATTGTGTTCGCCTGCGTAGGCAACGACGACGACTTGCGCAGCGTGGTGTTGGGGCCTGACGGCGCCTTCGCCGGCATGAAGCCCGGCTCGATTTTTGTGGACCACACCACAGCGTCGGCCTCGGTTGCACGCGAGCTGTCGGCTCAGGCACAAAAACTCGGCCTGCAATTCATCGATGCACCTGTCTCGGGTGGCCAAGCGGGCGCACAAAACGGCATGCTCACCGTGATGTGCGGCGGCGACTCAGCCGCTTTTGACAACGTCAAGCCTGCGGCCATGGCGTTCTCGCGTGCCTTCACACTGCTGGGGGAGTCGGGTGCAGGCCAGCTGGCCAAGATGGTCAACCAAATTTGCATTGCAGGTTTGGTGCAAGGCTTATCAGAGGCCGTGGCCTTTGGCCAGCAGGCGGGCCTGGACATGCACCAAGTGTTGGACGTGATCGGCAAGGGCGCGGCCCAAAGCTGGCAACTGGACAACCGGGGCAAGACCATGGCCGACGACAAATTCGAGTTCGGTTTTGCGGTGGACTGGATGCGCAAGGACCTGGGCCTGGTGCTCGATGAAGCCAAGCGCAACGGCGCCCGCCTGCCCGTGACCGCACTGGTGGACCAGTTTTATGCCGATGTGCAAAAAATGGGGGGTGGCCGCTGGGATACCTCCAGCTTGATTCGCCGCTTGCGCTGAAAGCGAACCTCCAGAGATACAGGCCTGAGCGGGTGTCTCTGGATCTGCTGACCCTGTTCGATAGGATCTCGGTATGAAACGAAAAGAGCGGCCAACAGGCCGCTCTTTTCTTGGGGAAGCATCAGCTCACTTGGAAAGCGGTGGCTGGCTCAAACGCTTGAGTTCTTCTTCTGAAATTTCATCAAACACCCGCACCACCTTGGTCACGCCCCCGATGCCACGAACGATGTCACTGGCGCGCTTGGCTTCGCGTGCGGTCACGCGGCCCATCAAATACACAATGCCACGCTCTGTCACGACCTTGATCGAGTTGACCTGCAGGTCTTTAGCATCGATGAAGGCCGCTTTGGCTTGGCTGGTGATCACGGTGTCTTTGGACCGCTGGGTCAGGCTGCTGGGCATGGCCACAGCCAGATCGTTCACAACGGACTGAACGTTTTCCTGGTTTTGCGCCAGCTTTTCAGCACGGTCTTTGTCGGCCTGGGTCCGGGCCTCACCGCTGAGCAGCACTTTGCGGTTGAAGCTGGTCACATTCAGGTGAACACGGTCACCCAAGTCCTGACGCACAGCGCTGGCCACTTTGAGCTCAATGCCTTCGTCTTCGACCTGTGCACCTGTGGTGCGCCGGTCCGTGGCCACAATGCCCGTTGCCACAACGCCGCCCACAATCAGCGGTGCGCATCCCGAAATCGCCGTGACACCACCGGCCAACACGGCACCCATCAAAACCAAGGATTGAAGATTGCGTTTCATTTAAAGAGGCTCCTGTTCACCCAACAGCTGGGTGTCTATTCCATCACACAGACAATGCAGCACCAAATGCTGCACTTCACGAATTCGGGCGGCCCGCTCATGCGGCACGCACACATGCACATCGGTCTCGCGCAACTGCCGAGCCAAGCCGCCGCCATGGTGACCCGTCAAAGCCAAAACAACCATTTCACGATCGTGGGCCGCTTGCACGGCCTCGGTCAACGCTGGCTCTGTGCCGTCCACACTGATGAGCACCAGCACATCACCAGTCTGACCCAGCGCCAGCACCTGCCGGGCCAAAGCCTGGCCGTCGGCCCAACGGCTGGCCATCAAGGCATCCGACGACAAGGCCATGGCGGCCAAGCCCGGGCGGTCTCGCTCAAAACCGCCCACCAGCAGATTCACCAGGTATTGGGCCAAGGCGGCCGAAGGGCCCATGCCCCCTGCCAGCACCTTGCCCCCGCCTGTGACACAAGCCAAAACGGCCTGTACAGCCGCATCCACTGGCTTGGCCAAGGTCTCGGCCACCTGGTAGTGCAAATCGGCACTGTCGATGAAATGTTGTTGGATTCGAAGGTCTAGCATGTGCTGGGGATGATAACCCCGAGCACGAGGGTTTTCGTCAGGCAAGACGGGGGATGAAAACGGAAAAGCTGGACCCGCGCGAGCACCTGGATCAGTCATCCGCCTGCATCAAACGCTGCCTGCAACCATTGAGGCCCGGCAGCCTCAATGGTCACCACATCGAAGCGCATGGGCGGTAAACGTGACAACCTCAAAATGTAGTGCTGCGCGGCAAATAAGATGCGCCTTTGCTTTTGAAACCCGATACTGGCTGCAGCCCCGCCATGGTCGCTGCGGCTGCGTTGGCGGACCTCGACAAACACCAATGTGCCCTCCGTGTCCTGCATGATCAAATCAATTTCACCACCGCCACGGCCGGGCGTCCGATAATTGCGCTGCAGCAAGCGCAAGCCACGCGCTTGCAAATAGGCCAGCGCCTCGTCTTCGCCTGCATCACCCCGGGCTTTGGTCGTCTGGCCCACCATGTCTTTTTTGAGGAATTGCATTGACTCCGTCTCCCTTGTCTGCATCTTTTGCCAAAGCCCTGGAGGCGGCACATGACGCTGCCGGCTCGCAAAGCAACCCGGCCAGCACACTGTATGTCGTGGCCACCCCTATTGGCAACCTCGCCGACATCAGCCTGCGTGCATTGCATGTGCTGTCCAAGGTGGATGCCGTGGCCTGCGAAGACACCCGCCACACCCAGCAATTGCTGCGTGCCTATGGCTTGGAGCGCCCCGGCTCGCACTTGCTCGCGGTGCATCAGCACAACGAAGCCGAGGCCGCGCAAACCGTGATCGCACGCCTGTCTAAAGGCGAGCGGGTGGCCTATGTGAGCGATGCCGGCACCCCTGCCATCAGTGATCCAGGGGCACGGCTGGTGGCGGCCGTCAGACAAGCGGGGTACCGGGTACTGCCACTGCCAGGCGCCAGCAGTGTGACCACTGCGCTGAGCGCTTCAGGCATGACGGGTGAGCACGGCTTTGTGTTTATGGGGTTTTTGCCCAGCAAGGCTGGCGAACGCCAGATGGCTGTGCAGGCCCTGGCCCAAGAAAGCCGTGCTGTGGTGCTGCTGGAAGCGCCGCACCGCATCGAAGTCATGGCGCTGGCCTTGTCGGTACTGGGCGAACGGCGCATCACTGTCGGACGCGAGTTGACCAAGCAGTTTGAGCAAATTGAAACCGTCACGGCACAGGCTTTGCCCGCTTGGCTGGCTGAAAAGCCCGATCGTCAGCGTGGCGAATTTGTGTTGGTCCTGCACGATGCGCCTGTCGCCGCATCCGCCAGCGAAGGCCTGCGTGTGCTGCAAGTGCTGTTGCCTGAACTGCCTCTCAAAACCGCGGTCAAACTGGCGGCCGAGATCACGGGCGAGTCCAAAAATGAGCTGTATGACAAGGCGCTGGCCCTGAAGAAAGGCTGACCCCGCCTCTGTCGTCAGCGCCTGCGCAAGCCCAGCCACATGACCGTGGCGACCACGACCAAGGCGCCGACCAGCTGCATGAGCGCTATGGACTGCCCCAACACCGCCCAGGCCAACACCAAGGCAAACACGGGCTCCACATTCATGATGGCCGAGTTGCCCACCACGCCCAACTTGGGCAACACGGTGAACATGATGGTGAAAGCCGTGCCATACAAAAAGGTGAGCGCCCCCAATCCCCACCAACCCGCCGTAGCCGTGGGCAAATGGAATCCACCCTGCGTGGATGCCACCACGACAGCCATAATGGCCACCGTGGTCATGGTGGTGAAGGTGCGCAGACGGCCGTCCACATCGGCTGCTTCATGCTGGGTGATGACCATGGCCAAGCCAAATGTGGCGGAAGCCGCCAATGCAAAGGCAATACCCGCCCCGATTTGCGCCCAGTGCTGCGCAGCGCCCAAACCTGAAGCTGCGCCCAAAACGTCCAATGCCAAGGCCAAGCCCAACAAAAGCAAGGGCATTGCAAGCAAGACCGCACGCTCAGGGCGGTGCCCATACAAAACACGTGCCCAAAACGCCGTCAAAAGTGGATAGGTATTGAACGCCAACAGAGCCAGAGCCACCGGCAGCCGGGCCACCGAAGAATAGAGACACACGCTCTGGACAGCGATCAAAACACCGATCACCAACAAGATTTTTTGCTGCCGTCCCGACAGCTGGAGCGACACCTTTTGCTGCCAAAGAATCAAGGCCACCACCAAGGCCGTGATGCCGCTGCGAAACGTGACGGCGGTCACCACATCAACGCCGTGGTTGAAAGCGGTGCGGGCCGCGACGTGGTTGGCCCCCATCATCAGGGCAATCAACAAAAGCGTCAGAAAACCTGTGAGACTCAGGCGAGAGAGAGAAGCGGAGGGGGTGGGGTGAGACGACATGGGGGCAATTTAACGCCCCATTCGCCTGAGAGATGACAAGAAAGCGACTGGCAAGCGGAAGGGTCAGGCACCCGCCAATTCATTGGATGCACGTTTGTTTTTGAAGCGCTGCGCACGCGCCACAGCTTCATTGATGTCGTCTCGCTCGATGTCCTGCGCTGTTTTGAAATACAAAACCCCCAAGACCAACAAAGAAACACCAGCAATAATCATCAAAACTGTCATATCAACCTCTTTTTAATACCTAGGTATTTAAATTTCACCATTGGCGTTATTATCAAGGAAGAATCCGACTTGAGTTGTTAAAAATTGTTAGGTACGCGGAAACTGGTAATTCAAGCGAGCAACCCATAAAGCCCACGAACCTGGGCATGCAAACGGCTAAGCCCCAGCAAAGCGTCGGTGAAAGGGGTGGCAACCTGGGTGAGCTGCCCCAACTCCCGAACAGCACTGACCAACGCATCCAGCTCCACCGGTTTGCACGCATCCACATCTTGCAACATAGAGGTGCGAAATGCGCCGAGTTTGCGCGTCACGGCATGTCGGTCTTCAGGCTGCTGATCGATCGGTATCCCGATTTTTTCACCAATCGCTTTGGCCTCGAGCATGACGCTGGAGATGAATTGGCGCACCAAGGGATCATCCAGGATGCGGTCCGTGGTGGCGCCAGTGATGGCACTGATGGGGTTCACGGTCATGTTGCCCCACAGCTTGTACCAAATATCTTTTTGAATTTGGGGTGAAACACTGGCATGGAAGCCCGCTTTTTGCAGCAATGCATGCAAAGCGTGCACACGCGGCGTGTTTTGACCCGAAGGCTCACCGACAATCAGTCCGTCACCAAAGTGATGGCGAATCACACCGGGCGCATCGACCGAGCAACTGGCATGCACCACGCCACCGATGATGTGCGCTGCGGGCAAGGCCCGCGCAATGGCGCCCTGCGGATCCACGGTGTCGAGTGAACGCCCCGCCACGGCCCCACCAAAGCCTTGCAAAAACCACCAAGGCACACCATTCATGGCCGTCAGCACCACCGTCTGCGACCCCAGCAAAGGCTCCACTTGTTGCACCACCTGAGCCAAGGCCGGGGCTTTCACAGAGATCACCACCAGGTCCTGCACACCCAAAGTGGCAGCGTCGTTGGATGCCTTCACCGGAACGGTGCACAACTGTCCGCCTTGATGCAGTTGAAGCCCATGGGTTTGCAAGGCAACGAGCGTATCGCCTCTGGCCAGCACGCTGACCTGTGCCCCGGCTTGCGCCAAGTGCACGCCCATCCAGCCGCCAATGGCCCCCGCGCCGACGATGGCCACTTTGTGGAACTTCACGTCATTCATGGTGTCGCTCATGCACGCCATCCTTTGTCTTTTTGCTCCATCTGACGCACCAGCGCCTCGAACACGTCCTGCCCGGCCCCGTGGTTAGGGTTGAACTGCAAAGCATCACGTGTGCATTTGGCGGCAATCCCTTCAGGCACCGGAATCGGAGCGCCCATGCTCTGCGTGGCCAGCTGGATCTCGCAGGCTCGCTGCAGCGTCCACAGGATCGCAAAGGTCTGCGGCAATGTTTGCCCCCAGGTCAGCAAGCCATGGTTGCGCAAAATCACAGCAGGCTTGTCACCGATGCTTTGGAGCACACGCGGTGCCTCTTCGGCATGGATGGTGATGCCCTCAAAGTCGTGGTACGCCACCATGCCGTGCAACTGCGCCGAGTAGAAGTTGCTTTGCGAAAGCCCATCTTGCAGGCAAGCCACAGCCACACCCGCCGTGGTGTGGGTATGCATCACACAATGGGCGCCGTCGATCCCCCCATGCAGCGTGGCATGCACCACGAAGCCGGCCGGGTTGACCTTGTAGGGTGAGCCGTCCAGCACCTCGCCTTGCAGGTTGATCTTGACCAGATTGCTGGCTGTGACCTCGCTGTAATGCAGACCAAAGGGGTTGATCAGAAAAAGTTTTTCGCCCGCTGTGGCGCTGTCAGGTAGTCGCAGCGTGATGTGGTTGTAAATCATCTCGGTCCACCCGAGCATGGCAAATACGCGGTAGCAAGCGGCCAACTGCAAACGCGCTTGCCACTCGTCAGGGTGCACCCGTGCTTGCAGGGAAGGCACCACCGGTTGGGGGGATGGAAACATCAGGAGCTCCTTGAATTGGGGTCAAAACCCAACTGTTGATTTAATTGCTTGACGGAAATTAATCGGGATCTGACCCCAATTCATTCAGTCGTTCGTCATTCAATAGGTGCTGCCTTTGGCAGGCACGGCGGTGGTGATTTCGGCTTTGAAATGCGCTGCCAGTTCGGTGGTCTGGCGCATCAGTATTTGCGTGTCCAGCCCCACGGCCACGAAGACAGCACCCCACTGCAGATACTGCGCAGCCAGTTGCCGGTCGGGCGTGAGGATGCCAGGGGCCTTGCCCGCTTTGAGGATGCGGGTCATGGCATGGGCAATCGCCGCCTGCACATCGGGGTGTGCCGCATTGCCCACATGGCCCATGGAGGCCGAGAGGTCCGCTGGGCCGATGAACACACCATCGACGCCCGGAGTCGCGGCGATCGCATCGAGGTTTTTCAGCGCTTCGCGCGACTCGACTTGCACGATGAGGCAAACCTCTTCATTGGCGCGTTGGAAGTAGTCGGTGTAATGGCCCCAGCGCGAAGCGCGGGCGCCCGCCATGCCGCGCACACCGCCCTGACCATCGTCCTGCGGGTAGCGCATGGCTTGAACCAGCTGGGCCGCCTGCTCGGGCGTGTCGACCATGGGCACCAGGATGTTCTGCGCACCCAGGTCCAAATACTGTTTGATGAGCGCCGTGTCACCCACGGGCACGCGGCACACCGCATGGCTGCCCGGGTAGGCGGAGAGCGTCTTGAGCTGAGCAATGATGCTGCTCAGGTTGTTGGGTGAATGTTCGCCGTCGATGACCAGCCAGTCGAAGCCGGCCAGCGCACAAATTTCGGCGCTGTAATCACTGGCCAGGCCCATCCACAGGCCGATCTGGGGGCGCTTGTTTTTAAGGGCTTGTTTGAAGGTATTCACGGGTGTCAGCATGGTGTTTTTTCCTGTTTGAATGCGCCAAGGCCTGTCGTGGCCGGGCTGGCGGTTTGGGCGATGTGGCCAAGCGAAGCGCCTCTGAGCCCGGGCCACCAGCCCGGCCACGACAGGCACCCGTTAGAGCGTGCAGAAGGCAAGACTTCAAACAAAACGGAACTCCAGCTTGCCCAGTGGCCCATAGTCCACATCAAACACATCGCCCACTTTGGCCAAAGCCGGTTTGGTGAACGAGCCCGCCAACACAATCTCGCCCGCCTGCAGGTGCTCGCCCCAAGGGACCAACTTGTTGGCCAACCAAGCGATGCCCACAGCGGGGTGCCCTTGCACGCCTGCCGCCAAACCGGTTTCTTCGACCACGCCGTTTTGGCGCAGCACCGCACCGCACCAAGGCAGGTCGGTGGTCAGCGGATCGACCCGTTTGGCCCCGAGCACGATGCCCGCATTGGCGGCGTTGTCGCTGATGGTGTCGTAGACCTTGCGCATCACCTTGGTGTGGCGGTCGAATTGCTCGATGCGCGAATCAATGATCTCAATCGCAGGCGTCACGTAGTCGGTCGCTTCCAACACCTGCTGCACCGTCACGTTCGGGCCACGCAGTTCTTTTTTGAGGATGAAGGCCAACTCGACCTCCACACGCGGGGCGATGAAATCGGTAAAGGGAATGTCCAGCACTTGGCCCGGCGTGCAGGTGTAAAGCATGTCATCGAGCAGCGTGCCGTAGTCGGGCTCATCGATCTGGCTCGAGACCTGCATGGCGCGGCTGGTGAGGCCGATCTTGTGACCGATCATGGTTCGCCCTTCGGCGAACTTGAGCTGCATCCAGGCGCGGTTGATGCGGTAACCATCGTCGATGGTCATGCCCGCAAAACGCTTGGAAAAGTGCTCGATTTGGACACGGGATTTTTCAGACTGGTTGAGCTCGTGCGCGAGCTGCTGGATCTGGTCTTCGGTGAACACGGACATGTCTCAAACCTTGTTGAAAAGTGGATGCAGATTGCTGTGCTTGGCGTCAAACACCTCGGGGCCGACGTCGATCTGCAGTGTGATGCCGATGTGGCGCTGCGCCATGACGGGCGCAAAAAAGGTCTTGGCCACTTCGAGCAATGTTTGCCCGGCGCTTTGTTGTGTGGCCTCACTTCGACCACGGCCCATGCGCAGGTTCAGGTACACAAAGGCGTAGTCACCCGTGCCACCCGCCGCCTGACCCGCAGCGCCACCATCGGCCACCGCGTAATGCGGCGCAGGGTAGGCCAGCACGCGTGTGCCACCCGTGGGGAAGACTTGCTTGCCTTCGTCGTCTTGAACGGTGAGCATGGC
>JACCDW011697690.1_pt1 | contig 13739 bp, 9 predicted proteins | sample 7449781 | NCBI WGS metagenome assembly JACCDW01 (sample SAMN15323449, study PRJNA562643) | freshwater metagenome | isolation source: river surface water | place: USA:Blue River Watershed | collected 2017-08-18 | reverse complement strand
GTCTGTTTCCTGTTGCTTGTACCAAACACTTTTTCTTGTTTCAAGACCAGTAATACTTTGTTCAATCTTTTCATTAGATTTTTTAGCAGCTTCAATATTAGCAGTTTCTTGCTGTATTTGTTCTTTAGTTGTTCTAATTTGCTCTTTTAGGCCTTCTGCTTTTTCGCTTAATAGGGTAATTCCAAGTAATTGCTCAATAATTTCTCTTTGATCATTGGCTCGCATACTGAGAAAAGGTTCAGTATAGGTATTAAGTGCTACAATATGCTTGAACATATCGTGACTCATTCCAATTAAGTCTCCAAGATCCTTTTGTGTTTCGCGCATATCTCCTTGCGCATCGTCTGTTTCAGTAGTATCTTGTTCTACATCGTTTACGTAGAATTTAAGTACAGTTGGTTTTCTGCCGCGTTCTATCCGATAATCAAGACCATTTTTTTCAAAAGATAACGTAACCAACATATTTTTATTATTAATTTTGTTAATTAAGTTGTCTTTTTTAATATTAGTTAATGCATTACCAAACAGTGCATAACTCAAAGCGTTTACTATAGTAGTTTTACCAGTTCCATTTCTTGATCCGCTGTCATCACCTCCCATATCTAAGTTTTCACCTAGTACTAATGTTAGATGTTCTCTGGTAAAGTCTACGGCTTGGGTTTGATTTCCCACACTCATAAAGTTTTTTACTGTTAATGTTTTTATTCTCATAGATTGTTATAAATTGACAATAATACTTTGCTATCGTATGTTTCGCTTTCGATATTAATAATTTGTGAAGTAACGATTTGATCTACGCTTTCGAAATCTTGTATATCGATGTTCGTACTAATTTCAATTTCTTTCTTTTCCGGTATTAGTGTAAGTTCTCGAATAGGGTAATCGCCCATAAATTTTTCTTTGATGTAATTTGCTTCTTCGTAACTGATGTCTATATCTAATGTTACACGAAGATGTTGTTTAGGCAGTATTACATTATCTGCACGATCAATTAATTCGCTTAGTTTTATAGTTCTAAAGGTAGGTTGACCAGGCCAAGAATAATATTTAGGAGTTCCGCCCCACTCCATAATCATCATTCCTCTTTCGTCGTCCCAAGTATCGCTATAATTGTGAGGAAATGCGTTACCAATATAGATCATATTTTCATTTTGTTGACGTTTATGAAAGTGACCGCTGAATCCTAATTCGAATCCGCGAAATGCATCGACTTGTAATTCACCGTGATCCGGCATCTGCACCATTGCGTTCATAAAGAATTTAGGTAGTTCAAAGTGTCCAAAACAGTATTTGCCTTCTTTCTTATGTATATTACGCCATTCATCGCCTACTAACCAAGGGCACAAAGTTACATCGTCTATGGTTGTAGGTTGATGTATAACTGTGATTCCTGGAATATATTTTCCAAACTCCACTGAGTGTATATCTCGTTTATCTTTATAATACAAATCGTGATTGCCAGGAAAAAAGAAAAACTGATCAAAGCTACTACCAAGTTTCTCAAGGGCTCTGAGACTGTAATCCATAGTAGTAATATTAAGACTATTGCGATTATGATGCCAATCGCCGAGAAAAATTCCAGTATCACAACCTTCCTCCTTTGCCTTAGTAATATACCAGTCTACAAAATCTAAGCAATCTTGATTATGTGTTTGACTGTTAGATTTTAATCCGAAGTGTATGTCTGTAAAACAAGCAACCTTTTTAAATAGACCCATAGAATCCTTGCCCTATAATTTTTTGTACTTCGTTCATTAAATCATCTTCCATATGACAAACCCAGGAATCTTCTTCGTTCATTCTTATAAACAACAGTTTTAAAAAATGTCCTTCAGGTAAAGGTACACTTACGTATTGCATCATTCTTCGAATCCTTCGTTACGTTTTACACCAGCAGACCATTCTCCTTGTCCGGTTCTGCTATAGCTTGGGTTCATTCCATTCATTTCTAGTAAGTCGTCTCTGATAACTTGATTACGTTTTTCAATATTAATAATTCTAACAAAACTATTAGTAACAGCCGCAGTAAAATAAGCGAACGGATTGTTAGATTTTGATTCGTCAAATTGTAAACCTATTTGTGTTAATTGTAAAATAGCCTGGCCTCGCATTTCATCGTTGTAAGTATAACCTCGAACATTACCTCTTGTGGCATATCTTTCGCATAGTTTAATGTACATTTTAGCCAAAGTATTTGTAATTTGTCCGTGATCTTTACTAAATTTTCCTTTTTCTACGCCGCCTCTCCAATGACTTTTCCCTACACAAACTAGAATGTCTTCTTCATTGAATTTCCAATGCTGGAAAGGAGGAAAGTTAACTTTGTCTCTACCGTCTGCAACAGTTTTAGGATTTTTTTTACGTGTAGTATTAGTAGGAATATGATCAAATGTCATTATCCTAAAGACTAAATCTGTTTTTGGAATTTTTTTGTAATCGACTTCGCAGTCAGCTTGCTTAATTTTTTCGCCAGCTGCTTTACGTTGCTCAAAATCCTTTTGCCCTAATCTTTTAGCTCGATTTCTTTTAGCTTCAGCTATGGTACGGATATTGATTTTATCAACACTGCTGAGAATTATATCATACTGATGGTATTCTGGTTTGCTAAATGAACAGTATGTATTTTTGGATTTGTGTATTTCGTCTAGTAAGTCTTTGTTATTAAGATAGTTAACTTTCATATAATTTCCTTGTTGCAAAAGTATAAACTACGCACATTATTTTGTCAACTAAATAATGGATATAGGAGTTCAAAATGCCAATCGATTTAGGTTCTGCAATCAATACAGTGTCATCCGGCGTAAAGAGTGTAGGAAGTAATGCCAATTCTCTGCTGGGTGCAGTAGGCACTGTGGGTAGATTAGCCGGTGCATTAAACAATTTATCTAATCCTGCCGAAATCATTTCTAAGATTAGAAGCGCAAGTTTACCTATTGGAGGTAATGCAGGAGGTATAGCTAAAAGCGCCGGCGCACAATGGAGTAATGCAGATGCAGAAAAAGATTGGAGAGTTCGTTTAAGTTTGCCAACTGACAGTAATTTTTTAAGCAGCCCAGTTTTACAGCCATTACGTTCGGCAGGTGGAATGATATTTCCCTACACACCAAGTGTCACAATTGCTGCAAGTGCAGGATATAATGAAGATTCGATAGTTCATCAAAATTACGCCAGTATAACTTACAATAGTAGTAAAGCTAGCGAGATTAGTATTGATGCACCATTTTTTGTTGAAGATGCAGTACAAGCTCAATATTGGTTAGCTGTCGTGCATTACTTTAGATCAATGACTAAAATGTATACAGGAGACATAGGAGAAATCGCAGGTAATCCTCCTCCTATCGTATTGTTTAATGGGTATGGTGATTATGTTTTTAAAAATATACCTGTAGTAGTAAAAAGTTTTAGTGTATCAATGCCTCAAGATACAAATTATATTTCTACTACGGTTGGTCAAAGTTATGGATCGTCCTTCGCCACCGGAGGAGACGGAGCACTAGCAGGATTAGGAAAATCTACAGCTTCTAATTTAGGATCTAGAACTGCCTTATTAGCAGGATTAGCAGGAGCGATTGGCGGCGCAAAAGCAGCACAAATTGTGGGTGTTGGATCAGTGGCACTTGGAGCATATAATAGTTACAAGGCTGCAAAAAATAGTAACGCTACAGGAATACCTGCTCCTAGTTCTGCTGGATTAGGGGGTGCTAGTCACGTGCCAGTAAAAAGTAATATAAATGTTATTTTGCAGCCAATATACAGCAGAGAGAGTATGAGGAAATTTAATCTTAATACGTTTATTAATGGCGGGTATGTTGGTAATAAGGTTGGATATCTATAATGGCGATCTACAATCAAAACAGTCCGTGGGCAGACACACCTGTAGACAACGATTATCTTGGTATTTTACGCATAAGACCTGTAAGTTCAGAACCAGATGATTTTCTTTACACCATAGAGCCGCAATACACTTATAGACCAGATTTGCTAGCATACGATTTATATAGGGACCCAAGATTGTGGTGGGTGTTCATTCAAAGAAATTTAGATGTATTACAAGATCCAATATTTGATTTTGTAGCAGGAACTCAGATATACATCCCAAAAGGCGATTCGTTGAAAAAAGTGTTAGGACTATAAAATGTTACCTGGTATACAAAATGACAGAGTTAGTGGCGGTTATGGTAGTGCAGCTATAGAAGAAACTAAAAAGGCAGCTACCACTGCTACCGAAACAGTTAAAAATGTTTTTTCTAATGATGGATTAGTTTCAGGTGTTTCGAATAGTACACAGGATTTAGAAAAATTAAAAAAGTCAATTATTACTAACGGTCTACAAAACGGGTCAGCGATAGCTAATCAAATACCTGGAATACAATCAGCAGCTCAAGCAGCGAATAAGAGTCAAGTAAATCTTGATTTAAAAAATCTAGAAGGTTTTCAAAATCGAGTTTCAGCAGACATAAAAGCACCTTTACCAAATATTTTAAATTATTATACCAGTTACAATTATATCTTTACATTGAGTGTTCTTACAGATGATCAATTAAATTTTCCTGATCAAACTTATAAAAAGGGATCATATGGACCTTTAATATTAAGATCTGCTGGAGGAGCATCCGATGGCGAATTGGTTTCTACTGCCTACGGAAAATATGATTTTTATATTGATGATGTAAAGTTTAACGGAACATTAGGATTTGATCAATTAACAGGAAATACAAACAATTATTCTGTTAATTTTACCATTTATGAACCTTACAGTATGGGGCTGTTTTGGCAATCCTTACAAACAGCGGCCTATCAAGCAGGCTTCGCAAACTATTTAGATGTTCCAATGTGCCTTACCGTTGAATTTAAAGGCCACATAATGGATAATGAAACACAGTTATTAAATCAACAGATTGATAATAGCAAAAGAGATTTTGTTATTAAATTAAGAAATTTAGAAATGAAAGTAACTGGAAAAGGATCGACTTATTCTGTGGAAGGGTATCCTTTTAATTATCAAGGATTCAGCACACAATTTAATGAAGTAAAAGAAGATGTGAATATAAAATGTAATGATGGCGGTCCTTTTACTGTACAAGCCTTGTTACAAACTGGCGATAATAGTTTACAGAAACAGATGAATGACTATTTTAAAAGACAGGTTGAGAAAAAACAAGTAGAAGTTGCTGATCAAATTTTAATTTTATTTCCTTCAGATATAAGTTCTTCTTCTGGAAATGCATCTAAATCTAATGATGAAAGAATAGACAAAGCAGCTACATCTAATCCTAATGCTGCAAGCGGCAATGACGCAGTTTTTAAAAAGTTAGGAGTAAGTGCAGGAACAGGAAAAAATACTACCTTAGTACAAGCTACTGGTGATTCTACAGTTAATAAAATTGGTCAAGCTAGTTTAGGATTTAATCCTTTACACAAAGGAGATACTCCTTTTTTACCTGATGATTTTATCTACGATGAAAGCACAGGAATTTATAAAAGAGGTAATTTAACAATTAATTATAGTAACAGCGATTTTAGATTTAACCAAGGCAGTAGTGTAGTTGATATGATAAATCAAGTAGTATTAATTAGTGATTACGGAAGAAATGCACTTAATGAATCTAATCGTACAAGCGAAGGACAAATATGGTGGTGGAGAATTGAAACAGAACTTTATACACTAGCAGCTGAAAACTCTACTACAGGAATTAAACCAAAGTTAGTAGTTTTTAAAGTAGTACCTTATAAAGTCGATAGTCATTATATTTTACCTTCAAATGCTAAAAGACCTAAATTAGATAATCTTAAAAAGCAGGCGTTAAAAGAGTACAATTATATCTATACAGGAAAAAATATAGATGTTTTAGATTTTCAAATAGATTTCAAAGTAGGATTTGCCAAATATTTAAATGCAGACGGGAACGAAAATTCACCAGAACGAGAGTTAGCATCGACCACCGGTGCAGCATCGAATACTCAAACGTTAGATGATCAAAAACGAGATATTATTTCTCAAAGTGTAAAAGGATTTGATCCTAGATCACAGTTAAATCCGCAAACAACTAGAACAGAAAAAATAAGCACCGGAACTGGAAATCAAGGCGGAGCAGGCTTCGATAAAGTTACTACCTTAGCTGCTAGACAGTTTCAAGATTTGATTACTACTGGTTATGATATGGTCAATTTGAATTTAAAAATTCTTGGAGATCCTTATTATATTGCGGACAGCGGAATAGGAAATTATACTGCTAAAGGAGTAGCAAAATTTGATAATATCACTATAGATGGATCAATAAACTATCAAAATGGACAGCCCGTAGTACAGGTTAATTTTAGAACTCCAATAGACATTAATATGGACACCGGGTATTATAATTTTGGAGAGACTAAACCAATTTTACAATTTAGCGGGTTGTATACTGTTCAAGCGGTTGAAACTAGTTTTTTAAAAGGAAAGTTTACACAAAACTTAACATTAATTAGAATAACCGGACAAGATAATCCAGCTGCACCTGAACCTACTAAAACCTCGACACTTGCAAAAGAAAATGTAGTAGATTCGATAGCAAAGACTAATGCTAGTGTTATTGCTGCTATTACTAGAAATAACAATAATAATCAAAATGCTCCAAATCCAAGTTTGCCTGGAGTAATTAATACTGGAGGGTTTACAATTTAATGACAGTCGAAGATAGAAAACCAATATCCAGTAATCCAGCAGAAGCCGGTCCGTTTATTGCTAAAGTTATTAGCAATGCAGACCCTACTTATATGGGATCTTTGGAAGTTCAACTAATAAGAGAAGTGGGCAGCGAAGCTGATGCCACTGCCACTTTACGTACAGTCAAATATTTGAATCCATTTTATGGAGTTACTAATATTGACTATGTTTCTGCTGATCCAGAAGATTATAATAATACACAAAAAAGTCATGGTATGTGGATGGTTCCTCCAGAACCAGGAACTTTAGTTATAGTAATATTTGTAGGAGGACTACCTCATAAAGGTTACTGGCTAGGGTGTGTGCAAGAAGAAAATATGAATTTTATGATTCCTGGTTATGCAGCTACAAAATTTAAAATTAAAGGTCAGGAAGAACGTGTTCCAGTAGCCGAATATAACAAAATTGCTCGAGGGTCTACTCTTGATCCTACTAAAATTCTTAAAGCAGAGCATCCATTCGCTACTACACTAAAAGATCAAGGTTTATTAAAAGATGATACACGGGGAATAACTTCAAGCAGTGCTAGAAGAGAAAGTCCTAGCTCTGTGTTTGGAGTAAGCACACCCGGTCCAATTGATAAACGTAGCGGTGCTAAAAAAGGAAAAGTAGGTAAAAAAGAAAGTAAAATTGTAAATGCATTTGTTAGTAGATTAGGCGGTTCAAGCTTTGTAATGGACGACGGCGACGATAAATTTTTAAGAAAAAAATCTGCTAGCGAAGGTCCTCCAGAGTATGCAGCAGTAGAGCAAAAACAAACAGGAGGTGACGTTACTAAACCGCATAATGAATTAATACGTATTAGAACAAGAACAGGTCATCAAATACTTTTACACAATAGTGAAGATTTAATCTACATAGGAAACAGTCGAGGAACATCTTGGATAGAATTATCCAGCGATGGAAAAATTGATATCTATGCGGAAGATAGTATCAGTGTTCATACAGCACAAGATTTAAATTTTTATGCAGAACGAGATATTAATATGCAAGCTGGTAGAAATTTTAACACTAAAGTTGCAGGAGAAATGCATACTCACGTAGTTAAAGATAATATATTAATTGTAGATGCAAATCAAAAAATTCGTGTTAAACAAGATGTAGATATTAGTTATGATCAAAAATTTAAACATCACGTAAAACAAGACGTTAATATTAAATTTGATGCAAAGTATTTGCACAAAGTAGCCAGCGATTATGATTTAAATGTTGGCGGACACAACTATCAAACTTCGGGCGGTGCTAACCATACAAAAGCAGGCGGGAATATAGTTGAAACTGCTCCTCAGATACATATGAATGGCCCAGCAGCCGCTACTGCCGCTAGCGCATCAGAAGCTGTATTGCCTAAAGAGTTAAAAACTCACTTATTACCAACGCAGGAAAATGGCAAAATTGGTGATATGATTATGCGTCGTATGCCCACACGTGAACCTTATCCGCAGCACGAAAATTTAGATCCGTTAAAGTATAAACCAATTAAAACTGATAGGGATATTGACGGAAGATACGAAGGACAAAGCACTACAATACAGGATGCAGCTAGTTATTGGAAAAAATATTCCACAGTTACAGACACCTTCGAAAAGTTAAAACCTAGTGAAGAGTAAATAAATTTATGACTGCGAACTCAAGATTATATGAAAAGATTGTGCTTAAAAGCAATAGTCAAAAACAAGACATTTTAGGTACAAAAACTTACAAAGGGTTCAGCACGGTTAACGAAGAAGCCAATAGTTTTGCCTTATATGATTTACAATTAATCAAGCAGGATATACTAAACCATTTTAATGTTAGACAAGGTGAAAGACTAGAAAATCCTGAATTTGGTACAATTATCTGGGATGCCATTTTTGAGCCGTTAACAGACGAATTAAAATTGTTAATACAGAAGAATGTAGAAACAATTATAAATTATGATCCTAGAGTAACCGCCGATGAAATTATAGTTACTTCATATGAAAGCGGTATACAGATTGAATGTGTACTGACATTTCTTCCATATAATATTAGCGAAGCTATTCAACTTAGATTCGATCAAGCCAACAATATCATTTAATTAACTACGCACATTTCAAAATACACTAAATATTGTATAATTGGGAATAGCGTATGTCAGCAACTGATAGACAAAATAGATTACTAGTAGCCGAAGACTGGAAAAGAATATACCAGACTTTTCGTAATGCAGACTTTCAAAGCTATGATTTTGAGAATCTGCGTCGTGTAATGATTAATTACATTAGGGAAAATTATCCTGAAGATTTCAATGATTATATTGAAAGTTCAGAATACTTAGCCCTGATTGATCTAATTGCTTTTCTTGGGCAAAGCATTAGTTTTCGTACAGATCTCAACGCAAGAGATAACTTTTTAGAGCTTGCCGAACGACGTGAAAGTGTGTTAAGACTTTCCAGATTGTTGGGTTACAACGCTAAAAGAAACATTCCAGCTAGCGGATTACTCAAATTCACTTCAGTAAGCACGACTGAAAATGTGTTTGATAGTAACGGTAGAAACTTGTCCGGGCAAGTAGTAGGCTGGAACGATATTGCTAATCCAAATTGGTATGACCAATTCATTAAAATTCTAAATGCTGCACTGCCAGCGAGTGCTCCGTTCGGCACTCCTGTTGATAAAAACACAATTTATAGTATTCCAACCGAGCAATACAGATTTCAAAGTGCAAATACGGATGTTCCTGTTTACACCTTTACTAAAACCGTTGACGGTAGAAATATGATTTTTGAAATAGTTTCTACTAGCTTTAGAGATAGCCAAGAAATATATGAAGAACCACCAAGCTTAGGTAATAAACTTGCGTTTATCTACAGAAATGATGGTAAGGGCAATGCTAGTCAAAATACCGGATTTTTTATGTATTTTAAACAAGGTATCCTTAATCAAGGAAGATTTACTATCACACAACCTAGTACTAATGAAACTGTAGATATAGATGCGACTAACATAAACAATTCTGATGTATGGTTGTATAGATTAGATCAAAATGGTTTAGAAAGCGAATATTGGAAACAAGTGCCTAGTCTCGAGGGCAATAATGTTATTTTTAATAGTTTGAATAAGACAATTAGAAATATTTACGGCGTTACAACTAGAGCAGGAGATAGAGTAAGTTTAGTATTCAGTGATGGCACATTTGGTAATCTTCCATTAGGCACATTTAGAACTTATTATAGAGTAAGTAATGGATTGAGCTATACTATTAACCCGAGAGATATTAGAAATGTTAGTGTTGATGTTCCTTATGTTTCTAATACAGGGCAGATTGAGAATTTAACAATAACATTAAATTTACAATCAAGTATTACTAATAGTAGCGAATCAGAAACAAATGATAGCATTAAAGCTAATGCACCTGCTACTTATTATACTCAAAATAGAATGATTACTGCTGAAGACTATAACATCACGCCTCTTAGCATTAATCAAGAAGTAGTTAAAGTAAAAGCAATTAATAGAAGTGCTAGCGGTATTAGTAGATATTTTGATTTAGTTGACCCAACTGGAAAGTATAGTAAAACAAATTTATTTGCAGACGATGGAATAATTTATAGAGAAGAATTTACTGAAAGTTATAAATTTAGCTTTATGTCAAAAACTGACATTGAAGCAGTTATAAACAATACTTTAAAAGAAACATTGAAAAAAATTGCATTGAGAGATTTCTATTATACAAAATTTTTTAAAATAGTTATTACTAGTTTAAATGTTTCCTGGTATTCAAAATCAATTGATACAAACCAGTCTACCGGATATATTGGAGACGTAGATGCGGGATTTACTTATAAACTAGGATCATATACTAGTAATCTTTTGAGGTATATTACTTTAGGTAGCTTATTAGAATTTAGAGCACCAGACGGTTATTATTTCGATAAAAACAATAATAATGCTTTAACAGCAGGTTATGCTACATTTCCAAATACTACTACAAGTTTATGGACTAAGATTGTAAAAGTAGTAGGAGATGGAACAAATAACAATACAGGCGTGTTAGCTGATGGATCCGGTCCAGTTGTTTTAAATGATGTTATTCCCGAAGGTGCTTTATTGTATCAATTAATTCCTGCTTGGAAAACTAGCTTAGATTCAAGCACTATTGCTACAATGATAGATCTTATATTTTCTAATAAACCTTTTGGTCTACGATACGATATTGATACTACATCATGGAAAATTGTATTTGAAGTTAATTTAAATTTAGGAGATTTCAGTCTAGGAAAACAAGGAGATAACAGTAATCAGCAATTAGATTCAAGTTGGCTCATCTTGTTTACAACTGATACAGAATTTTATACTGTAAAATCAAGATTACTGCGTTATATTTTTGAAAGCGACCAGCAAGTTAGATTCTACTTTGACTCTAGTGATAAAATTTATGATACTAGAAGTAATACTGTTGTAAAAGATAAAATTAAAGTTCTAAGTATTAATACTAATTTAGCTAGTAGTACTGATAGTACATTTGGGTCTAATCCTTTTACTTACGACAGAGATTGGGAAATTACAGAGGAATTTAGAGGAATTGACGGGTATATTGATACTAAAAAAATTCAAATAACATTTAGTGACACTGACGACGATGGTATAGTCGATAACCCAGTTATTTTTGATGATATTGTTACGCCAAACATAGATCCTAATACAAGATATATTATAGAAGAAAGATATGAAATTTCTCAAGGACAAGAGGATTATCGTTGGGTAACTAATAAAGATAATAAAGTTATAATTTTAAACACAGAAGAATCTTTAAGTTTAGGAAGTTATAATGACGGGCAGTATTTTTATTTTGTAGATTCAAACGTAGTTAAAAAATTAGATAAGTCTCAAAATTTATTATTTGTAAGTTTAGATTATAAAGTTTATATTGGCAGAAGTAATTTGAAATTTCAATATATCCATAATGCAGATTATGAAACTAGAATAGATCCTGGAGTAACTAATATAATGGATGTATATGTTCTAACTAAGCGTTACGATCAAAGCTTCAGACAATGGATTAATAACTCTATAACTGCTGAACCATTACCTCCAAGTTCAGATAGTCTTTATAATTTGTTATCTTTAGAATTGAACAAAGTAAAATCGATGAGTGATGAAATAATTTATCATCCTGTAAAATACAAAATTTTATTCGGAGAAAAAGCCACTCAAGATGTACAAGCTACTTTTAAAATTGTCAAAAATCCTGATTTAGTTATAACAGACAATGATGCCAAGGCAAACGTATTAAGTGCAATCAATGAATTTTTTGCTTTAGAAAATTGGGAGTTTGGAGATAATTTTTATTTTTCAGAACTAGCCGCATATGTTATGAATAGGGTCAGTCCGTATCTAGTTAATTTTGTAATTGTTCCTAAAAACAATGCACTAACTTTTGGCGGACTTGATGAGATAAGATCAGAGAAAGATCAAATTTTTATCAACGGTGCTACAATTAATGATATAGAAGTAATTAGTACAATTACTGCAAGTAAATTAAATGCTTCAGGAGCTATATCTGCAAGTAGAACAGTAGCAGGACAACAAATAGTATTAAGCTCGGAGAATAGTTAATGTCTTACAACGATCAAGAAGAACCAAATCTTCCATTAGGTGCGAATTCAAAAAGATCTAGTTCAGATTTATTACCTAAATATTTTAGAACTTCTGGTAATAAAAAGTTTTTACAAGCCACTCTTGACCAATTAACACAACCAGGAGCTGTTAGAAAAGTAAATGGGTATATTGGAAGGCAAAACGCTAAGGCAGTTAAATCTTCAGACATTTTCGTAGCAGCTAGTGATAATACAAGACAAAACTATCAATTAGAGCCAACTGCTATTATTCAAGACGATTTTGAAAATGTAACATTTTTTAAAGATTATATTGATTATATTAATGAAATAGATACCTTCGGAGGTATTACTAAGAATCATGAAAAGTTGAATAGTCAAGAATCATACAGTTGGAATCCACATATTAATTGGGACAAATTTGTTAATTTTCAAAATTATTATTGGTTACCATACGGACCAGACCCTATCAGAATATTTGGGTTACAGCAAGAAATTAATAGTACTTTTAGTGTTATCTTAACTGATGAAGGTGATAATTATGCATTTCTTTTTAGCCCTGATGGTCTAACAAAAAATCCTGTAATAACTTTATATAGAGGTTATACATATAATTTTCAAATTAATAGTCCTAATAATCCTTTTAGCATTAAGACTTCTAGGATCACAGGATCTACTTTTAGATATAACAAAGGTGTAACTGGAAACGGAACGGTTAATGGAATTCTTACTTTTGATGTACCGTTAGATGCACCTGATGTACTATTTTATCAAAGTGAAAATGACGGCATTCCTGGCGGAACTTTTCAGATTTTAGATATCACAGAAAATACTTTTCTTGAAGTAGATGAAGAAATATTAGGAAAGAAAACTTATACTACTACCGCTGGAATTTCGTTATCTAACGGTATGAAATTAAAATTTACGGGAAAAGTGTATCCAACAGAGTATTCTCAAGGTTACTGGTATGTCGAAGGTGTTGGGTCTGGAATAACTTTAATATCAGAAGCAGATTTAGAAGTTATAAGTCCTTATACACAATCTAAAGAATTATTTTTTGACGATGGAGCTTTTGATAAAGATCCTTTTAGTTCTGCTACTACCTTTCCTTCAAATAAAGATTATATAACGATCGGAAGAGGATCAATTGATAGGAATCCCTGGAGTAGATACAATAGATGGTTTCATAAAGATGTAATACAAATAGCAGCCGATGCAGAAAATAAAGTCGCTGAATTTGATCAAAGTCAACGAGCTAATAGGCCAATTATAGAATTTGAACCAGATATTAAATTACATAATTTTGGACACAGTGCAAAATTAAATGTAGATTTAGTTGATACTTTTACCAAGGATGTATTTTCAACGATCGAAGGAAGTTTAGGGTACAATATAGATGGAGTAGATTTAGTAGACGGAATGAGGGTTCTGTTTACTGCTGATCCAGACAGGTT
>JACCDW010797728.1_pt1 | contig 13740 bp, 20 predicted proteins | sample 7449781 | NCBI WGS metagenome assembly JACCDW01 (sample SAMN15323449, study PRJNA562643) | freshwater metagenome | isolation source: river surface water | place: USA:Blue River Watershed | collected 2017-08-18 | reverse complement strand
GTTGAATTGACTGAACGTAGAATTATGGATGAGATAAAATCTCTCCGTAATGACATTGCTGAACATAATAAAAAAGAAGATCAGGAAATCAAAAAAATCCTTGAGTGGAAGTGGATGGCTGCAGGTGGTATAATTGTTGCGGTATGGTTGATCTCAAACGTAAATTTCGCTAGAATAGCCGAATTCTTCCAATAAAATTTACCATTCGTTATGAGCATCTTTGTAGACAAGAAGTTCCTCAAGCTTTTATCTCCGAAATTAAACAGGTTCACTCAGAAAAAAGAAGACCTGTTTAATTTCCGTTGCCCGTTTTGTGGCGACTCCCAGAAAAATAAACTGAAAGCGAGAGGATACATTTATCGTAAAAAGAATGATTACTTTTATAAGTGTCAGAACTGTGGCATTGGTCACAATATGTTCAACTTTGTCAATTTAATTGACACCGACTTATCTAAAGAATATACTCTCGAAAAATTCCGTGAGAAGAGTAATAACAAAGTAGAATTTACTGCATTGGTCGAAAAGCCACAATTTGTGACAGTGCAGAATAAATTAAACTTACCAAAAATCTGTGATCTTTCTCCTGAGCATTTTGCATATCAATATTGTGATTCGAGAAAGATTCCAAAAGAAAACTTTTCAGAATTGTTTTATGCGAATGATTTCAAAAAGTTTGTTGACGAAATCAAACCGGAGCATGGTAAAGATTTAAAAGAAGATGATCCTAGATTGGTGATTCCGTTTCTAAATGAAAAGAATGAGTTGATTGCTTTTCAAGGAAGAGCATTGAGAGATTCAAAACTTAGATACATCACGATCAAACTCGGTGAAGATAACATCAAATATTTTGGCATTAATAGAGTTGACACTAATGAAAACATTTATGTCACAGAAGGTCCAATCGACTCTCTGTTTTTGCCTAATTGTATAGCCACTGCTGATTCAAATTTGATGAGAGTGTCATCATATTTCGCAAAAGAAAAGTTGACACTGATTTTTGATAATGAGCCGAGAAATAAAGACATATGCAAATTGATAGATGATGCTATTGATAATCACTTCAAAGTTTGCATATGGCCTGAAATGATAGAAGAGAAAGACATCAATGATATGATTCTTGCCGGCTATACAAAAGAAGAGGTAATGGATATCATTGAAAAAAATACTTTCGTTAATTTGAGAGCTAAAATTGAATTTATTAATTGGAGAAAAGTATGACTGTTAAATTGATTAGTTATTCACAAGCACCGAATTCGGACATGAGTTTGCTTGAACAGGTAGCATATGCTGCTCGCGTTTCAAATCCGTCGAATCAGAACAATATGGATACTGCTGAAAAACTTGTTCGCTATCTCATCAAGCATAATCATTGGTCACCACTGGAGATGGTTTCGGTCTGTTTGGAAATTGAAACCACCCGTGATATTGCAAGACAGATTCTTCGTCATCGTTCATTCTCGTTTCAGGAGTTTAGTCAACGTTATGCTGATCCTGTCAAAGAATTGAATTTCGTGACAAGAGAAGCTAGATTGCAGGATTTGAAGAATAGGCAAAATAGCATTGAATTGGATCTATCAGATTCACAAATACGCGAACTGAACAATATGTGGATGGATCTTCAAATTGAACAAATAAAGCACACGAAAAAAATGTATAACTGGGCAATAAGTAATGGTATTGCCAAAGAACAGGCGAGAGCAGTATTGCCAGAAGGCTTGACTTCATCTAGAATGTATATGAATGGCACTCTACGCTCATGGGTACACTATATAGAACTCCGATCTTCGAACGGCACACAAAAAGAACACATGATTATTGCACAAGAGTGTGCTGCTGCCATTGAACCAGTTTTCCCTATGATTAAGGAGTTTATTAATGTATAAAGATGTGGTAACTTTTATTGAGGCGTGCGACCAAGAGAAAAACGTGGTAAATGCTCTACTATATAAGACTCTCATTGAAGAAGAATTCAAAGAATTCGTTGATGCAATTCAACAAAATGATGAAGTAGAGCAATTAGATGCTTGTATGGACATGATTTGGGTTATTCTAGGCTATTGCTACATGAAAAAGTTTAACGTAGATGGTGCATGGGCAGAAGTCGCTCGTTCGAATTTGGATAAAATTTCTGAAAATGGTAAAGTAATCAAGAGAGAAGATGGAAAGATTCTTAAGCCATCTGGGTGGCGTCCACCTGATCTAACTAATTTCGTGTAATAAAATAATAACTAAAAGGTAAACAAATGGAACATATGGGAATAAAAATTGATCTAGAGAGGGATAAACTATTCGATGAATTGGGTATTAAGAGACTCAAAGAGTCGTACATGAGAGATGATGAGTCTTCACCGCAAGAAAGGTTCGCATATGTTTCAAAAAAGTTTAGCAGCAATGCTGATCATGCTCAAAGGCTTTATGATTATTCTTCTAATCATTGGCTTAGTTATTCTACTCCCATTCTATCTTTTGGTCGCTCTAAGCGTGGCCTTCCTATCTCTTGCTTTCTTAACTTTATTGAAGATACTGCAGAGGGACTAGTCGATAATCTATCGGAAACAAATTGGCTTTCGATGCTAGGTGGTGGCGTAGGCATTGGTTTCGGTATTCGTTCAGCGGATGATAAATCTACTGGAGTTATGCCCCACCTTAAAATGTATGATGCTTCATCTCTCGCTTACAGACAAGGTAGGACTCGCCGCGGCAGTTATGCTGCATATCTCGATATTTCTCATCCCGATATTATTCCTTTTTTAGAAATGCGTAAACCGACAGGTGACCCGAATGTGCGTTGCCTGAATCTACACCATGGCATCAATATCACAGATGACTTCATGCAGATTATTGAAAACTGTATGTTGGATCCAAAAGCAAGCGATGATTGGAAATTAATTGATCCAAACTCCGGTGAAGTGCGTGAAACGGTATCAGCCAAACATCTTTGGCAACAAATCATAGAATTGCGTATGCAGACGGGTGAACCTTACATTCACTTTATTGATGAGTCGAATCGGAAAATGCCTGATTGGCTAAAAGAAAAAGGTCTGAAAATCAATCAATCAAACCTTTGCTCAGAAATTATTCTTCCGACAAATGAGAAGAGAACTGCTGTTTGTTGCCTCTCATCGTTGAATTTGGAGTATTATGATGCTTGGAAAAATGACAAACTTTTTCTTCGGGACGTTGCAGAGATGCTCGATAACGTTCTTCAGTATTTCATTGATAATGCTCCTGACAGCATATCGCGCGCAAGATATTCTGCTTCTATGGAACGCTCTATTGGTGTTGGTGCTCTCGGCTTTCATGCGCTTCTACAGAAAATGAATATTCCCTGGGAATCAGTAATCGCTAAATCACTAAACAACAAAATATTCAAACATGTTAGAGAAGAACTGGACAAGGTTAATAAGCAACTTGGATCTGAGAGAGGTGAAGCGCGGGATGCTATTGGCACTGGTAATAGGTTCAGCCATCTTATGGCAATTGCTCCCAATGCTAGTTCTTCCATTATTATGGGCAATACCTCTCCTTCTATTGAACCTTATCGGGCTAACGCTTATCGCCAGGACACTCTTTCGGGTTCTTTCTTGAATAAGAACAAGTATCTCGATAAAATCATTAAGAAAGAAGCAGAATCACATGTAGATTCATGGTATGATGAAACTTGGAGCAGTATCATTGCAAATGATGGTTCTGTTCAACATCTTTCTTGGATGGACGAATATACTAAAGACGTATTTAAAACATCAATGGAAATTGATCAGCGTTGGATTATTGAACACGCTTCTGATAGACAACAATACATTGATCAAGCACAATCGTTGAATTTATTCTTTAGACCAGACTCTAATATCAAGTATCTACATGCAGTACACTTTATGGCATGGAAAAAGAACTTGAAGACACTATACTATTGCCGTTCAGAGAAACTAGCTAAAGCTGATAAAGTGTCTAAGAAAATTGAACGTAAAGTAATTGATGAAATAGATATGACAGAAATAGCTAAAGGTAATGATTGCATTGCATGTGAGGGATAAATGGCACATATAATCGCAAATTTACCGACAGTCAGATGTTTTGTTCGTAAAGAATTTCTTTATGATTTTGAAAAGGGTTATGGTCAACTAGAACCTTGCTGGTGGGTCAGCATCAAATCATTGAGAGGACAAGCATTTAGAATCGAATCGTATTTGAATCAATATGGTGCGTTGTACGATAAATTACCGATCAGTGCATACTGCTGGAAACCAATCGAAGGCGAACCATTACCACTTGACTACTTGCAATTATGGGACTGTTTGAGTTATGATATCACTGTCTTGAAGAAGGCACAACTTCAGTCAATGAAGTGCAAGTTCAAATTGAAGAACGGTGATTGGATGTACGGCGAATATTTGTTCACAGTAGATTCGGCACATCCAGATTTCAACATTATAGATACCGGCTTATCTGAAGATATTGAAGATCATAAATCTTATAATTTCATCAAATGCGATAATGGTCAATTTGCTTGTCAGCCTAATAATAGATTGATCGTGTTCGAGCCTTCGAGCAATCCAAAAGAATTAAAATACCCAGATTTTAAAGTATCAACTAAACGGTGGTCAGTAGAAACGGAATCAAAGTGGGCTCTCGGTGATACTGACACTGTTATGTACGAAAGAGAAGAAAAATGAAAATAATGAAATTCTACGCAGACTGGTGCCAACCATGTAAAAATTTAACTAAAGTTATGGAGAATATTAATTTTCCATATCCAGTTGAAGAAATCAATATTGAGAAAAACATGGAGGCTTCAATTTACTTCGGTGTAACAAGTGTACCGATGCTAATTCTTGTTGATGAGAATCAGAATGTGCTGAAACGCATACGCGGTCTAAAGACTGAATCGGAACTAAGAAAAGAACTAACTTTGGAGTAAAGATGGTCAAATCTAAAATTAACATAACTGACGAAAGAAGTTATTTCAAACCGTTTTCGTATCCATGGGCCTATGAAGCCTGGCTGAAGCATGAACAAGCACATTGGCTTCACACAGAAGTTCCCATGGCCGAAGATGTTAAAGATTGGAAGAATCGACTAACAAATGAAGAAAAACACTTTCTAACCAACATTTTCCGCTTTTTTACGCAGGGAGATATTGATGTTGCTGGTGGTTATGTTCGTAATTACTTGCCTTATTTTCCACAGCCTGAAGTTCGAATGATGCTTGCTGGTTTCGCAGCAAGAGAAGCACTTCATATTGCTGCTTACTCGCATCTAATTGAAACACTCGGTATGCCGGAGTCCACTTATAAGGACTTCTTAGAATATCAAGAGATGCGTGATAAGCACGATTACGTTATGGAACTTTCTCTGAAAAACGGAACACTCGAATCTACTGCTACACATATTGCAGTCTTCTCTGCATTTACTGAAGGTATGCAGTTGTTCTCTTCGTTCATTATGTTGTTGAATTTCCCAAGAAACGGTCTAATGAAGGGCATGGGTCAAATCGTCACTTGGTCTATCGTAGATGAAACTTTGCACTCTGAATCTATGATCAAGCTTTTCAGAACCTATATAGAAGAAAATAAAGAAATTTGGAACGATGAATTGAAGTCGAAAATTTACAGCATAGCCGAAAAGATGGTCTCTCTTGAAGATAAATTTATCGATCTTTGCGGTGAAGCTAAAAACTTATCGAAATCTGATTTGAAGCAATACATTCGCTATATTGCTGATCGTCGTTTGATATCTATGGGTCTAAAAGGTATTTTCAAAGTAAAGAAAAATCCTTTGCCCTGGGTAGAAGAAATGATCAATGCACCGACTCATACAAATTTCTTCGAGAACCGAGCAACCGATTATGCCAAGGGTGCCACAAAGGGTAGCTGGAGTGAAGTCTGGGCATAATATTAAAAAGGATAATAAATGACAGAGAGATCAATTATAGCAGAATGTGAAAATTGCGAATCAAGTTTTGAAATTAATTACTCAGAAGAATTTGTTTCTTCTGAGACGCCGAACTTTTGCCCCTTCTGTGGTGATGAAATAGAAAATTTGAGCGAATCTGAAGATTATGATGACGATGAATTAGATGATGATTCAAATGAAGAATGGAAAGCTTAAATTGGAAATACAAAGGCGAATATTTCACCGATGAAAACATAGGTGATCATACCGGTTTTGTATATGTAATAACGAATAAGAAAACCAATAAAAAGTATATTGGCAAAAAAACTTTTTTCTTTCTCAAGACCAAAGTCACTAAGGGAAAAAAGAAACGGCAAAAGACGCCATCGGATTGGAAAACTTATTACGGATCTAACACCTCGCTTCAAGAAGATGTTAAGATGCATGGTGTAGAATTCTTCGAAAGAGAAATTCTACACCTCTGTAAAACCAAAGGTCAGTGTAATTATTTGGAAGCAAAAGAACAATTCAAGCTTTGTGTTCTAGAGTCTGAAAACTACTACAATGACTGGATAATGGTTAAAGTTCGTAAATCACATTTAGGAAATTTGAATGAGTGAAATGCCATTTGATCTTGATAATGAAAACTGTGACGGCTTCAATTTCTTTGTGGACAAAGAGGGTAACAAAGTGGTTCAAACCTTTGATTACTCCGAATCTGGTCAAAAACTTAAGGGTTCTGATCTAGGTGATCTTTTCGAAATCATCATTGTTCCACAAAAACCTCTGAAAGAGGCGGAAAGATTCCGTGCAATCTTAATCTCACCGAAAGTTTATATCAATCGCCTGCTCGATGATGGTTTTATTGGAATTGTTGGAAAAGCAACAACACAATCTGAAAAACGATTCATTGAATGGGAAAACGAGATTAACGCAAAAATTTCTTTGATTAAAGATGAAAATGTGTCGATACATTTTTCTAATGCTAAGGAGTGAATATGATGAATAATATGAAAGCTGAATTGAAAGAGATCATTCAAAATAATATTGTCACCGTTGTTTTTACAAAGGTTGACGGCACCGAACGTGCAATGAAGTGTACACTTCTTCCTGAGTATCTTCCGCAAAAGCACTCTGACGGCGCACAATTGCTGCAAGAATCTGTGAAAGTGGAGAATCCGAATAATCTATCTGTATGGGACCTTGAAACGAATTCATGGCGTTCATTCAGATGCGATTCTGTACAAAAAGTTCAAATGATGACTCTAGAGTAAAATGAGATACACTTCAGTTAAAGAATATGAGAAGTCTCTTTCCGGAGGTGAACCCTCATGGAAAAATAAAGAGACTTCTTTAACTCAGGCACTAAACTGGTACAATTATCATTCAGACTATGCCGAGAGTAAGAAATTCACTATTGAGTATTTGAAAGAAATTAAAGAAAATAAAAATGTAATTTCTTTGATTGAAAAAGTACCCGATCAAAAGTTTCAAAACTTAGGTTTCGTTTGTCGAATGAAACTTAGAGGTGCACCTTTAACTGAAAAAAACAATATGTGGATTCAAAAGTTCATCAATGAACTTAAGAAAGAAAAACAACCACAAGAAAAAGAAAAAATTGAATCTCCAGTAAATTTGGAAACACCTGTCATTTCAGTTCAAGAAAAGACTGCAGAAAAGTCTAAAGAATATATTTCAGAATTGGATTCATTGATTGATGACTTTGTAATTACTAAAAATCTAAAAAAAGTAAATACCTATGAGATGATGATCAAACTCGGCATCAAGAAAGGTCATGTGTCTCATATTAAGAAATTTTTCGAAAAGAGATTGAGAGAGTATAATGAAGTTCAGAATTCAAAAGACGCGCAAGTAAAAGAAGGATATTCGAATTTCAATAAAAAACAATTGAAAGAATTAATTTCATTGGTTGAATTGATTCTATCAGACTTGGATAGAATCGTACATAATGCTAAGGTTACTCGTAAACCCAGAAAAAAGAAATCAGTATCTGTAGAGAAAGTTTTATCAAAAATTCAATACAAGAAAACAGATGAAGACCTTAAAATTAGTTCTATTAATCCTTCTGACATTTTGGGCAGTTCTCAACTATGGGTATTTAATACCAAAACGAGAAAACTTGGATGTTATTATGCAAAAGATCAATCCGGATTCTCAATCAAAGGTACTACACTTTTAAATTTCAACGAAGAATCATCTGTGCAGAAAAATGTACGAAAACCCGATGTGATTATTCCCGATATTATCAAATCGGGTAAGATTGCAATCAAGAAATTATTTGTAGCAATTAATTCTGTCGAACAACAGTTGACAGGCAGATTGAATGCAGATACAATTTTGCTGAAAGTGATAAAATAAGGAATTACAATGGCTAAGAATATCTATGAAATTTTAGATGAAGTGAGAAATGCTGATTCTAAAAAGGACAAACTAAATGTGTTGGCAAATAATTGGAATCCAACACTTAAACTTGTATTACAGCTTGCTTATCATCCGGATATAAAGTGGACGGTTAAAGGCCAGTATCCAGAGATGTATGTGACACCGGATACAAAACCTGGCATATCATACTCAAATCTTACGAATGAAATAAAAAGACTTTATATTTTTCGACAAGATCATCCGACTGCTCATGCCTTAACCGAAAAAAGACGTAGCGAACTTCTTTTAATCATGCTAGAATCTCTAGAACCCAGAGAAGCTGATGTTGTAATTGGAATCTTTAAGAAAGATTTGGGTGTAAAAGGGTTAAATCATAAGTTTTTGAACGATAACATTCCAGGTATTTTTACAGAGTAAAGGAGTAAATAAAAAGTGGCTAAATTTGTAGGTAAGTTTCGTCGTGAAGAAGATAGTTCTGACGAATATGGTTATGCAAAAAGTTTTAATAAGTCGAAGAAAAAGAAAAACGAGACAAGAGAACTACGTCGTCTAAAAAGACTTCAGACAGAAGAAGATTATAGCTACAGCGACCAGTCGTTTTCGAAATATGTAAAGTACTAAGGTTCTTTTTTATGATGATTCATGTGAAACTTCCGAAGTCGAAGAGGAAGCTCGGTTCTAAAAAAGAACGTGAGCAGTATGAACAGTGGCTCAAGAAACACGAATCGAGTTCTAAGAAAGTCACTGCTACAAACTCTTACGATTGGAAACAAACCTTCACTGTACCGAAGGGACGTGAAAAAGTTGAAATTCGCTCACTGAGCACCGGGCTTGGATATGCAAAAGCGCCGGAAAAGAAAACTTACACTGGAACTAACATGTTAGGCATTGGCACTCTTCATAAATCTAATGCTGTGCCCGTTTTTTCGAAAGAAGAAGCAGTTGACATGTCTAAAATGCGGAGATAAATTATGGGAAACGAAGAAAATTATAAGAATCTAGAGAATGTCATGCAAAAATGGGCAAATCCTGACGGATTTCACAAAAAGGGACTTTTTTTCAACAAAAATACATGTGAAGCACTTGATTTTTCTCTCCTAAAACAACAAAATATCAAAATTTCTGATGCCGACAACATTTTTCTCTTGACGAAGTGAAAAAAACACTTTAAAATCTTAAAAAACTCACTTTTTAAGGAATTTTTACGATGTTGCTCGAAGAAAAATCGATTCTTGCTCGCCTCATGGCAACCGAAAACCTCTTTATTGAAGAGAGGAACGTTTCGACTGCATATTTCGATCTAAAAAATCGTGTTCTCACTGTTCCCTTTCTAAATGGAAACTTGTCGAATCATGTTTATGATCTTTTCCTTGGGCACGAAGTCGGTCATGCGCTCGAAACGCCAATTGATGGCTATCACAATTCAGTTTACAATAAGAAACTGAATCAAAGTATTCTTAATGTATGTGAAGACGCACGTATTGAGAAAAAGATTAAGCGTAAATTCCCTGGTATTCGCCATTCATTCAACAACGCATATAAAGAATTGATGGAGATGGATTTCTTCTCAATCAAAGACGTTAATGTGAATGAACTGAATCTGATTGACAGAATCAACCTTCATACTAAGGTTGGTATTTCTCTAAATATCAAATTTAATGAAGTTGAGCAATCTCTTTTGAATGAAGTTGAAAATACTGAAACATTCAAAGAAGTTGTTGCTGTTGCAATTAAAATTCAGAAACACATGAGGGAGCAAAGGCGTAAAGAGAAAAACCAGCTTAAAAATATTTTCCAAAAAATGGTGGATGAATTCCCGGAGAGTTTCACTCAACCGGAGAATGTCGAAATTGTTGTCGAAAAAGAAGAAGATCCTTCAGGAAACGGTGAAACTCACACTGTTAACGTTCCCTCTGGCAATAAAAAAGAAGAATCGGCTGACGAAAATGGAATAGATGACGACAACCAAGATTTGTCTTCACTCGACTCGAAGACGCATGATGCGTTTAGAAAGAACGAAAAGAAGTTGTTTGAAACAAATCCAAAGGGTGATGTTGTATATTGTAATGTGCCAAAAATTCATGAAGATGATTTTCTTATTCCATATAAGAAAATATTGAATTTAGTTTCAACGTATCCTAAAAGCATGAAAAGCGAATCCATTGCAATATATGAGAATCTTAAGAAAATCAATTTCAATGAATTTCAGAAGTTCAGAATCTCGAATGATCGTATTGTCTCACATCTGGTAAAAGAGTTCGAGCTTCGTAAAAATGCGGATCAAAACTCCCGAGCCCGTGTTGCGAAGAGCGGTGACATCAATATGTCGAGACTCCATGATTATCAGTTCACGGATGATATCTTCCGTCGCATCACTCGCGTACCAAACGGTAAGTCGCATGGGCTTGTGATGTTCATTGACTGGTCTGGTTCAATGTCGAATCATATTCACTCAACAATTAAGCAATTGCTAACACTTGTATATTTTTGTCGGAAAGTGAATATACCTTTTGAAGTCTATGCGTTCACATCCGGATTTTATGAAGAGAACGCTCCACGGAAACTTACGAAAACTAAGTTTAAAATTGGTGATCTCTATTTCTCCAATACTCATATGGCTTTGATGAATTTCTTTTCTTCGAAAATGAAGAATTCTGAGATTACTCAAATGGCATCTTTCCTCTATTCTTACAATCGGAACGGTAGTTATATGCCATACGGGTTCTCTCTGAACGGAACACCATTGAACGAATGTGTTATGGCTGCGTTTGAGGTTGTTCCAGAGTTTAAGAAGAAGAACAATCTACAAATTGTAAATACGATTTTCCTCACTGATGGTGACGGTCATGAATGCCGCTCAATTGTGTCTTATAAAGATTATAAAAACGCTAACAACATAGGTCTCAATTCTATTCTTTCGACTAGAATTTCAAAATTGTTTTTCAGAGACGTAGAGACGAAGTGTACTGTTGAAGTTTCAAAGTATTTTAAGCACACAAAAAATCATCAGACAGTCGCACTTCTTCAACTTCTGAAGCAACGTGCGAGATGTAACATTATCTCGTTCTTTGTTTCATCGACTTCTGGATTGAAAGATAAGATTATAGAGCGGAATAATATAGAAAATAAACTGAGCGGCGGATATAGAGCACAAACTCGCGAAGAGGAGAAGGAAATTAATGAACTGAGAAAAAACAAATTTCATATTCTGAAAACATCTTACTATGATGAAATGTATCTGATCAAATCTGATACAATTGATATTGAAGATGAAGAATTCGAAATTGAAGCAGATAAAACAAACACACGTTCAATTGCGTCTGCATTCACTAAATATAACGAAAACAAAATGCACTCGCGCATTTTCTTGAATCGTTTCGTCAAAATGATTTCTTGATTCCGATTGATACGAGGTTATAAAATATGATCACTGTACAAAATGATACACTCTCAGAGAGCCTCATTGATGATATAATGAGCTGGAATAGAGATACACAGATGAATGACGTTTGGGCTACGAATCAAACAAAATGGACACACTCACTTAAGTATGCAACAACTGGTGTGATTCTTTCGCGTGTCATGCCGGATAATCTCTCTGCTCGAATATATGATGAACTACAGTTGAGAGGTAAAATTGACTACGCGCCGTGGTCGCGATCTTGTCTCTTCTATATTGGGCTGCCGAACTCCTGCGTTAACTGGCACGCAGACTATCGAGACTATAATGCAATGTCGATTTACTTGAATCGTAATTGGGTCTCAAACTGGGGCGGCTGGTTCGGCTACACAGAGAAATACAATTTTGTCGAGGGTGATGTAAACCCGGAGGACGGTAAGTTCATCGTACCGAGATTCAATCTCTCTGTACTCTCTACAGAAATGGAGTGGCACTGCACAACGCCGATGAGCCCGATTGCAGAGCCGAGATATTCAATTCAACTCTTCTTCTCTAAGAAAGACTTCGTACAAAAATGATTCTTGGACCGTATCTAATAAAGGTGACTCTACCGACTAAAGAGATTGTGTGGTACTGGTCACATCATCAGAAGAATTCAAAGCCGATCTCGCCAGTATTCAGAAGAAAGAAGGACGCTGAAGAGTGGCTTGAATCTTTCATGAGAGTATATAGTGAAATGAATGAATTAATTGACCGTGCAAAGAACGGGCAATTCTACTCCGTGAAAGCGATTATAGATTCAAGTGTAATTGAACAGTATGATTATCCGCCATTTCCGATTACAATCAATGCGGAAGACGGAACGATTTCAACAAAGATACTTGCAAAAACACTTGAAGACGCGAGAAACAAATTCTCACAATACTTTGAAGTAATTGAATGGATTGAATAACTAGAAAGGAAACTATGAAAAGCAAACTTAAATACTACATTTCAGCCTTTGTACTTGGAATATCCGGAGCAGCATACTCAGCAGACATCACAGGTGCTGGAGCAACGTTCCCGTATCCAATCTATGCGAAGTGGGCAGAATCATACAAGAAACAGACTGGCGTAGGGCTTAATTACCAGAGCATTGGCAGTTCAGGCGGTATTCGACAAATCAATGCAGGAACCGTCACGTTCGGCGCTACAGACGCACCAGTGAGAGGGGAAGAGCTAGAGAGCAGGAAGCAAGTACAATTTCCAGCAATCATCGGTGGTACAGTACCCATCGTGAACCTGGACGGCTTCAAGCCCGGTGAACTTCGAATCACCGGAGAAGTACTCGCTCAAATCTACCTCGGCTCAATCACTAAGTGGAACGACAGTAGACTCTCTGCACTGAATCCGGGTAAAGCATTACCGAACCAGAATATCACAGTAGTGCATAGAGCAGACGGCTCTGGTACTACATTCAACTTCACAGACTATCTATCATCAGCATCAGAAGAATGGGCACAGAAAGTCGGGAAAAACGCAGCAGTGAAATGGCCAGCACCGAGTAGCATAGGTGGAAAGGGCAATGAAGGCGTAGCAGCAAACGTCGAGCGTATCAAAGGTTCTATCGGCTACGTCGAATACGCATATGTAAAGAAGAATAGACTCAACTTCCTGCAACTACAGAATAAAAGCGGAAAGTGGGTAAATCCAGATGACTTGACATTTGCAGCAGCAGCATCAGGCGCAAACTGGTTCTCAGTACCTGGCATGGGCATTTCAATCGTAAACCAAGCAGGTGATAACGTATGGCCAATCAGTACTGCAAGCTTCATTATCATGTATAAGGAACCAAAAGACAAAGAGCAGAGTAGAGAAGTGCTAAAGTTCTTTGACTGGGCCTTCAAGAATGGTAAGAAAGACGCAGAAGAACTCGATTACGTTTCCCTTCCAGAAACACTGACGAACGAAATCCGAAGCAAAGTGTGGTCACAAATCTCAAATAAATAAACCGTTTAACCTAGAAACGGAAACGGAGAGAAAAGACATGAACCAAGTAAACCAAT
>JACCDW010874153.1_pt1 | contig 13741 bp, 12 predicted proteins | sample 7449781 | NCBI WGS metagenome assembly JACCDW01 (sample SAMN15323449, study PRJNA562643) | freshwater metagenome | isolation source: river surface water | place: USA:Blue River Watershed | collected 2017-08-18 | reverse complement strand
GTCGATCTTAGCGACGAACAGTGGAATCGAATGAGCCGTTCTGCGCTGAAGTTAGCTGGTCAATATAGCTGGAAGTCTAGCGCCCAGAAATGTGCGGAGGCCTATCAGTGGGTTTTAAACGGTGGTCGAGTGCCAGAGTCTGTCCATACGTATTAGGACCGATCCTTGCAGGCCCTCGTCATAGCTCTCACCTGCTCGTCATAAAAAACAGCAATTGAATTTTTGGATAGTGTGCGGAACTTCAAGTGACTTTCGGGCCCCCATAAAATAGCTGGCGAAACGTTCGAAACGATATAGCTGTTATCCGCCAGGGCAGTTTGACGTGCAGGAAGTCTCTCATTGATGCTCTCTATACTGTTCATGAAATCCACGTGGAAAGTGTGGCTCCACCGCCCATCAAGATTAGAATAGAGCGGGGTGGTCGAGACTTCGTTCTGATTAAGGTGAATGGCTACTTGTATTAAATGTTTATCGCAACTGACCTCTAAATCAATCGGACCGTTTGGTCCTTGAACTGAGGTTTTGAGCAAGCTGTTCGGTGCCGGCACATTCGAGGGAACTACAGAGTGGTTGGTTGGCCGGGTGATGGGCTGCCATTCATTTGCATCCGTTTTTAATAGCGATACCAACTGGGTTGCCTGATCCTTTGTATTCCGCTCGCAACCTGCCAAAATTGCTAGAGAAGCAATGAGACCAGTCAAATATACAGCACTAATTTTTTTCATTCACGAAGCAAAGAAATTTTGAACATAAATTTAGATTCAGGATTCTTCGAAGATAACCATCGTGGGTTCGCCCAAGAATGACTGTCGGAATCGGTCCACCTCCATCGTCTCAACCAAGAATACTGGTGACTGGCGCAACTGGCTTTGTCGGGCGAGCCCTTATAGGCCAACTATCAAGTAACGGATTCCATGTAACCGCAGCGACTCGAAACGAAGTATATGTCGGCCCAAGCATTCAGTCGATTCCGGTCGGCAATATTGGCGCGAATACTGACTGGTCGGGGGCGCTCCAAGGAGTCAGTGTTGTGTTTCATTTGGCTGCTCGGGTTCATCAGATGCGGGACCATCATTCCAGTCCCTTGGCTGCCTATCGCGCAGTAAACGTCGAGAGTACCAAGCAATTGGCGTTGCAGGCGGCGATGACTGGGGTAAGACAGTTCATTTTTCTCAGTTCGGTCAAAGTCTACGGTGAGTGTTCTGAACCGGGCCGGCCCTTCCATCTGAATTCGGAGTTGCGCCCTGTGGACGGCTATGGGCGATCTAAGATGGAGGCTGAGGCCGCTCTTCGGGAGATCGAGCAAGCTACCGGTATGAAGGTTACTGTCATTCGATCACCACTGGTCTATGGTCCGGGCGTAGCGGCCAATTTTGGCGAGATGATTCGATGGATATCAAGTGGCTGGCCGTTACCCTTAGGAGGACTAACCGAAAATGCTCGCAGCTTTGTTGCTTTGGATAATCTAGTCAACCTGCTCATAACCTGTATTGATAACCCAAAGGCCGCAGGACAGACTTTCTTAGTTTCGGATGGACAAGACCTGTCGACCGCAGACTTGGTCCTGAGTCTAGCTTCGGCCATGCGTAGGTCTCCCAATCTGTTTGCTGTTCCAGTGTGGATTTTAAAGTGGATTGCACACATGGCTGGCCGGACAAGCGCCTTTGATCGTCTTACGACCTCACTGCAGGTGGACATCTCACATACTGTTGATCAACTCGGCTGGACCCCAGTGGTTTCTCAGGAACAGGCTCTGGCAAGAACGGTTGCTGCTCATCGCAGATGAAGCGTCTACTTGATCTAATGGTTGCATCGGCGAGTAGCTTGGTTCTGATCGTGCCGGTCACCTGTATTTGGCTGTCCATTTACCTTACCTCACCGGGTCCTGCCATTTATTGGTCCGACCGTGTCGGACGCAACAATCGCATTTTCAAGATGCCCAAATTTCGGACTATGCGAATCGACACACCTGCAGTTGCGACGCATCTGCTGGAGAACCCTGAACAATGGCTCACGCCAATTGGAGGCTTCCTGCGTCGAACCAGTCTGGATGAAATTCCCCAGCTCTGGAGCATTTTGAAGGGGGATATGGGTTTTGTGGGTCCTCGGCCTGCGCTCTTTAACCAAGAGGATCTGATTGCACTCCGAACACAGCATGGTGTTGATGAGCTGACTCCCGGCTTGACCGGATGGGCCCAGGTGAACGGTCGTGATGAGCTCTCTATTGCCGACAAGGTGAAACTGGACGTGGAGTACCTACAGCGGCGCTCTTTTTTCTTTGACATCTACATCCTATGGCTGACTCTCCTTCGTGTGGTTCGATCAGACGGTGTTTCTCATTAGTTGCTTGATCAAAGGGCACTGACATGCTTCTCCAAAAAATGGCGTTTCCTGTCCTTGGGCTTCCACGGTTGGCCAAGCGTGGCATTGTTCTTGCGCTAGACGTCTCGCTATGCCTGCTCAGTGTTTGGATTGCGTTTTACCTCCGTCTGGGTGAGTTCGTTAGCCTGACCCGCTCAGAACCATGGTCCTCCGGCGTTTTACATGCCACGCTGACTTCGATAGCCCTTGCCATACCAATCTTCGTTATCTCCGGCCTTTACAAAGCCATCTTTCGTTACAGTGGCTGGCCGGCTTTGCTAACCATCGGCAAGGCAACGACGGTCTATGCATTGATTTACTTTTCGGTCTTTACGGTCAGTGGCATGGCGGATGTCCCCCGAACCATCGGCATTATTCAGCCAATTCTTTTGCTTCTATTGGTTGGAGCATCCAGGGCCCTGGCCAACGTCTGGCTGGGTGGAGAGTATCAGCGCATCCTCCGGCATGCCGACAGGCCAAAAGTTCTGATTTATGGCGCTGGTCAGACAGGTCGGCAGTTGGCTGCTGCCATGGGCAAGAGTCATGAGATGCAAGTGGTTGGTTTTCTGGATGACGACGATCGCCTGCATGGCCATGTGCTCAATGGCCTGCGTATTTACAGTCCCCAGGATCTATTCCAGTTGGCCAATACCCTGAAGATCAGTGACGTTTTGCTGGCAATGCCTAGCATTGGCCGTCAACGTCGTAATCAAATTCTGAGTCAGATGCAGGCGGCCCACGTCGCGGTTAGAACTCTGCCCAGCGTGACGCACTTGGCCCAGGGGCGAGTCAGCATCAACGACCTGCGGGAGCTGGACATCGACGACCTATTGGGTCGTGAACCGGTTGTACCAAACCACATTCTTTTGGCAAAGAATATCCTGGACAAGGTTGTACTGGTCACCGGTGCAGGCGGGTCGATTGGCAGTGAGCTGTGTCGTCAGATTATGGCGATCAAACCAGCCAAGCTTCTGTTGGTTGAGCAAAGTGAATTTGCCCTCTACGGCCTTCAGCAGGAACTCGAGACCAAGTTTTCGAAAACCTCGACCGGAATCGTTCCGCTTCTGGCCTCGGTTCAGGACAGAGACCGTATGCACGAGATCATGTCCACATGGCAGCCAGAGACGGTCTATCACGCGGCGGCTTACAAACACGTGCCGCTGGTTGAACATAACCCCGCCGAAGGCATTAAAAACAACGTCATTGGAACGCTTCGCACGGCCCAGGCTGCCTTAGAGAACGGCGTATCTGACTTCGTCTTGGTCAGCACAGACAAGGCAGTTCGACCGACGAACATCATGGGTGCCAGCAAGCGTTTAGCCGAGTTGGTCTTGCAGGCCCTAGCCCAGGATGGCACGCAGACCAAGTTCACGATGGTTCGCTTTGGTAATGTGCTTGGTTCGTCTGGTTCGGTGGTCCCCAAGTTCAGGCAGCAAATACGAGATGGTGGTCCTATTACCTTGACACATCCGGACATCACTCGTTTTTTCATGACCATCCCAGAGGCGGCCCAACTGGTCATTCAGGCCGCCGCCATGGCCAAGGGCGGGGATGTCTTTGTTTTGGATATGGGTGAGCCTGTCCGAATTGCCGATTTAGCCAAGCGAATGGTGGAGCTCTCGGGGCTGACGATTAAGGATGACAAATATCCCCTTGGGGATATTGAGATTCAGGTTACAGGTCTGCGGCCTGGCGAAAAACTCTACGAGGAGTTATTGATCGGCAATAATCCCGAGAAAACAACTCATCCAAGGATTATGAGAGCCAGGGAGAGTTATTTGGATTGGGAGTATCTGGAGGCGAAGTTGGCATCTTTAGAGTGGGCTCTTCAGGTAAACGACGTTAATGTCATTCGATCCATGATGCTGGAGCTGGTCCCCGGATATCAACCCACGTCCGATATCGTGGACTGGGTGTTTGTTGAGCAGGAGGCCAATTCTGCCTAGTCAAGCTTAAAACGCCTCAGTCATTAAGATGCTGCGCCGTTTGCCTTAGCCGGCCCGTCGAATACTGGTCGGTGCAACCGCCATTTTGACGGGTTTGCTCATCAGTTCAATCAAAATCATGACCCGCTGCGTGCCATCGAGTGACTGGAAAATACCCTCTACCCCAGCAAAGGGGCCGTCTATGACCCGAATGGTTTCCCCAGGCTTAAACAGACGCTTTTCCTCAATGTCTCCAGACGACTCCCGTGCGCGGATCAGTTCGACGAGTTCGTCAGCCACCTTAGCCGGCTGATTTCCAAAACTCACCAGCTTGCTCACGCCACGGGTTGAGCGGATGGGCGTCCAGCTCTTGGCCGAATGGCTCGTATCCAGGCGGATAAACAGGTAACGTGGAAAAAGGGGCTCGGAAGACTTGGAGACTTGGCCCCGTAGCAGCTTCTCAGATGACAGTAGAGGCAGGTAGCAGTTGTAGCCCTGCTGGTTCAGATTCTGAAGTGCGCAAGCCTCCTGACGTGGCTTTGTGTGGACCAGATACCAGTGCATGACCCCCCCTCCGGCTGACTAACCTGAGCAGGAGTTTAAAGGATTTAGGGCCTGTAGTTAGCTGGCATTGATCCCCAGCTTTTCCAAACCTTAACGAATCAGCAGTGAATCCAGGCTGCGACCCATGGCTAGCGCTGCAACGATCCATTTGGGCTGCTTGCCTCGTCCGGTCCAAGTGTTGCCGGCATCGTCGCGGTATTTGGGGGCTACTTTAATACCCGCATTGGCCCGCTTAGCACCGGCTTTGCGTCCAGGCTTACGTCCTGGCTTTGCGGAAGCTTTGCCGGGTTTGCGGCCTCTCTCGGCGCTACCGGAACTGCTCAAACCGAGCTCCTTCGCGGTGATGCCGTAATCTGCGATCTGTTTTTTAATCGTTTTGATAACCGAACTGTATTCCTCTTTACGCTGGCGTTCAGCCTGTTTCTTTAGATCTTCGATTTGGGCGATCATTTCTGAGTAGGTGGCCATCTTCAGTCCTCTAGTACTTTGGTTGATTAATGGAAAATGTTGGTGTTACTGAATAAATTATATATTAAGTCATCAACATTTGAGAATTATTATTTGCTTTGAATTTATTTAAAAGGGTTGTCTGCATTCACCGAATCAGTAGGCTTGTTCAGATAACCCGAATTCCTTCCTGGGGCCGACGGGTGTAGAGTTTTGTCCATAACAAGACATCCAGGAGACGCACCGTGTCAACCCAGACGCATGGCCAGTTGCCCGCGAATCACATGTACGTCAGTGGCCTAGGGGCCAACCCGGCCAACTTCGTCGCCATGTCGCCGATCTCTTTTATCGAACGTGCGGCGCTGGTCTATCCAAATAAAGTGGCAGTGGTGCACGGTGGGCTGCGTCAAACCTGGAGTCAGACTTTTGCCCGGACGCGTCAGTTGGCCTCTGCACTTCACAAAAAAGGCATCGGCCTGGGGGATACCGTTGCCGTCATGCTGCCCAATACCCCTCCCATGGTCGAGGCCCACTTTGGTGTGCCCATGTGCGGCGCGGTGCTCAACAGCCTGAACACTCGCCTGGATGCCCCTGCGATTGCCTTCATGCTGAATCACGGCGAGGCCAAGGTCGTCATCACCGACACCGAGTTCTCGCCGGTTATGAAAGAGGCCTTGGCCATTTTGAAACGTGATCATGGTCGCGAGCCCATGGTCATTGATGCTGTCGATGGCGAGTTCGACGTCCCTGGCGAGCGGTTGGGCTCCGTCACTTACGACGACTTCGTAGCCGCTGGCGATGCCAACTTTATGGTTCACCTGCCGGCCGACGAGTGGCAGAGCATCTGCCTGAACTACACCTCTGGTACCACCGGCGACCCCAAGGGGGTGATCTACAGCCATCGGGGTGCTGCGACTAATGCTATCTCCAACATCCTGGAATGGGACATGCCCAAGCACCCGGTCTACCTGTGGACCCTGCCCATGTTTCACTGCAATGGCTGGTGCTTTCCGTGGACCATTGCCGCTCGGGCTGGAGTGAACGTCTGTCTGCGCAAGGTCGAGGCCAAGGCCATTTTCGACCTCATTCGTGAACACGGCGTCACCCACTACTGCGCAGCTCCAATTGTTCACAACGTACTGATCAATGCCCCTGCGGAGATGAAGGTAGGCCTGCCCGTGGGCGTCAAGGCCATGGTGGCCGGTGCCGCACCGCCAGCAGCCATGATCGAGGGCATGGAGCAGATGGGCTTTGAGATCACCCATGTCTATGGCTTGACCGAGGTCTATGGCCCGGCGGCGGTCTGTGTAAAACACGATGAGTGGAATGATCTGGATATCTCTGAGCGGGCCCGGCTGAACGCCCGCCAAGGTGTACGCTACCACTTGCAGCAGGCCGTCGGTGTGCTCGACCCGGAGACCATGCAGCCCGTACCCGCAGATGGCGAGACCATGGGCGAGATCATGTTCCGCGGCAACATCACCATGAAGGGTTACCTGAAGAACGACAAGGCGACCCAGGCCGCCTTTGCAGGTGGTTGGTTCCACTCGGGCGACCTGGCTGTCATGTACCCAGACGGTTACGTGAAGATCAAAGACCGCTCCAAGGACATCATCATCTCGGGAGGAGAGAACATCTCCTCCATCGAAGTCGAGGACGTGCTCTATCGACATCCAGCCGTCATGGCGGTTGCAGTGGTGGCCAAGCCCGATGCCAAGTGGGGCGAGACCCCTTGCGCCTTTGTCGAGACCAAGCCCGGCGCCCAGGTTACGGCGCAGGAAATCGTGGTTTTCTGCAAGCAGCATCTGGCCGGGTTCAAGATTCCGCGCTCGGTGGTCTTTGGGGAGTTGCCCAAGACCTCCACTGGCAAGATTCAGAAGTTTGAACTACGCAAGCGCGCTGGCTCAGCAGAGGCCATTGATGTCTAAAGCGTTGGCCTCGGACTCGTCAGCCCCCATGGCGCCAGCGGCCTCAACAGGTCGCCCAGCACAGAGCGTTAGTCAGACCTCTGAGCCCCTGGTGCTGACCGAGACACTCGAGCCCGGCCTGGTTCGACTCACACTGAATCGCCCCAATGCTTTTAATGCCCTGAGTGAAGCTATGCTCTCGGCCCTTCAATCTGAGTTGGATGCCATAGCCACCAACCCGGCCATTCGGGTGGTGATCATCACTGGGTCTGGCAAGGCCTTCTGCGCAGGCCACGACCTAAAAGAGATGCGTGCGGCCTATGAGAACGACAGCAGCGTGGCGTATTACAAATCTCTTTTTGCCCAGTGCTCGCGGATGATGCTGACCTTGCAAAAGATGTCTCAGCCGGTCATCGCCCAGGTTCATGGCATTGCCACGGCGGCTGGTTGTCAGCTGGTGGCCATGGCCGACTTGGCGGTGGCCAGCAGCGAGACTCGCTTTGCGGTCTCTGGCATCAACTATGGCCTGTTTTGCTCTACGCCCAGTGTGGGCCTGTCGCGCAACCTGCTTCGCAAGCAGGCCATGGAGATGTTGCTGACGGGTGATTTCATTGACGCCCAGCAGGCCAAGAATCAAGGTCTGATTAATCAGGTCTGCGCCAACGACGACCTGAATCAGGCCACTGTCAATCTAGCTCGTAAAATCATGGCTAAGCCAGAAGCCGCTGTCCGCATGGGCAAGGCCTTGTTCTATGCCCAACTAGAGGTCGACATTGAGAAGGCCTATGAGATGGCTGGTCAGACCATGGCCTGCAACATGATGGATGCCAACGCCTTGGAAGGTGTTCAGGCGTTTATCGAGAAGCGCCCCCCGAATTACAAACTGTAGAGAGGTTGTTGGATGAAGGTATTGGTGACTGTGAAGCGTGTGGTCGATTACAACGTCAAGGTGCGTGTCAAATCCGACGGCACCGACGTGGACATTGCCAACGTCAAGATGAGCATGAACCCCTTTGACGAAATTGCCGTCGAGGAAGCGGTTCGCCTCAAAGAGGCGGGCAAGGCGGCCGAGGTGGTGGTGGTCACCTGCGGCTCGTCTGCCTCGCAAGACGTCTTGCGCACGGCCTTTGCCATGGGCGCCGACCGCGGGATTCTGGTTGACTGCCCAACTGCTCTGGAGCCCCTGGCCGTGGCGAAGGTTCTTAAGGCCATGGTCGACAGGGAGCAGCCGCAGCTGGTCATCATGGGCAAGCAGGCCATCGACGACGACTGCAATCAGACAGGCCAGATGCTGGCAGCCCTCACCGGCATGCCCCAAGCCACCTTTGCATCCAAATTGGTGATTGAAGGATCAGAGGCCCTGGTCACCCGGGAGGTCGATGGCGGCCTTCAGACCATTGGTGTGCAGCTGCCTGCGGTGGTAACCACCGACCTGCGCCTGAACGAGCCACGCTACGTGACGCTGCCCAACATCATGAAGGCCAAGAAAAAAGAGATCGAGATGATTGCGGTGGACAGCCTGGGTGTGGACACAGCTCCGCGGCTCAAGCTGCTGAAGGTCGGCGATCCACCAGCCCGCTCGGCCGGAATCAAGGTGGATTCCGTTGCTGCACTGGTCGACAAACTCAAACATGATGCAAAGGTGATCTGAGATGGCTGTTTTGGTACTAGCGGAACACGACAACGCAATTCTTAATGCCGCAACGCGCGGTGCTGTTAGTGCTGCACGGGCGATGGACGCAGAGGTTCATCTGCTGGTTGCTGGTCACAACGCTGGCGGCGTTGCGCAAGCCGCAGCAGCCGTCGCTGGTGTTACCAAGGTACTGCACGCAGACGGCCCGGCCCATGAGCAGCATCTAGCAGAGTCTCTAGCGGATCAGATTCTGGCGATTGCCCGGAATTACTCAGCGGTATTGCTGCCGGCGACGACCACCGGTAAAAACACGGCGCCTCGAGTAGCGGCCGTGTTAGACGTCGCGCAGGTCTCTGACATCACCAAGATGATCTCCGCAGACACTTTTGAGCGGCCGATCTACGCTGGTAACGTCATGGCCACGGTGCAGTCAACAGATGCCATCAAGGTCATCACCGTTCGATCCACCAGCTTTGAGGCCGCAGGCGACGGTGGTTCAGCAGCCGTTGAGTCAATCGCCTCTGTTGCTCCTTCAGCCAAATCTCGGTTTGTGTCCCAGGAACTCAGCAAAAGCGACCGCCCGGAGCTGGCCAGCGCCAAGGTGGTGGTCTCCGGTGGTCGCGGTCTGGGCTCAGCCGAGAATTATCAGTCTGTGCTCTCCCCATTGGCAGACAAGCTGGGCGCTGCCTTGGGTGCTTCCCGGGCTGCGGTGGACGCAGGCTATGCCCCGAACGACTATCAGGTAGGACAGACGGGCAAGGTAGTGGCTCCTCAGCTCTACATTGCGGTAGGGATGAGTGGCGCCATTCAGCACCTGGCGGGCATGAAGGACTCCAAGGTGATTGTGGCCATCAACAAAGATCCCGATGCCCCCATTTTCTCGGTCGCAGATTACGGGCTGGTGGCAGACTTGTTCGAGGCCGTGCCCGAACTCGTTGGCAAGCTTTGAGTGAATCGTCGGCTAGCACGATGTTGGTGATGTTCGATGAACTTTGAGCTTTGCGACGCAAAGCGAGAGTGAAGAGAACACGCCAACGAGTGCAAAGCCGACATTAGAAGAATAAAGGAGATCTGATGCCGGTCGAATATGTCGCCCCAACCCGTGATATGCGCTTCGTCATTGAGGAGCTCGCTCACTTCGACCGTGTGCCCGCCCTGCCCGGCTGCGAGGAGTTCTCGCCGGATTTGATCGAGGCGATCATGGAAGAGGCTGGCAAGTTTGCAAACGGGGTGATCTCTCCGCTGAACTGGCCATCGGATCAGCACGGTGCTCAATTGCAGGGCGATAGTGTCAAGACCTCACCTGGCTTTCAAGAGGCCTATGCCCAGTTTGTAGAAAGTGGCTGGAACAGCCTATCGGGCAATCCTGACTTTGGGGGTCAGGGTCTGCCAGAGGTCTTGGCCACTTGTGTGAACGAGATGTGGCATTCGGCCAGCATGAGCTTTGCTTTGTGCCCCATGCTGACAGCAGGTGCTATTCACGCGATTGAGCACCACGGCTCGCAGGCGCAGAAAGAGAAATACCTGGCCAAGCTCATTAGCGGTGAATGGACGGGCACCATGAACCTGACTGAACCCCAGGCTGGTTCGGACTTGGCGGCAGTCACCACCAAGGCCTGGCTGTTGCCGGCGGATCATCCCCTCAGGCCGGCAGATGCTTCAGACACCAATCCTGCTTTCTGTGTTCATGGCACCAAGATCTATATCACCCACGGCGAGCATGATCTGGCTGAGAACATCATTCATTTGGTCTTGGCCAGGCTACCCGATGCACCTGCTGGGGTGAAGGGCATCTCTCTATTCCTTGTCCCCAAGTTTCTGGTGAACGACGATGGCAGTCTTGGCCAACGTAACGACGTGAAGTGTGTCTCGCTGGAACACAAGCTTGGCATTCACGGCAGCCCGACGGCAGTCATGAGCTACGGTGAGAAAGATGGTGCGGTGGGCTACCTGATCGGTGAGCCCAACCGTGGCTTGGAATACATGTTCACCATGATGAATCACGCCCGCCTGAATGTTGGCCTGCAAGGCGTAGCGATTGCCGAGAGGGCGTATCAGCAGGCGCATTGGTATGCCCATGACCGAGTGCAGGGCAAGGTCTTGGGCCGTGGCGACGAAAAGCTTCCCATCGCCCACCACCCTGACGTACGTCGCATGCTGGCCTCTATGCAGTGTCGTATCCAGGCGATGCGAGCGCTGGCCTATGAGGCAGCCGCCCAGATGGATATTGCCGCCCGCTCGTCAGATGCTGAACAAGCCAAGGCTGCTCAGGCCCGGGTCGACCTGCTGATTCCTGTGGTCAAGGCTTGGTGCACCGAGCAGAGCATTGACATCGCCTCAATGGGTATTCAGGTGCATGGCGGTATGGGCTACGTCGAGGAGACGGGTGCGGCTCAACACCTGCGCGATGCCCGAATCACCACCATTTACGAGGGCACCACCGCCATTCAGGCGAATGACTTCATGGGCCGTAAGATCCTGAGAGATGGTGGCGCGGAAATTCTTCAGCTGCTGGCAGAGATGCAGGCCACCGCAGATTCATTACAGAAGACCGAACAGTCTGGCACCAAACAATTGGGCGAGGCCTTGGCCAAAGGTGTGGCGACTCTGCAGCAGGCCGTGGATTGGGTTTTGGCCAATGGCAAGGCCGACCCAGCTGGTGCCCACCTGGGTTCTGTGCCCTTGGTTCAGCTGGCCGGGTTTGTCATGGGTGGCTGGATGATGGGTCGAGCCGCTCTGGTGTCTAGTCAAAAGTTAACGGCCGATACGGCGCAGGCACAGGGGCCTTTTTACTCTGCCAAGTTGGCCGCCGCTGGCTTCTACGCCAGTCATGTGTTGCTGCCGAATTTGGGTTTGGTCGAGACGGTTATGGCTGGGAAAGAGGCTTTAGAGGCAGCAGAGGTATTTACGACCAATTAGGACTCAGGGGCCGACAGCGATGCTTCTGGCCTATCTTGATAGTTGGGTAAGTAGCGGCGGTTATAGCAGGGGTTCGAGATAAACTTCTCCCATGAAAAAAGCACTCATTACCGGGATTACCGGCCAAGACGGCTCCTATCTAGCGGAATTTCTCTTGGACAAGGGCTACGAGGTCCACGGCATCAAGCGCCGCTCTTCTAACTTTAATACCCAGCGGATTGACCACATCTACGAGGATCCGCACAAGAGTGGCCAGCGCCTCAAGTTGCATTACGGAGATCTGTCAGACTCCAGCAACCTGACCCGAATTATCCAAGAGACCCAGCCAGACGAGATCTATAACCTGGGCGCGCAGTCTCACGTAGCAGTCTCTTTTGAGTCCCCGGAATACACCGCCGATGTCGATGCCTTAGGGACATTGCGGTTACTCGATGCCATTCGTTTTCTGGGCCTGGAGAAAAAGACCAAGTTCTATCAGGCGTCGACTAGCGAGCTCTACGGAATGGTGCAAGAGATTCCCCAAAAAGAAACCACACCCTTTTATCCCCGTAGCCCCTATGCGGTGGCTAAGCTCTATGCCTACTGGATTTGCGTCAATTACCGCGAGGCCTATGGCATCTATGCCTGCAACGGCATCTTGTTTAACCATGAGTCTCCCCGCCGAGGCGAGACCTTTGTCACACGCAAGGTCACCCGGGGCTTGGCCAATATCGCGCAAGGGCTAGAAGAGTGCCTCTATATGGGCAATATGGATGCCCTGCGAGACTGGGGCCATGCCAAAGACTATGTGCGCATGCAGTGGATGATGCTTCAGCAAGACCAGCCCCAGGACTATGTCATCGCGACTGGTGTGCAGTATTCGGTGCGGGAGTTTATACGCAAGTCTGCGCAGCGCTTGGGCGTCGAGCTGACTTTTGAGGGCGAAGGTGTTGAGGAGGTCGCCCGAGTCATCTCGGTGAGCGGGCCAGATGCGCCTGCGGTGAAAGCGGGCGATGTGGTGGTTCGGGTGGACCCGCGATACTTCCGGCCGACAGAGGTGGAGACTCTCTTGGGCGATCCGTCCAAAGCCAAAGTCGACTTGGGCTGGATTCCTGAGATCACTCTAGATGAGATGATTGCAGAGATGGTGGGCCATGACCTGAGCGAGGCCAAGCAGCGCGCCTTGCTCAAGGCCCATGGCTATCAAGTTCCCGTGAGCCGGGAGTAGTGGCGTTGAAGATATACGTGGCTGGGCATCGAGGGATGGTTGGTTCGGCCATCTTGCGTGAATTGGCGAGGGTGATGCCAGAAGCGCAGATTGTGGTGCGAACTCATGCCGAGTTGGATCTGTTGGACCAAGGCCAGGTTTTTGATTTTCTGCGCACGGAGAAGCCAGACTACCTGTTTATTGCAGCAGCTAAGGTGGGCGGCATTCATGCGAACAACACCTACCGAGCCGAGTTCATCTACGAAAACCTGATGATCGAGGCCAATCTGATTCATGGTGCGCACCAGGCCAGGCTTCGAAACCTGATGTTCCTGGGATCGTCTTGCATCTACCCGCGGGACTGTCCGCAGCCGATTCGTGAGGACTACCTGCTGACCGGTCCGCTGGAGCAGACCAATGAGCCCTACGCATTGGCCAAGATTGCCGGCATCAAACTCTGTGAGAACTACAACCGACAGTACGGCACCAACTACGTATCGTTGATGCCCACGAATCTATACGGCCCGGGTGACAACTACGATTTGAACAACTCACATGTGTTGCCGGCCCTGATTCGCAAAGCCCACGAGGCCAAGGTTCGCGGTGAACAGACTGTGTTGGTCTGGGGAACAGGGAAAGTCAGACGAGAGTTCTTGTATGTGGATGATCTGGCGGTGGCCTGTGTCTATTTCATGAAGAAGTCGCTTGTCAATGCGGCTGAGCCCTTACCCCTTTTAAATATCGGAACGGGACAGGACCTAACGATTGCAGAGTTGGCTCAGACCGTCATGAAGGCTGT
>JACCDW010524686.1_pt1 | contig 13743 bp, 9 predicted proteins | sample 7449781 | NCBI WGS metagenome assembly JACCDW01 (sample SAMN15323449, study PRJNA562643) | freshwater metagenome | isolation source: river surface water | place: USA:Blue River Watershed | collected 2017-08-18 | reverse complement strand
GAGGTTTCCGTAAAGGATCCCCTTTATTGGGAAAAAGGGGAGCAACAAAATCCCCAAAGATTAATGCGCGCCCTAGAAGTGGTGCTTGGAACCGGCGCCTCCATTGTAAGCTTTCAGCAAAAAAATAAGGTCCTTCGCCCCTTTAATATAGTTAAGATTGGACTTGAAATGCCTAGGCCTGATTTATATGCCCGTATCAATCAAAGAGTATTGAATATGGTCGAAGAGGGGTTGGAACAGGAAGTAAGATCCTTGGCCGCCTTTAGCGAGCTGAATGCCCTTCAAACCGTTGGCTACAGTGAATGGGCGCCTTTTTTTAGAGGGGAATACGCTTTGGACCGTGTCATTGAATTGATTCAACAAAATACGAGACATTATGCTAAGCGTCAGCTGACTTGGTTCAAAAAAGACCCTGAAATTAAGTGGTACCAAGCATCCACAGTTAAAGCCATTCACATAAATTTAGCATAATTACAAGTATAATTTTTTCTGTAATAAGATAAATAGATTTAGTTTTAAGCCTTAATCTTAATTCTAAAGTTGATTTTATGCAAAAGAAAACACAGCTTCTTTTTGTATGTTTATTGGCATTGCTTCAGTTCAATGCACAAGCTCAAACTATTCAGTTTGAAAAATATACATTACCCAACGGCTTAAAAGTAATTTTACATGAGGACCACAGCGCTCCCGTTGTTGCGGTAACCGCTTTGTATCATGTGGGTTCAAAAAACGAAGACACAGCGCGTACTGGCTTCGCTCATTTCTTTGAACATTTATTGTTTGAAGGTTCCGAAAATATCAAGCGTGGTGAATTTGATAAATATGTAACCAATGCGGGCGGACAGTTAAACGCCAATACTTCTCAAGACCGTACTTTTTATTATGAACTTTTGCCTTCCAATCAATTGGATCTAGGGCTTTGGTTAGAGAGTGAGCGAATGATGCATGCTAAAATTGAGCAAATAGGGGTGAATACTCAAAGAGAGGTAGTGAAAGAAGAAAAAAGAATGCGTATGGACAATCGTCCTTACGGTAGTTTTTTAAATGAAATGCTTAAGCGTGCTTTTAAAGTACATCCTTACAAATGGTCTCCTATTGGAAGTATGGATCATTTAAATGCAGCTAAACTAGAAGAGTTCATTCAATTTTATAAAACTTATTACGTGCCTAATAATTGTGTTTTATCCATTGCTGGAGATTTTGACAAGGCGAGTGTAAAGAAAAAAATTGAAGCTTATTTTGCTGCTATTCCAAAAGGCGCAGAGGTGAAAAGACCTAGTATTGTAGAACCTCCTTTGGGTGGTGAAGTAAGAGACGTTATTGAAGACAATGTACAATTAGAAGGGGTATTCCAAGCCTATCGTGCACCAAAGCAAGGGGGTGATGAGTATTATGCATTTAATGTCTTGTCTAATATCTTATCTGGCGGGGAGTCTTCCAGAATGAATAAAACTTTAGTAGATGCAAAACAATTAGCAGTTGCAGCGCAGTCTGTTCCTTATTTTAATGAGGACGAGGGTGTATTTATTACATTGGCTATCGCGAATGCTGGTGTTAAAGCGGCTAATCTTGAAAAAAATATCGATAGCGTAGTGGCAGATTTGCAAACCAACCTAGTGTCTGAACGTGAATTTCAAAAAGTGAAAAATCAAATCACGACTGATTGGGTTTCCACTAAAGGCACCATGGCAGGTATTGCTGAAAATTTGGCCAACTTTGAAGTGTATTTCGGGGACGCTAATTTAGTAAACACAGAATTAGAAAAATACAATAAAGTAACAAGAGAGGATGTGTTAAAAGTGGCTAAGAAATATTTGAACAAAGACAATCGTGTGGTATTGTATTATGTACCAAAAGCGAAAGCGGCAACAAAATAAATTGATTATTAAAACTATTGTATGAAAAAAATACTATTTCCTTTATTGTTTTGTTTGCCATTCGTTTCAATGGCTCAAAATATAGATAGAACCAAAGCGCCTGCTCCAGGTAAAGCTCCATTAATTCAGGTGGGAAGCCCGGTAAAATATACCTTGCCAAATGGCTTGCAGGTTTTTGTGGTAAAAAATACCAAATTGCCAAGAGTATCTGCCACCTTAGCATTAGACATAGATGGCTTTACAGAAGGCAATAAGGCAGGTCTTGCTGACATGGCAGGCCAGTTGTTAAAAAGAGGTACCCAAACTAAATCTAAGGCTGTATTAGACGAAGCCGTAGAATATTTAGGCGGATCTTTGTCTACTTCTAGTATGACTGCTTCAGTAAGTTCATTGAAAAAGAATTTCCCTCAACTAATGGGCTTAATGGCAGAGGTTGTATTCCGTCCTGCTTTATCTGTGGAAGAATTAGAAAAAGTAAGAAAGCAAACACTTTCAGGTATTGAGTCTAGCAAAGACGATCCAGATGCGATTTCTAATAACGTAATGAAAAAGTTGGTTTATGGGGCTAATCATGCATTTGGGGAGATTACTACAACCGGTACCGTAAACAATGTAAAAATTGAGGATGTAAAAAACTTTTTTGCAACCTATTGGAAGCCAAATATTGCTTATTTAGTATTTGTAGGGGATATCGAACCTGCTGCAGCGAAAGCTTTAGCGGAGAAGCATTTTGGAACTTGGGCAAAAGGAACCGTTCCTAATACCAATTTCCCAAAACCTGCTAAGCCTGCACAAACTTATATAGCTATTGTTGATAGACCTGCTTCTGTTCAAAGTGTCGTAGCAGTCGCTACAACCATTGACTTAGCGCAAGGCGCTCCAGCAGTCATCCCTGCCAATGTGATGAATAATATATTAGGAGGTGGTTTCTCTGGGCGTTTATTCGCAAATCTTAGAGAAAAGCATGGCTTTACCTATGGCGCGTATTCTGCTTTAACTCCTAATAGACAAGTGGGTATTTTTTCTGCAGAGTCTGCGGTAAGAAATGAAAAGACAGATAGCGCGGTGCAAGAAATTTTACATGAAATCAATGTCATCAGAAATGAAAAAGTAGGGGATAGTGAATTAGTGAGAATGAAAAACTATTTATCTGGTGGATTTGCACGTTCATTAGAAAATCCGGCTACCATTGCTGGCTTTGCTTTGAACATTGCGCGTTATAAAATGCCTGCAGATTACTATCAAAAATATTTGACAAATTTAGCTTCTGTAAATGCACAACAAGTGCAAGAAGCGGCTAAAGCTTTATTGAATCCAGGTCAAATGCATATTGTCATTGTGGGCAATGCAAAACAAATTGCAAAAGGCTTAGATAAATACGGTCCTGTTAAATATTTTGATTTAGAAGGCAATGAAATTGCTGCACCAACAGAAGCGAAGGCAGATAAATCATTAACTCCTGAAACTTTAATTCAAAAAATAGTTCAGGCTGCGGGTGGTAAGGAAGCGATTGCATCAATTAAAGATTTACAATTGGTTGGAACGGCTTCTGTTATGGGACAGTCATTAGATATGAATCAAAAAATGGTATTGCCAGGCAATATGGTTTCTGTAATGTCAATGGGCGGTATGCCAATTATGAAACAAGCGGTTGTTGATGGAAAGTATTCAGTAAATCAACAAGGGCAAGAAGCGCCTATCACGGATGAATTGAAAGCAGAGTTAGATGCATCCGCAGTTTTGATCCCAGAGCAAACTTATTTAGCTAAAGGGTATCAATTTAAAATAGTTGGTGCTGAAAAAGTAGAGGGTAAGGATGCGATTGATGTGGAGTTAACCAATCCTGCAGGAAAAATAACGCATCGTTATTATGATGCGAGTACCTACTTATTGGTGAAGACGGCTAAGTCGCAAGAAGTGCCAGGAAGAGGGACTGTAACCCAACAACAGTTTTATAAATCCTATAAAGCGGTAAATGGTATTCAGTTGCCAACAGAAGAAGTAATTGATATGGGACAATTTAAAATTAATGTGAAGTACACTGATATTAAAGCCAATCAAGGTTTAAAAGTGGATGACTTGAAATAAGACATTCCCGAACATAAAAAAAGCGCACCAATCGGTGCGCTTTTTTTATATGTAGTCTATTTTAAAATCTTATTCCAAAACCGATGCTATATTGTAATCTGTTGCCAGTAAAATTAGCGTAGGTATTAGGTTTATCATTTAAACGGTAAGGGAAAACGGCATCATTTGTTCTTGTATTCACCACCGTAAAATCAATAAAATGACGACTCGTTCTGTAACCAAGACCCCCACTTATTGTCCAGATGGAAGCCTTAATGGATTCATCTTTATAGGGAGATCCATAAAAAGCAGTACCCGCTCTTACCATCCAATTGGTATTTAATCTTACCTCACTACCCAACTTTAAATTTACATTGTTTTTGTAAACGGCTTTAATGGTTGAATTTAAAGCGTTGTAATATTCGGTGCTTGCATCATCATAGGTGTTTGAAAAATAACGAGTGCCTGCATAATTTACAATTTCTAAATCGGCACTAATAAATCCTAATGGTTGAGATGGTTTATTTGGGGACGCAAAAAAGTAGCTCGAACTTAAAGTAACTCTAGTTGGCGTAGCCATGGTGTATTCTCTAATCCCTGGAAATCCGTCATTTAATTGATCTGAGCTTACAGAGTTTAAACCAGCATAATCTTCGGTGTTGGTTGTCATATCTGCGCTAATTTGATCTCTAAACGTAAGTATTTGAGGAGTTTGAATGGCAAAGCCCAATCTTAAATAAGATACAGGCTTATAAATAACACCAAATTTAGCACCTAGTCCCCAAGCCTTTGAGCTAAAATATTCGTTGAATATAAAGCCGCCAAATTGATTGTTGGGATTGTTAAGCACATCCGTTTCTGAATAGGAAATTTGTCTTTCATAATTCATAAATGGCATGATAATGCTAGCTCCTAAATACAATTTATCTTGCTTATTGCCGGCCCATCCAAAAGCCAATTCATTAAAACTTCCTCTTGTACTAGCATCGTAAATTTGGTTTACACCAGTGGATAGGGGAACTAAACTTTGGTATCCAGTTACTGCGCCATTTGCCCCCGCAGTGGTATCCACTAAATAGGTTCTAAATGCTAAGGAACTTCCAAAAATATAATTATCTAAAGCGGCAAGTGTGTCTGCACCGTCATTTACTAGTTCTTCTAAAAACTTTTCAGAATAACTGCTAAAATTATTAACCCCACTCAAACGAACTCGATTATTATAATCTGCAATTTGATTAAACGTTATAGAAAAAGCAGTGCTGGTCCAGTTTCTTTTTTTCATTCCATCTGCTAATACAAAACCAAGGGATCCAAATTTGAGTTTATTGTCTTCGCTATTTTTATTCGTACCTAAGTATGAGGTCTTATTGTTTTGTACTAAATATCTAGGCGTTAATAAAAGCTCACTTGATTTATAAAATCCAAGACCCGCAGGATTAATATGGCTGGAAGAAAGATCGCCACCCAGGGATCCCATTGCTCCTCCTAATGCATTACTTCTAGCTGTTCCGTTGGGGGCAAACCAAGAAAGTCTAAGTCCTTCTTCGGGTCCTTGTGCATAAAGAGATAAGCTTGATCCAAGTAAGATCAATAAAAAAATCTTTTTCATAATTGAACTATTTTAAAATTGCGCTTCTGATAAATGGTATAACTATTTTTGTCCTCTTGGTGCACGTCCTCCACCTGTCGAAGTACCCGTACTATTAAATCCACCACTTCTACCGCCTGCATTATTATTAAAGCTTGGCGTGCTGGAATTATTGTTATAGCTATTTGTACTGTTGGTTTTAGTGGGCGCAGTATTGTTTTGACTATTGTTGTTAAAACGACGCACTGGTCTATCCCAACTATTGGGCACACTGGTATTGTTGTTATTGGTCACAACTCTTTTTAACAAGGATCCAAAATTGTTATTCAAATTTGCATTACCGGTATATCTTGTATTTCCAGTATTGTTATTAAAACTATTGTTATATCCTTTATTATTGGAAGTATTGCGATAGGCAGACATAGCGGGTGCGCTTAAGCGCGTAGCCGCTGGATTTTGGTTGCGAATGCCTCTACCATAGAGTCCCCCAGCAAAACCATCAAAATAGCCTGGGTAGTAGTAACCATAAGGATTCCACATGCCTCCATAAAACGGGTGCCATCCACCAAAGCCACCCCAACCCATTCCCATGCCCCATCCACCCCATCCGCCCCATCCACCAAAGCCACCCCAGCCCATTCCCATTCCCATGCCTCCAAATCCGCCCCATCCAAAATCATTGAAGCCCCATCCAAGGCTGTAATAAGAATTCATAAGTGGTCCATATCCGCCCCATCCAAATCCCATTCCCATTCCAAAAGGACTGAACCAAGAGGATCCATAAAATCCGTCATACCAACTATTCCAACCTCCATAAGAAGGGTAGTAAGCATAGTTGTAACGAGGGTCGTTCCAATATCCAAAATCATCAATGGCATCCCAACGATTTCTATTGGCAACTTTAAGTCTTAAATATCGATCGTCTGGATAGGTTTGGTAATCTTGGAAACCGTCTTCCTCTCCCTCCATCTGCCCTTGGTATTGATTTCCTTTTTTATTGTAGGCGGTTGCGTCTTGTGGTGTTTCTTTATTGGGGGTAGAATACAAATCATCCGTTGCAGCTACCGTAGTTTGTTGTAAACTAGTGCAACCTGTACTTAGCAAACTCATCGTTAATAAACTCATTAAAATGAGTCTAAGCTGGGGGGCGATTTTAAGCGTGTTCATGTTGAATTAGTTTAGGTTTTTATATGCCCTTAAATTAGCATACATTTGCTACTTCAAAGCTACGCAAAAATAAGACATAGGGCTTTTTTCGTAGATTGTTTTTAGAACCCAAATTGTTAAGATTTATTAAAAAATGGCAAAAGAACTAACCACCCGCGCAAACGACTATTCACAGTGGTATAACGACCTTATTTTAAAAGGAGAGTTGGCAGACTATAGTGCTGTTAGAGGATGTATGGTCATTAAACCATATGGATATGCTTTGTGGGAAAACATGCAGGCTGCTTTAGATAAAATGTTTAAGGATACAGGACATCAAAATGCGTACTTCCCCTTGTTTGTTCCTAAGTCTTTATTTGAAGCGGAAGAAAAAAATGCAGAGGGCTTTGCGAAAGAGTGTGCGATTGTAACGCATTATCGTTTAAAAACAGATCCAAATAATAAGGGCAAATTGATGGTGGATCCAGAAGCAAAACTGGAAGAGGAATTAATTGTGCGTCCAACTAGTGAAGCCATTATTTGGAATACCTATAAAAACTGGATTCAATCTTATAGAGATTTGCCGATTCTAGTTAACCAATGGGCCAATGTGGTACGTTGGGAGATGAGAACCAGATTGTTTTTAAGAACAGCTGAATTTTTATGGCAGGAAGGACATACTGCACATGCAACAAAAGAAGAAGCGATTGCAGAAACAGTGCAAATGTTGAATGTATATGCAGATTTTGCAGAAAATTGGATGGCGGTACCCGTGATCAAAGGAGTGAAGTCGGCCAACGAACGTTTTGCTGGTGCAGAAGAGACCTATTGTATCGAAGCCTTAATGCAGGATGGAAAAGCATTACAAGCAGGTACTTCCCATTTCTTAGGTCAAAATTTTGCAAAAGCTTTTGATGTTAAGTTCAGCGATAAAAACAACACCTTAGATTATGTTTGGGCTACCAGTTGGGGAGTAAGTACAAGATTAATTGGCGGTTTAGTCATGACGCATAGTGATGACCAAGGGTTGGTTTTGCCTCCAAGAATTGCACCCATTCAAGTGGTGATTGTACCTATTTATAAAGGGGAGGATCAAAAAGCAATTTTAGATGAGAAAGTAAATGCGATGGTAGCTTCATTTAAAGCTGCAGGCATTCGTGTTAAATATGATGACTCTGATAACCAAAGACCAGGTTGGAAATTTGCCGAGTATGAATTAAAAGGCGTGCCAGTGCGTATTGCAGTGGGGCCAAGAGATTTGGAAAACAATCAAGTGGAAATTGCGCGTCGTGATACCAAAGAAAAAACAACCATCTCTATGGATGGTTTAACAGAGACGGTGAATAATTTATTATTAGAGATTCAGTCTAATTTATTTAATCGTGCAAAACAATATCGTGACGAACATATTACCAAGGTAGATACCTGGGATGAATTTGTAAGCACCTTAGATACCAAAGCAGGATTTGTTGCAGCGCATTGGGATGGTACACCTGAGACGGAAGAAAAAATCAAAGAACTCACCAAGGCAACCATTCGTTGTATTCCATTAGACAATGTTTTAGAAGCAGGTAAATGTATTTTATCAGGGAATCCTTCTACGCAACGTGTTTTGTTTGCGAGAGCTTACTAAGATTTAAGTAAGATGAAAAAGCAAGGACCTATTCCAGACGCACTTGTGCCTTTTTTAGAAGGCAGAGTATTGCTAATGGACAAGCCATTGCACTGGACCTCCTTTAAAATGATACGCCGTGTTCGTGGGCTGACGTATGTTCAAAAAGTTGGACATGCAGGTACTTTAGATCCATTAGCAACTGGGTTATTAATTATTTGTACGGGCAAGTGCACCAAGCAAATTAATGACTACATGGGCATGAATAAGGAGTATACCGGCACCCTTGTTTTAGGCGCCACTACCGCTACTTATGACTTAGAATCGGAACCAGAAAATTTCAAATCTATTGACCATATAACGGTAGACCAGATTAATCAAGTTGCACAACAATTTGTGGGTGAAATTATGCAATTACCACCACAACATTCCGCGATTAAAAAAGATGGCGTGCGTTTATATGAAACCGCTCGTCAGGGGATTGAAGTAAAAGTAGATCCAAGAAAAATTACCATTGAACAATTTGAAATTACTAAAATTGATTTGCCCAATATTGAATTTAGGGTGGCTTGTTCTACTGGAACGTATATTAGAAGTTTAGTAAAAGATTTCGGAGATGCTTTAGGGGTAGGTGCCTATATGAGCGCCTTAAGAAGAACTAAGATCGGTGCATTTGATATAGCCGACGCCATACAATGGGAGGATCTAAGAGACGAGGTAGATAATTTACTTGCCCCATCTAACTAGAATGGCAAGCCAATTCCAAATTGCCAAGCGAAGTTGTTTACTTTTGTTCCGTTGGGTTTTACTTCACTCCATTTGAAATTATTAATATCTAGCCAACCATTGTTGTAGGTCCTTGTCGGATCTTTCATTTTTAAGGCGTAGTCAATTCGAATTAAAAAGTAATTAAAGTCCAATCTTAGCCCAGTACCTACGCCAACGGCTAAATCCTGATACAATCTATCCAATTTAAATCCTGCATTGGGATCTTGTTCGTTATCTCGAATATTCCAGATGTTTCCAATATCTGTAAACAGGGCTGAGGCAATTTTATAGGAACCCAATTGTAAAATATTAAATCTGTATTCTAAATTGGTTTCTAATTGAAAGTCTCCGAATCTATCAAAGTTTTGATTGCTTCTACTGGTGTCGTAAAAACGAGAGCTACCCAATCCTAATTGTCTTAAGCCCCAAGCACGCATGCTGTAAGGGCCACCCGCAGTAAATTGTTTAAAGAAAGGAAGTTGACCGGCTAAATTTGTATTGCTACTGTAGTTATTACCCCAACCACCCATAAATCTCCAAGCCAACTCGCTATTCTCATACTTAATTAACTTACGTATTTCAATCTCCGCTTTAATGTATTGGTAAATATTTTTTTGAATATTTTTTGACAAACCTAATAATCCGCCTGCTTCTTCAATTCCAATTCTAAAATAGTTTATTTGATTGCCATGTTTACGAGATGGTCCTGAATGCACATAACTAAGGGTTTGACTAATTACATTACCATTGTTAAAGGAGGATCTTAAAAAAGGATTCAAAATAAGTAAGCTATCCAATTTTGCATATTTATTCAACTGGTAGAGCTCTAAATTGATAGGCCTGTAGATGATGATGTCCTCTACGCCCAATTTATTTTTTTTCCATTCGTAGCCCCAGCTGGTCGTAAAGGATTTAAGTTGGTAGTAATTTAATCTATTGATGTAAGATCCATTTAAAGAGAAGTTAGATTTAACAGTACTGTTGATGGATTTTTTTACTGGCACGAAAGGCACAAGTAAAGAGGGGAAGCTAAAGCTTTGTCCCACATTCACTAATAGGGTTTGGGTAAGATTGGTATTGTTCAAGTCTAATTCCACTCCCGTTCTAACATTAGAAATGGACTGAATTGATTTTTTTAAGACATTGCGATCTCGGTAGGTAAAACTAGTCGCAATTCCAAGTAAATTACCTGCTCCTAGTTGTGCCGTGTTACGGCTGCCTTCTAAGTCGGCACTAAAATTTCTTCTTAATGCGGGCACTAAAAAATAATGAAGTTGAACACTATCTTTTTTGATCTCTGTTCTGGCATCAATTTGTTGCCAAGCGCCTAATCCACTTAAGTTGTTTAAATCCTGGTAAAATAGGGGCTCGTTGAATAATGCTCCCTTTTGAATTACGGACTGTTCTTTAAATAATTTGGCGTTGAATTTAGGCTTATTGTATTGATGGACAATATCCCCAAGTTGAATGCGGTTAAGCATGCCATGCATCATGATACTATCCGGATTGTCAGCTAAACTTAAATCTGAATAATAAATTTGAGCTCCAATGGGATAGGCTTTTGTAATGGATTCATTGACATTGCGTAGCTGAAAATTAATTTTCCAAGTGGGGTTGCCTTGTTCTTTTTTATTGGCGTCCTGTACTTGATTCACTTGTGCCAAAGGATCCAAGTTCAGGGTCATAAGAGATTGATTAATGGTATCTACCTCTGCAAAAATTTTCTCTTTGGTAAAATAATAATATCCTTTTGATCTAAATAAGGTTACGAGTCTATCTAATTCCTGATTGATACTTTCATTGGAATAAGCCATTCCTTTTTTTACATAGGACATTTCTTTACTTGCATTCGCAATGGCTTGCAATTTTGGATTGTTCAACTGATAGGTTACCGTATCAATAAATGTTTTTTTATTTAATTGTACTACCATGTTAAGATAAACCCTGTATTCATTATTGGTCGTATCCGTTTTGGCAATCAAGTTTAGATTGGGGTGATGATAGCCTCTAGAAGCTAAAAAAGATTCCATGTATTGAATACTACGACCTATTCTTTCTGGTTGGTAGGCGATGGGTTGCACTAAATTGTTGAACACGCCAAATTGCCTCACTCTTTTCGCTTTAAGGCTGTCGTCCCAGTAATTGCTTAATTCATAGCTAAGGGCTTTGGCATTTTTTTTAGAAAGTGTCCCTTTAATGGTAATTTTGTTATCAAATACAAAAGCTTTCTGTTTAGGATAATCATGTACAATTGCCTTTTTGATATCTGTACACCCATTTATCAAAAATAAAAGGCCTAGTAATGAGAATCTTGAGAAGAAACTAATATTTTTAAGCTTCCGTAATAACATGCATGAATGAATAAGAATGAGCTCAAATATATTCAATCTTTTGCCCATAAAAAACATTGGACACAAGAATCTGTATTTATCATAGAAGGCCCCAAATTGTTGGAAGAGGCCATCAAGGCCAATTGTGTCATTGAAAAAATTTATGCTACCAAGGCTTGGGAAGGCAAATTGGGACAATCTGCAGGAGATATTGAAGAGATTGATGAGATTATGCTGTCTCGCATTAGTCAGTTACAGACCCCTAATCAGGTGGTTGCTTTAGTGCAAAAGAATAAAGAGGCGGCTCCATTTAGCTATCAAAATAAACTCACACTGGTTTTAGATGGGATACAGGACCCTGGAAATTTAGGCACTATTATTCGAACGGCAGACTGGTTTGGGATCCATCAAATTTTAGTTACCTCAGATACCGCAAGTATTTACAATCCTAAAGTAGTGCAAAGTACCATGGGAAGTTGTTTTAGAGTGCAAGTAAAAGAGGCCCCTATCGAACAAATTATAGAAAAAGAAAAACTCCCTGTTATAGGTACTTTATTGTCTGGAAAATCTATTTATGAGACGCGCATTCCTACGGAAGGTTTTTTGATGATTGGGAATGAGTCCAAGGGAATAAGAGCGCCCTTAAAATCTTTAATCACGAATCCTGTATCCATTCCAAGTTTCGGAGCTGCTGAATCCTTGAATGCAGCAGTAGCTACTGGCATTGTACTTTCTCATTGGAAAATGAGCAGTTTAATTTAATTAAACTGTATGGCTTTGGCAGGTGCAATTTTATGAATCCACAGGGTTGGAATCAAAAAGGATAAATAACTAATCACTGCGGTCCCAAGGATTACCCAAATTACTTCTATCGGATGAATGGAGATGGGTAAGGTTTGAATGAAATAAGCCGTTTCGTCTAGTTGTATGCATCCAAAATATTGTTGTAAGAAAGACAATCCTAAACCAATCGCGGTGCCAATTGCAATGCCCATCCAGCAAATAAAACTTGCCTGATATAAAAATACTTGACGAATAAATCTTGTTGTTGCACCCATGGAAGTTAGACTGCCAATCATGGAGACCCGTTCAAGCATAAGAATAAATAAACAGGTTAGTAAATTTACAATAGCAATAATTAATAAAATAACAATGGTAACGTTTCGGTTAATAGTTTGCACCCCAATCCAATCAAATATTTGTGGGTAATAGTCTTTGATGCTAGTAGACACAAGATTGTCTGGTAGCTTTTTTTGAATCTGTTGATTGGTGATATCAATTGGAACACCTTTTTTTAGTTCAAGGCTATATCCTTCAATGAAATTGGATCCCCCATTTAATTGCTGCAACAATTGCAAGTCTACCATTACAAACTGTTTGTCATATTCTTCAATACCAGAATGATAAAGTCCAATGACTTTTAATTTTCTTTGCTGCACGCTGCCATTATTTAAAAAGTACAAGCGTATATTACTATCTAAAGGGATATTTAATTTTTTGGCCAATGCATCTGAAAGAAGGATGGAGTTGTTTCTATCAGCCTTGTTAATTTGATTGGGTGTTTTTCCTTGTTTTAAAAAAGGAATAGGCGCATTCGATGGAGTGCCTTTCACAATAACGCCTTCAATATCCTGGCGGTAGGCTAATACAGCCGATTGATTAATGAAAGGAGTAATACGGGCAATACCGGGATGTTGTAAATAGGAGGCTTGGGTTTGTTGATCAATAGGTGCACCATTGATGGTATTTACTCTGATATGTCCCCAAAACTGGTACACTTTATCGGCAATACTTTCTTGAAAGCCATTCACAATGGACAAGGTTAGCAAGATGGCGGCTACACTGATAGCGGTGGCGGCAATAGACAATCTAACAATAAAGCGGGTATAGCTTTTTTGTTTGTGAAAACTAATTTTCTTGGCTATTTCAAATGGGGTTGACAAATGCTAAATTTTCATCAAATCTAGTTTTTTCTCTTTATATATTTAGATTAATCCGTTAGTTTCGTTATGTATTAATTACTTATGGTATGCAAAAAGCGGCCTTCTTATTGTTCTTAATTTTGACAACCAGTGTTGTAAAATTGGCCGCGCGACAAAATCCCGATAAAACCTATCAACAGCAGATACAAACCATTTTAGTACATCCACTTGGTGATCCATTGGGAGACCCTGTTATTAATTTAAATGGAGGCACGCCTTTACAAATTAGTTTTGATGATTTTGGCGCTACCTATGAGGACTATTATTATACCATTGAGTTGGTAGATAGTATTTGGCAACCCACCGACTTGAATGAATTTGATTACATCAAAGGATTCAATCTTAATAAAATAATGACCTACGAAGAGTCTTC
>JACCDW011380605.1_pt1 | contig 13745 bp, 14 predicted proteins | sample 7449781 | NCBI WGS metagenome assembly JACCDW01 (sample SAMN15323449, study PRJNA562643) | freshwater metagenome | isolation source: river surface water | place: USA:Blue River Watershed | collected 2017-08-18 | reverse complement strand
GATGACGCTGCGGCCCGACTTCAGGAATTTCAGGATCTTGCGTCTCAACGGGAGCAGGCGTTGTTTTCAGCGCTGATGTCGCACCCGGTCCTGTTGCGAGACATCGAGGGCGTTCGCGACGAGGTCGCAGACCTGCGTTGGCGTGAACGAGGTTTTTGTGATGCCCTTGACCAAGCGGAGATGGCCAGTGCCAGGCAAGAACATGCCGTGTCCGCCGCCCGATCCCATCATCAGCTCGCCGAGAAGGCGAAACAAAAGTTTGCTGAGATCGTGAGCGCTGAAAAAATAGCGCATCAGGCCAGGAGGGATCGGGCCGAAGAGGCCCAGTCCGATGAGCTTGCTGGATCAGGGGCTCGAGCCAATGCGTCTCACCCAGCAGGGAGCGATTCAAGTGGATGAATGGTTTCGAACGATGCCGCGGGACCTCTGCGAAGTTCCAGGGGAGCCGGTCATGGCGCCTTTGAAGACCGCCGACGAGGCGACGCGCATGCATTTCGAGCGAGCGCTGGATGCTGCCGACACCGCCAGTCCCTCGAATATTCAAGGCCCTCTGCCAGCTGCCTTGTGGGATGTGGTCAGGGCCTCGACGTCCACGGTGAGGGCCGATGGCGCAGGGGGCGTGGCGGAAGTCCTGCCTCGGCCGGCCGCATCCAGGGGCGACGATCCAAGTCAGGGCGCGCCTGGGGCCTTCAGCCCCGTTGACGGGATGTCGGCCACGGCGTCACCTGCGCCTATCCAGGGCGAAGCGGTGGCGTCTTGGCGTCTTGGCCTCCACCAGGAAGAGTTTGCAAGGCTGCCAGCTGTTGTTCGGCCGGTGGCTCGATCAGAGCGTTTGACCGTGGCATGGGCACCAGCGCCTCGGGTGGCAGGTTTCGAGCCGGTGCCGCAGCCGCAGCCGCAGCCGCAGCCGCAGCCGCAGCCGCAGCCGCAGCCGCAGCCGCAGCCGTCGGCGACTGCGGAGCATCGGGAAGGGGGCGCACCTGCTCCGTCATGCGGGCTGGCGGCCCGTGCTGCCGCGGAACCGCCACAAATGGCTCATTCATCCAGGGAGGCGGCGAAGTTCTTGCCGCCGTCGCCAGTGACCGCGCAATCTGCGCGCGCCTGGCCGGAAAGTCGCCCAGAGACACAGCCGCACCCTCTCACGTCTGTGCCTGCATTGGCCCCCTCAGAGGATCCTGCGCCCGTACTCCCGTCCTCACGATCGGTGAGGGTCCCCTCGCCGTCGCAAGACATCGGGATCAGGGCGCTTCAGATCCAGGAGGAAAGGGCGAGCGGTGAGGCGGTGGATCTTTCTTTCACCTCGACAAGACAACCACCCCTCGCTGGGATATCGGACTTCTCTGAAAAAAGCGTTTCGCCCGAAAAAGTTCCGATGCGTCGCGAAGAATCGGATGTTTTGGAACATCAGCCGCCGCCTCTGGTCCAGGGACCTCAGCCGATGGGTTCCAACTTGAATCCGGTAGACATGCCGCTGGCGGTGCGCCCCGATCCTTCAGTCGGCAGGTTGATTGAGTGGCTCAACGAGACCCTGGTCGGCCTGCAGGTGGCTGACAGGTCATCGGGACCCCAGCTCGTTCGAATGGAGCTGAAATCGGACCTGCTGCCGGGTGTTTCCGTCACGTTCCAGGAGGTCGACGGTCGAATCCAGGTCGATCTCAATTGCCGAGTGGATCACTCAAGGAAGCTTCTGGCTTCCCTTGTTCGACGCGAAGCACCGGAGATGGCGCGTCGATGCCGCCGTGACTTGCTGTTACGTGTCCATGCCGACGGGGACGATCTGGACTCCGCCGACCGCCTGGTCGAAGTTCTGGGAACCCCATGACGCAGGACGCTCCGGTGCCTGCATCACTCGCGCTCGAACGCCTGACCCGGGCACAGGCGCACGCCCTGAACCGGATTGCCAGGAATCTGGACGGTATTCCTTTCTCGTGGGTCGGAAAAAGCTGGCGACTCACCGTGAAGCCGGTGATCGCTGTCTCTCCCCTCAAGGCCACAGACGGCGAGTGGTGGGTTGCCCTGACCTGGTCCGGGCTCCCCTTTGATCTGGTGATTTCCCAGGAGACAGTTCAAGCCTGGATCGCCGCCAAGTTTCCGGACCTCGATCTGCCTGCGCTGCCTGAACCGCTTGCAGCCGCGGCCATCGAGTCGGCGTTCGAGTCGGTAGTCGAATTGCTGGGGGATCTTCCGGGCCACGAGGCGTGCGGTCGGATTCGCCTGGAAGACGCGTACCTCGGACATGCGGTTGGCCGTGAACTGCCCCAGGTATTTTCTGTCCACCTGGTGTCGGAAGGACTCCTGCTGAAGGCTCAGGCGGCTACAAATTGGCAGGGGCTCGATCTGCTGTCCGAATTGGCTTCTTCAATCACGCTTGAGCGCACCCCGATGGCCACAGACGGCCTGCCGATGACACTTTTCGCGCAGATCGGATACACCTGGCTGGGACTGGACGACATCCTGCGGCTTCAGCCTTCCGACACGATCCTTTTGGACTGTCGGTGGATGAATGAAGATGGGGAGCTACTGATCGGTGACGGTGACTGGAGCTTTCGTGTCCGGCATGAAGGACCATGTTTGCGGGTGACCGAGCACTACATGGAGAGACCTTCGGCCATGCCTGCGCAAACCGCAACCCACGATTCACGAGCCGAGCTCGGATCGATCGAAAAACTGCCTCTGAAGGTGACATTCGATCTGGGGGATCTGTCGATGACCCTGGGTGAAATCCAGGCATTGCAGGTGGGTGAATCAATTGCGCTCGCCCGCCCCTTGTCGAGTGCGGTTCACCTGCGTGTCAATGCGGCATTGATTGGTACGGGGGAACTGGTCGAGATCGATGGCGAGCTGGGGGTCACGGTGACGTCGCTGTTTCAACGCCGCCCCATCAAGCCGCGACGCTCCTCCCGTAACGGCCGGCGTGACGGGCCTGAAGAAATCCAGGAGGTGACGGTTTGAGTGCCATCGACCCGATCACCTTGCTGGTTGTCTTCGGGCTTCTGGCGCTATTGCCTACGCTGATCGTGGTGACGACCGCGTTCTTGAAGATATCGGTGGTGTTCATGCTTCTGAGGAATGCGCTGGGCGTACAGCAGATTCCGCCGAATGTCGCGGTGTACGGCTTGTCGTTGATCCTGACGATTTACGTGATGGCGCCCGTGGGACAGAGAATCTTTGAAACCACCTTGAAGTCGCCGGTCAGCACCAAGAGCTTGGGCGGCGTGATTGCCGCAATCCGTACGTCGGCCGAGCCGATGCGCTCCTTCATGGAGCGAAATAGTCGACCTGAGCAGCGTGAGTTTTTCGTGCAGACCGCAAAGAAGATCTGGGGTCCCCAGCTGTCTGAAGGCGTCAGTGGGACGGATTTCATGGTGTTGATGCCCGCGTTCCTGGTCAGTGAATTGACCGCGGCTTTCCAGATCGGGTTCCTGATTTACCTTCCGTTCCTGGTCATTGACCTGATCGTTTCCAACATCTTGCTGGCGCTCGGGATGATGATGGTGTCGCCCACCACCGTCACGCTGCCACTGAAGCTCTTCCTGTTCGTTGCAGTGGACGGCTGGACGCGATTGATCCACAGCCTCGTACTGACTTACGCCTAGGGTCACATGGAGATCGCTGATCTGGTCAACCATCTCACCAAGGCGATGTATCTGACGCTTTGGTTGTCCCTGCCGCCCATCGTCGTGGCGTCCGTGGTGGGAACCCTGTTCTCGCTCTTCCAGGCGCTCACGCAGGTTCAGGAGCAGACCCTGTCGTTCGCCGTGAAGCTGATCGCCGTGATGGCGACCCTGGCACTCACGGCGGGTTGGGCGAGTACAGAGATCCTCAACTACACGATTGCGGTGATGGACTCCTTGCCTCATCTTGGACGTTGAGCGCGTCATTGCATGGTCCATTTGAATGATCTGCTGGAAGCCAAGGCATTCGTTCTGGCGCTCGCCTGGACCTTGCCGCGAACGCTCGGGATGTTTGCGGTCATTCCCTTGTTTGCAAAAGGTGTGGTGCCAGCCCTCCTGCGCTCGGGCGTTGCCGCGTCCTTGGGGCTGGTCGTGGCACCCACCTTGTCCGCCTCAGTGATGGCGGCAGACATGTCGGCTGGCCAGGCGGTCCTGACGCTGCTGAAGGAGTTGTTTGTCGGTTTTTGCCTCGGATGCACGATTGCGGTCCCGTTCTGGGCGTTCGAGGCGGTCGGCTTCCTGATCGACAACCAGCGGGGCGCAAGTATCGCGAGCACGCTCAACCCGCTGACCGGACATGACAGCTCTCCGCTGGGGATTTTGTTCAATCAGGCTTTCATTACCTTCTTTTTCATCAGCGGTGGTTTTTTCCTGGTCCTTGACATGCTTTATGACAGCTTTCGACTCTGGCATGTCTTTTCCTGGTTCCCGACCCTTCGGGCCGAGTCGATTCCCATCCTGATCAGCCAGATCATGCGATTGACGGAACTGGCGCTTCTACTGTCCTCGCCAGTCCTCGTTGCGATGTTCCTTTCAGAGATGGGATTGGCATTGGCCAGCCGCTTTGTGCCCCAGCTTCAGGTTTTCTTTCTTGCCATGCCGATCAAGAGCGGATTGGCTTTTCTGGTTCTGGTGCTGTATCTGAAAACGTTCTTTGATCATGGATTTGTCTTGGTGGAGTCCCTGCCAGCATCGCTTGATGTGCTCGATGACCACTGGCGTCATCCCTGAGGCCGTAAAGCGATGAGCGAAAAGACCGAGAAGCCGACACCCAACAAGATCCGCAAGGCCAGGGAGGAGGGCCAGATCGCCCACAGCAAGGATCTGACGCAGATCGTGCTGGCTGTTGCGCTACTGGGTTATCTGATGATGGATGCGCCAGCGATGGCGAAGCGCATGGGTGAAATGCTGCTCATGCCGGGGCCGTTGTTGTCCTCGGGATTCGAGGGGGCGCTCAAGGTGCTGCTTCGAGCGCTGGCCGAGGACTTTGTCCGGCTCTTGTTTCCCTTGGTACTCCTATTGATCGTCTTGGGACTTCTGGTGGAAATGAGCCAGACGGGGATGCTGTTCGCGTTCAAGTCGCTCAAGCCATCGGGAAAGAAGCTCAATGTCGTTCAGAACGTGAAGAACATGTTCGGAAAAAAAGGACTCGTGGAATTCGCGAAATCGTTGCTGAAGATTCTCGTGTTGACATGGGTGGTTTCGCTTGCTCTGTTCCGGGAGCTCCCGGCCCTTTTGGCATTGCCCCATGCCGGGGCACAGGGTGTCGGGATATCCCTGGTCCACATGCTGAAAGCGATCTTTTTCCAGTGCGCTTTGGCGTACGCGGTCATAGCGATCGCAGACTTCTTCTGGCAGCGCCATTTCTATACGAAGCAGCAGATGATGTCGATTGACGAGGTTCGGCGGGAATACAGGGAGCAAGAGGGAGATCCCCATCAAAAACAGGAGCGCAAGCAGATTCACCGCGACATGCTGCAAGAACAGGCCATCCAGGGTGCGCGCTCGGCATCGGTTCTCGTCACCAATCCCATCCACCTCGCCATCGCGGTCCGGTACCGTGTCCGAGAGGATCCTTTGCCGATGATTCTTGCCAAAGGGCAGGGTGAACTGGCTCGACGGATGGTGGCCGCCGCCCGGCGCGAGGGGGTGCCTGTCCTCGAGAATGTTCCGCTGGCCTGGGATTTGATGCGACGCGGTCAGGTCGATCAATACATACCGAAGGAACTGATCATCCCGGTGGCGGAGGTACTTCGCTGGGTGCGTTCGCTGAAGAACAGTCCGGAGGATTGACCCATGCGCCTCAAAACGCCAGCCCCAGCGTTGCAAGCCTATGTTTCTCGTCATGCACTGGACGCATCGGCTTTTCGATCGGATGGATCCCTGAGCCTGCTTTTTGACGATCGGTACCCCGTGTCATTACGACCCTTGTCAGGGGAACGCGTCGCCATGCTCTCGCCGCTCCTATACCTCGACGGCCTGACGGAGAGTACCCGTGACGAGCTGTTGGTTCGTGTTCTGAGATATGCCGCAGCCACGGTGCGTGATCATGCTTGCGCACTGGTGATCGAACCTTCCCCGCTGCGCCTGCTGTTGCAGGGTGTGTGCGTGCTCTTGGAAGGGGGCGTCAGCCGCCTGGAGGAGGAATTGGCCGAGTTTGTGGATGCGCTCGCGTTCTGGCATGCGGTCTGCCGCAAAGAGGCGGGTCACCTTCAGGACGTCGTGGTGGCGCTGTGATTGCTGAAGTTCGCCGCCATCGCTCTCGACCCATTCGCTGGGTTCGACGTCTGCTGATCATGCTGTACCTGGTGGGGGGGGGTGTCTTCGCGGCATCTCCCCCCTGGCCGCCATCGCCGTATAGCTATTACGCCGACGGTGCGCCACTTGAAAAAGTACTGTCTGAGTTTGCGTCAGGTTTCAGCTTGGAATTGGCACTTCAGCCCGGCGTAGAGGGTTCCGTGATAGGCCGTTTCACCACGGCCAACCCCACTGAATTCTTGAATCGATTGGGGACTGTGTATGGCTTTGCCTGGTATGTCCATCGTGGTGTTTTGTATGTGAGCAAGGCCAAGGATGTCGTGATGCGCAGCATCCCGGTGCCATCGGGTGGGATCGGTAACTTGCGCGCCACGCTCACTGAGCTTGGAATCATTGAGCCCCGCTTCGGCTGGGGCGAATTGACGGACCACGGGATCTTGATCGTTTCAGGGCCGGTGACTTATGTCGACCTGATTGAGGAGACGTTGCGTCAATTGCCTTCCGGCGGACCCAGTGGTCGACAGATTCGTGTGTTCCGGTTAAGGCATGCCGCAGCCGAGGATCGAACCGTCACGTACCGGGACCAGAAGATCACCCAGCCAGGTCTGGCAACCGTCCTGCGGACGATGCTGGGCGCCGGGGGCGCTCCGAGTGTCATGAGTGAAAAATTGAGCGACGTGCCGGTTCCCTTGCCTGCCGCTCCTGCATTGGGTTCCTCGGCTTCGCCGGGAGGTCCGGCGCTTCAGGCGGCGCCCAAACCGCGGGGGGCTGAGCGGTCTGGGCGTCAAGGTCCATCCATCCAGTCTGATCCTCGATTGAACGCGCTGATCGTGAGTGATTATCCTGAAATGATGCCGGCCTACGAGCGCTTGATCGCCGAGTTGGATATTCCCTCGCGAATGATCGAGATCGAGGCCATGATCATTGACATCAATACAGATCGCGCGCGAGAAATCGGCATTCATTGGAATCTTCGCAGTGGTGGTCTGTCTGCCAGTTTCAACATCGGATCCATCGAGATTGGAAACTCCCGCGCGGGGGGTGGTGCATCCGGCAGCGCCAACGGTGGCAGTGGCGGCGGCGGGGACGGCGGCGCTTCCGGGCCTGCAGCAGACCTCGGGGGGCAATTGCTGGCCAGTATCCGGCTGCTCGAGAAGGTCGGGGATGCGCGCGTTCAGAGCCGGCCATCCCTCTTGACCACTGACAACATCGGTGCGTTGATTGATCTTTCCGAGACCTTTTATGTGCGGGTCCAGGGCGAGCGTGCGGCATCCGTTTCGCCGGTGACGTACGGGACCACGCTGAAGGTGACGCCGCGGCTGGTGGCTGGCGATCCGCCGTCGATTCAGCTGACGGTCGATATCGAAGATGGACAGATCGTTGACCGCCAGATCGATTCGCTGCCGACGGTTCGGCGCAGTACGGTGAGTACCCAGGCCGTGGTACGTCAGGGCGAGGCCTTGGTGATCGCCGGGTACAGCTCCGATCAGAACTCTGAGGCGGAGCAGAAAGTTCCCATGCTGGGCGACATCCCGATCCTTGGCGCTTTGTTTTCCAACAAGGTGCGTTCAGCACAAAAGCGGGAGCGTTTTTTTCTGATCAAGCCCAAGCTGGTGACGGCGCTGGCCGAGCGAGCGGCTGGCGCTGCGCCCTGACGGCGCCTCAAAATCCGAGTTCGACTTTGTCGGCTGCAAGTTGCCTTCGCAGGCTGCTTCGTGCCCGTGAGACGCGGCTTCGCACGGTGCCAATCGGGATGGAGAGCATCTCGGCCGCTTCCTCGTAGCTGAGTTCATCGAGTGCCACGAGCATCAGGACCTCGCGCATTTCCGGGGCGAGTTCAGCGAGTGCTTTTTCGAGGGCCCGGACAGCTTCAGTTTGCGAGAGTTGTTCGAAGGGATCCGGGCGTGTGCATGAGGTTTCTGCCAGCGCGTCGTCTCCTTCGAAGGCATATCGCCGATGGGGTGCGCGCGACAAGTAGTTGCGCACGAGGTTCATCGCTATTCCGTAAAGCCATGTGGAGAGTTCCGAGGCGCCTTTGAAGGTGGTGAATGATTGAGCGGCTTCAACAAAGGCCTGTTGGGTCAAGTCCTCTGCATCAGAACCCCAGCCGACGTGTTTGACCACGAATCGGTAGAGTCTGTTTTGGTGGGCCCTCACCAGTTGCTTGAACAGGGCTTCGTCTTGGGTGCCGAGGAGCGCGCTTTGACCGATGGTCGCCCCTGCCGTCGGTGTCGGATGCGAAGCATCGGGGGAGGCTGAGGCTGGGGAGGGCACGTTAACTCCAAAGGATTATTCTCCTCCGTAAGGTGCCTCATAGTAGTCATTTAGTCAATATACTTAGCGCTTCCTTTAACCATTTCTCAGCGGTCGACTCCCGGGTGGGCGTGTCGCCGGATTCCGTAGCGCGCAAGAACTGTTGGTGCACATTCGCGTCAATGGACTGGCGAGTAGACGAGTCCAGGGCCATCGGATCAATTCCCAGATTGCTCGCAATGCGCTTGAAGTCGGGGCCACCGTAGATGGCGGAATAGCTCAGGCGCGTCATGAAATCGACCCCTTCCAAGACTTGCCGGGTCATGCGGATCACTTCGAGGCGGCCCGCCTCCGTTTCGCCAGCACCTTGCAGGCCGGACTCCGAGGCCCTTGGGGTCTCAGCGGCTTCGGGAATGGCCCTGGCCTCCGGTGAGAGGAGGTAGTCGGGGGGGGCGGCGCCGATGGGACGTAAGGTCATGGAGCAGCCAGGGGCAGGCGAACAGCCACGAGAGCATCCGGCATCCCCCGTATGTGGCGACGAGTCGGGGATGGTTCCCCCGGTACCCAACTCGGGGAGGCCGTGCTCCGCGGCTGAACCCGGAGCTGTGTGTCGCTAACCGGTGGGATGTGGTGCCCGAGGCCGGAATCGAACCGGCACGCCTTGCGGCGGGGGATTTTGAGTCCCCTGCGTCTACCAATTTCACCACTCGGGCGGTGCGGTCTGAGCAGCCGAAAATTATGGCACAGTGGCGCGCATGAAGTACCCCACGATTGAAGACGCCGTCGGCAAGACACCTCTGGCGGCACTGCAGCGGATCGGCGCCGCCGACAACCTGAAGCGGGGCAACGTCGTCCTGGGCAAGCTCGAAGGCAACAACCCGGCCGGCTCGGTCAAGGACCGGCCCGCGCTGTCCATGATCACCCGGGCCGAGGAGCGCGGGGATATCCAGCCCGGTGACACCCTGATCGAAGCCACCTCGGGCAATACCGGCATCGCGCTGGCCATGGCCGCGGCCATCAAGGGCTACCGCATGGTGCTGATCATGCCGGAGGACCTGTCCATCGAGCGGGCCCAGACGATGAAGGCCTTTGGCGCCGAGCTGCTCCTGACCCCCAAGAGCGGCGGCATGGAGTACGCCCGCGACCTCGCAGAGAACATGCAGCGCGAGGGCAAGGGCCGCGTGCTCGATCAGTTCGCCAACGCCGACAACCCCCGCATCCACTACGAGACCACCGGCCCCGAGATCTGGGAGCAGACGGGCGGGCGCGTCACGCATTTCGTGAGCGCGATGGGCACGACCGGCACCATCACCGGCGTGTCGCGATTCCTCAAGGAAAAGAACCCGGCGATCCGCATCATCGGTGCGCAGCCCAGTGAAGGCTCACGCATTCCGGGTATCCGCAAGTGGCCGCAGGAATACCTGCCCCGGATCTACGACCCCAGCGCCGTGGACGAACTGGTCTACGTAAGCCAGGACGACGCCGAGGAGATGTGCCGCCGCATGGCGCGCGAGGAAGGCATCTTCGCGGGCATCTCCGCAGCGGGTGCCTGCTGGGTGGCGCAGGAAATCGCCAGCCGGGTGGAGAACGCGACGATCGTGTTCATCGTGTGCGACCGGGGCGACCGCTACCTCTCCACCGGCGTGTTTCCCGCCTGACCGGCTTGCGATGACCCAGGCGGCCTACCGCTTCTGCCCGCAGTGCGCGACACCGCTGGCCCTCGCCATTCAGGAGGAGGACGGCGGGCCGCGCGAGCGCCTGCGCTGCCCGGCGTGTGGCTGGACGCACTGGAACAACCCGACGCCAGTGCTGGCGGCCGTGATCGAATACCAGGGCAAGATCCTGCTGGCGCGCAATGCCGCCTGGACCGGCAAGATGTTCGCGCTGATCACCGGCTTCATGGAGGCCGGCGAGACTCCCGAAGCCGGCATCGTTCGCGAGATCCACGAGGAAACCGCGCTGTCCGTGACACACCTGGACCTGATCGGGGTTTACGACTTCCAGCGCATGAACCAGGTCATCATCGCCTACCACGCGGTGGCCCACGGTGATGTGCGCCTGTCGCCGGAGTTGGTGGAGTGGCGCCTGTACGGGTTGGACGAGGTGCGGTGCTGGCCCTCGGGCACCGGGCAGGCCCTGGCGGACTGGCTGCGGCGCCAGGGGCAGGAACCCCGCTTCATGGAATTTCCCCGCAGCAATAGACCGGACGAAGCAGACCGCCGGGAGGCAGGAAGCTAGATGGATATCACCAAGGAAATCGACACGCGCGGGCTCAATTGCCCGCTGCCGATACTCAAGGCCAAGAAGGCCCTGGCCGAACTCACCTCGGGCCAGCTGCTCAAGGTGGTGGCGACAGATGCCGGGTCCCTGCGGGATTTCCAGGCCTTCGCCCGCCAGACCGGTCATGAACTGGTCGACCAGCAGACCCAGGGCACGGAATTCATTCACGTGCTGCGTCGCCGTTAACGGCGAGTCTCAGCACAAAAGATTTTTGAGGTACTGCCTGAACTCGCCACCCACTTCCGGGTGTTTGAGGGCGAGTTCGACGGTGGCTTCCAGGAAGCCCTGCTTGCTCCCGCAGTCGTAGCGCTTGCCCGCGTAGTTGAAGGCGTGCACGCCCTCCGTGTCCAGCAGGCGCGCGATCCCGTCCGTCAACTGGATCTCTCCGCCCGCGCCACGCGGTTGCTGGCGGATTTGCTCGAACACGCCCGGCGTGAGGATGTAGCGGCCCGCCACCCCCATGCGGGACGGGGCGTTTTCGGGGGAGGGTTTTTCCACCATCTTGCGTACGCGCGTGAGGTGCTCGCCGGCGGGGTCGCCCGCGACGATGCCGTAACGGCGCACATGGTCCCGCGGCACTTCCTGGACGGCCAGGACCGACGTGCGAACCTGTTCAAAGACCCGGACCATCTGGGCCAGGACGCCTGGCCCGCCATCAGCGCCGATCATGAGGTCGTCGGCGAGCAGCACGGCGAAGGGCTCGTTGCCGACCAGGGGTTGCGCGCACAGGACGGCATGACCCAGTCCCAGCATGCGGGCCTGGCGGACATAGGAGCAATCCATGTCGTCCGGCTTGATGGAGCGGACGAGGGCCAGCAGCTCGCGCTTGTTCGCGGCCTCCAGCTCCGTCTCGAGTTCGTAGGCGGTGTCGAAGTGGTCCTCGATGGCACGCTTGCTGCGGCCCGTCACGAAGATCATGTGACGGATGCCTGCGGCATAGGCCTCTTCGACTGCGTATTGAATGAGCGGCTTGTCGACGATGGGCAGCATTTCCTTGGGCTGCGCCTTGGTGGCCGGCAGGAAGCGCGTGCCCAGGCCGGCGACCGGGAAGACGGCTTTCTGGATGGAGGTGGACAGGGGTTTCGTCGGACTGTTCATGGCTCTCTCAGTGTGGCCGGGATCGCCGGCGCTTTCGGGTGCCGAGTCTGCGGTGGCCGATGCGCGGTCACGTCATCCCGTCGCGCGCCCTGGTGTCGGACAAGGGAACCCGGGGCTTGCGCGCTGGCTGGATCTTAGCGAGTCGGCTGGGGGGCGGCGGGAGGCCCAGTCGCCCGCCAAGGGGCGTCTCAGGTTCCCAGGCGTTTGAGTTGATCACGCAGGCGTTCCAGCGCCGCGCCGAACTGGGCAATCCGGGCGCGCTCCTGCTCGATGACGGCGGGCGGGGCCTTGGCCACGAAGGCCTGGTTGGACAGTTTGCCGTTCGCCTTGGCCAGTTCGCCCTCGATCCGCGCGGCCTCCTTGGACAGACGTGCCTTTTCGGCAGCGACGTCGATCTCCATGAACAGGCACAGCCTGGCCTCGCCAGCCAGGGCCACGGGCGCCGCCTGGGCGGCGGCAGCCCAAGCCGACTCGTCGTCGAAGACACGCACTTCATTGAGTTTGGCCAGGGCCTGCAACACCGGCGCGGCCTCGCGCAGGAAGTCGGCGTCACCTACGGCGAGCAGCGGTAGGCGGGTGGAAGGCGAGACGTTCATCTCGCCACGCAGGTTGCGGCAGGCGTCGACCACCAGTTTCAGGCGCGCCATCCAGGCGATGGCAGCCGGATCGATGGCGGCGGAATTGGACTGCGGGTAGGGGGCGACACTGACGGACTCGCCGCGCATGCCGGCTACCGGGGCGACGGTCTGCCAGAGCGACTCGGTGATGAAGGGGATGACCGGGTGGGCCAGGCGCAGGATGGCCTCGAGCACGCGGATCAGGGTGCGACGCGTGCCGCGTTGCTGCGCGGCGTCGCCGGTCTGGATCTGGACCTTGGCGATCTCGAGGTACCAGTCGCAGTATTCATCCCAGACAAACTGGTAGATGGCATTGGCCACGTTGTCCAGGCGGTATTCGGCAAAGCTCCTGGCGACATCAGCCTCGACCTGCTGCAGCAGGGAGACGATCCAGCGGTCGGCCGCGGTGCGGGTCGCGCCCTCCTCGGACACGTCATGGCCCTCGCAGTTCATGAGGACGAAGCGGGTGGCGTTCCAGAGCTTGTTGCAGAAGTTGCGGTAGCCCTCGCAGCGCTTGGAGTCGAAGTTGATGCTGCGGCCCAGGGACGCGAGCGACGCGAACGTGAAGCGAAGGGCGTCGGCGCCGTAGGCAGGAATGCCCTCCGGGAATTCCTTCTCGGTGTTCTTGCGAACGGTGGGCGCGGTTTCGGGCTTGCGCAGACCGGTGGTGCGTTTTTCGAGCAGCGGGGCGAGGGAGATGCCGTCGATCAGGTCCACCGGGTCCAGGACGTTGCCCTCGGACTTGCTCATTTTCTTGCCCTGCGCGTCGCGCACGAGGCCGTGGATGTAGACGTCCCGGAACGGCACCTGCCCGGTGAAGTGCGTCGTCATCATGATCATCCGGGCGACCCAGAAGAAGATGATGTCGTAGCCCGTGACCAGCACCGTCGAGGGCAGGTAGAGCGCGAGGTCGCGGGTGGTGTCGGGCCAGCCCAGGGTGGAGAAAGGGACCAGGGCCGAGGAGTACCAGGTGTCCAGCACGTCCTCGTCGCGGGTAAGGCGCTTGCCCGGGGCCTGGGCCTGGGCTTCTTCCTCGGAGCGGGCGACGTAGACCTGGCCGTCTTCGTCGTACCAGGCGGGGATCTGGTGGCCCCACCACAGCTGGCGAGAGATGCACCAGTCCTGGATGTTGTTCATCCACTGGTTGTAGGTGTTGACCCAGTTCTCCGGCACGAACTTCACCGCGCCGCTCTCCACCGCCTCGATGGCCCCTTCGGCGATGGACTTGCCGTTCGGGCCCGGCTTGGTGGTGGCGACGAAGCACTGGTCCGTCAGCATGGGCTCG
>JACCDW011620806.1_pt1 | contig 13748 bp, 12 predicted proteins | sample 7449781 | NCBI WGS metagenome assembly JACCDW01 (sample SAMN15323449, study PRJNA562643) | freshwater metagenome | isolation source: river surface water | place: USA:Blue River Watershed | collected 2017-08-18 | reverse complement strand
CGTATCCATGATGTCTCAGCTGCAGATGCTGGCAATACAGAAGGATCGGGTTGATCTCCAGAATTCCAATCACAGATATCTCCCCCGCGGTTTTCTTCGGGGGAGAATTTGTTGCGGTAAAGGCGATTGCAAAGGAAAGTATTTCTGTATCAGCCACAATCATTATTGAGGGCCATGAAACCCTGACCGCAGAAGTTTGCTTGTATAACGCAAAAGAGAAGTTGGTTGATTGTCAGCCTTTGATTCAAAAGTGGCCAGGAACAGATCGGTATGAAGGTCAATTCACCGTGCCAGCCGAAGGTGATTTCTACTTTGTGATCAAAGCTTCAAGCACTTCTCAATACCGTACAGTCACTGGAGAATCTGAAAAGTATCCGGTTCGCGCAGACCGTGATCGCGCACTTGTTGGCTCTTGGTACGAGTTCTTTCCTCGCAGTGAAGGTGCGGTACGCAATCCAGATGGCACCGTAGTTAGTGGAACATTTGCAACTGCAACAAAGAGATTAGCTGGCGTTGCTGCGATGGGTTTTGATGTTCTATATCTGCCGCCGGTTCATCCAATTGGAATCGCACACCGCAAAGGTAAGAACAACACCTTGGATGCAAAGGCTGATGATTGTGGAGTTCCGTGGGCGATCGGCAACGCTGATGGTGGCCATGATGCAATCAATCCAGCATTAGGAACAATGAAGGATTTTGAGGATTTTGTTAAGGCAGCGGGTAAGCAAGGACTTGAGATTGCGATGGATCTGGCGCTACAGACTTCACCTGATCATCCTTGGGTAAAGAGCAACCCAGAATGGTTTAATAAGCGAGCCGACGGAACTATCGCCTACGCTGAAAATCCTCCAAAGAAGTATCAAGATATTTATCCCATTAACTTTGATGATGATTATGAAGGCATCCGCAATGAAGTTTTGCGCATCATTCGTTTGTGGGTTTCAAAAGGTGTAAAGATTTTCCGTGTAGATAATCCACACACCAAGCCGGTTCATTTCTGGCAGGACGTACTGGCAATAGTGCGCGCCGAGAGCCCAGAGGTGGTTTTTTTGGCTGAGGCCTTTACCCGTCCAGCGATGATGCATGCTCTAGGTAAAGCTGGTTTCCATCAGTCGTATACATACTTCACCTGGCGCACCAGTAAGTGGGAGCTAACAGATTATGGTCGTGAAGTTGCACAAGGAAGCAGCGCCTTCTTTAGGCCAAACTTTTGGGTCAATACACCTGATATTAATCCGTTCCATCTGCAAAGTGGCAACCCCGCAATGTTTGCATTGCGCGCAGTTTTAGCATCGACTATGACCCCATCTTGGGGAATGTATGCAGGATATGAACTGTATGAACATCGCGCCTTCAAAGAAGGTGGCGAGGAGTACATGGACTCTGAAAAGTATGAGATTAAAGTCCGAGATTGGGACGGCGCAAGCAAAAAAGGTTTAACCCTTGCACCGTTTATCACACAGCTCAATGCAATCCGTAAGGCGCATCCTGCATTGCAACGGCTGCGTAACTTAATTTTTCACGATACTGATTCTGATGCGATCATCGCTTACTCAAAGCGAGAAGGTAATGATCTGATCTTGGTAGTGGTAAATCTTGATCCAAGTTTTGCTCAAGGAACAACGGTTCATTGGAACATGGAAGCACTTGGCTTAAGCGCCAATGAGTTTGAAGTTAAGGATTTATTAGATGGTTCAACAATGGTCTGGAACCCTCATACATTTGTTTCCCTTAATCCAACTCGTCCTGTTGGAAAAGTTGCACACATCGTCTCGGTAAAGATTTAACGTGGGCGTATTCTCGAAGTTCTTTAAGGGACCAGGTGAGAACAACCCTCAACCTGCCTCATATCTCAACCCGCACTCATCTTTAGGTGAACTTGATCTGTATTTGATCGCCGAAGGCCGCCATGAGCAGCTGTGGAAAGCACTTGGAGCACAAGTTAAGCGTGATGCGAATGGCGCATTGCTGGGCACTGCTTTTTCTGTATGGGCACCAAATGCTCAAGCAGTTTCTCTGATTGGCGATCACAACTATTGGGATCGCAACTCTCATCAAATGCATCGGATTGGTTCATCTGGCATATGGGAAATCTTCGTCGCAGACATATCGGCTGGAACTAAATACAAGTTTGCAGTGTGTGGAATAGATGGTCGATGGGTAGATCATGCAGATCCAATGGCCCGTGCAACAGAGATTCCACCACTGACCGCATCTGTTGTTGAAGAGTCTGAATATTCGTGGAAAGACTCTGAATGGATTGAGCAACGCTCTCAATTCCAACCCTGGCGTTCTGCAGTCTCTGTGTATGAAGTTCACCTAGGCTCTTGGAAAGTTGGCTTGAGTTATATTGAGCTTGCAAAAGAGCTTGTTAATTACATTCAACAACAGGGATTTACACATGTTGAATTTTTACCGGTAACTGAACATCCATACGGTCCATCTTGGGGTTACCAAGTAACTTCATTTTTCGCCCCAACATCTCGTTTTGGTTCACCAGATGAGTTCAGATTCTTGGTTGATTCCTTACACAACGCTGGAATTGGCGTAATCTTGGATTGGGTTCCTGCCCACTTTCCAAAGGATGAATGGGCACTTGCTAAGTTTGATGGAACCGCCTTGTATGAACATGCAGACCCACGTTTAGGCGAACATCCAGACTGGGGAACCTTAATCTTTAACTTCGGTCGCAATGAGGTTAGAAACTTTTTAGTTGCTAGCGCTTTGTACTGGCTGACCGAGTTTCACATTGATGGTTTGCGGGTCGATGCCGTTGCTTCAATGCTGTACTTGGATTATTCGCGTGAAGAAGGTCAATGGGTTCCCAATAAGCATGGTGGCCGGGAGAATCTAGAAGCGGTGCAGCTGCTGCAAGAGGCAACTTCTACAGCCTACAAAACCCACCCCGGCATCATGATGATCGCTGAAGAGTCAACCGCTTGGTCTGGCGTCACCGGTGATACATCTGGTGGTGGACTTGGATTTGGGTTTAAGTGGAACATGGGTTGGATGCATGACACCTTGCAGTATCTGTCACATGAACCGATTCATCGCGTCTATCACCACAATGAAATCACTTTCTCGATCCTTTACGCATGGAGTGAGAACTTCATGCTTCCGCTGTCTCATGATGAAGTTGTCCATGGAAAAGGTCAGTTAGTAAACAAGTTTCCGGGAGATCGCTGGCAAAAGCTGGCAACTTTGCGCGCCTTGTACGGCTTTATGTGGGCTCACCCAGGCAAGAAGTTGTTGTTCATGGGTAGCGAGTTTGCTCAAAATGATGAGTGGAATGAAAGCGCAGGATTGCAGTGGTACTTAACCGAGTATGCAGAGCATCAGGGTATCCAAAAAACCGTTGCCGAACTCAACAGCCTCTACAGAACAACACCTGCGTTGTGGGAGAAAGATACAAACCCCGAAGGTTTCACCTGGTTGGTAGGCAATGATGGCGCTGCAAATATTGTCGCCTTTGCCCGCTGGGATGATTACGCATCCGCCATTGTTAGCGTCACAAACTTTTCACCGGTACCGCACGAGAATTACCAACTGCCATTCCCAAATGCAGGTATTTGGCAAGAAGTACTTAATACTGATGATGTGAGTTTTGGCGGCAGTGGGGTAAATAACGAACCTTTAATTGTCGGTGCTTCACAGATCGCATCGGTGCGCATCCCGCCCCTAGCAACAGTTTGGTTTAAGCGTTCTTAAAAATCTTTGCTAGATATGGCACAGTTAACAACATTGCAGCAGGTATCAGCAGAGCGACAGTTAGAGAAACTGCTTGTGCAGTCCATGCAATTACCCAACGGGCAACAAAGACCAGAGATATGTTGATAACGCCAATCTGGCCAATAACAACGCTAGATGGGAATTTTGAGCGTGTATTTGCAGCATTCATGACTGAAGGCCCCAAGAAGGATGAGCCCAAACCTGCGAAGGTAAAGCTGATTGAAAGAATAAGAATTACTAGGGTTTGGTTTGAAGTTCCGACAATAGTTACCGCAATGATGCCTGCGATAAATGACAATCCGGACAAAACTGAAGCACGAGCAACAAGATAATCCATTGAGTACCGTGGCAGAAGATTGTGCAGATTAAGTCGACCAATAATCATTGCAAGTGTAAAGAGAATGTAAGGCAGGGTGTGGATTCCACCGGCTATCTTCATATCCTCTTTTACAAAAATCGCCGCCCAGTCGCCAACGGCATACTCCAGCATAATTACCAATAAGAGCGCGGCTGAAACCTGCTTATCGATTCTAAACCCTTTAAACATATCTCTAGCCCGATGATCAGAATCAGGATTAGCATCAGCCTTTACTAAGTTTGGTGAGATTCTCACAATAATGTAGCTCATTGCGATGAAACAAAATATTGCAAGAATATTTGAATAAGTACCCAATGCAACGCGATCGACCAAAAAACCTGCGATGATTGAAGAGATCAAAGCACCGCTGCTCCAAAATCCACTTAGCAAGGTGATGATCTGCTTCTTGGTTCGATCTTGAAAATGAAAACCTTGTGCATTAATAGAGATATGAAAAGCAGAGATCGCTCCACCTTGAACAATAATGAAAATAAGAAAAACTAGGGATGAAGTACTGTGGGTTAGAAATACAAGACTGACGGCAAGTAGCAGCGATCCAGCGTGAAGCATCCATCGAGCACCATATTTATGAACCAGATGTCCCACAGTCAGCAGCGCTACGAGATTGCCAATCGCTCCCATGCTGACCAAGGAACCAAACTCACCATTAGTTAGTTGAAGATTTGCCTTTACCTCGGGGAATCGAGGAACCCAGGACATGATTAGCAGCCCAAAGAGAAAGAAAAGCCCTTTAATCAGGTTGAGTTCTTGCTCAACAGCCAAATCTCTTTTCAAAACAGCGCACTAGCTAGCTCTTTGCGAGCCGCTACCAATCGTGGATCGCTTTGATCGACTAGGGCAAATAGATTGAGGAGATGATCTTTAACCTTGGTGCGATCATCACCTGATGTTGCCCGAACTGCATGGAGCAAGCGAGTAAATGCCGCCTCTACCCCGCCATTAACGATTTCAACATCTGCCGCCCTTAACTGTAAGGCGATGTCACTTGGATTCTTGGTTGACTCATCAAGTACCGCATTGAGTTCAAGACCCTCTGTACGTATCAGCAATTGTGTCTGAGCTAATCCAAGTTTTGCTAGGTTTTCAGCGGGTTTGCGTGAGAGCCATTTCTTATATGCAGCCTCTGCTGCGATGTAATCTCCGGCTTCCAGTGCATCCATCGCTTCGGCTTCTTCTGGCTCCATCTGCTCAACAGGTGCTTGGCCAACACCTTGTTCTGATGCAAGGGTTAAGACTTTATCCAAAACCATCTTCACTTGAGCTTCAGGGTAAGGCTGCTCAAACAAAGGAACCATCTGCTCAGCAATGATCGCTACCGCATACGGAATTGACTTAGTTTGAAATGCTTGAGCAACTTGAGGTTGAGCTTCGATATCTACTCGTGCCAGCGCAAAGGCTTCTTTGTAATCCTTTTCAAGTTTGCCTAATAACTTGACCATCTCAACAGATTCAGCAGAACGCGCAGACCACATCAAGACAATGACTGGACGAACTAGTGACAAAGGAAGAATGTCACTGCTGAGATTTTCAACCGAAACATCAATCCCCGGCAATGGAACCGTTGGATCAACCTTTGGCTTAGTTAAAGAACTGAGATCAAAGGCTTGCCCAAAATTAGGTGGCAAACTCATGATGCAATCCTATCTATTCAATAACCATGTCAACGCCTGAGTCGCGTCGTAAGGGCAAGATCTCAGAACAATAGTTATCGGTAGCAGCCTCTAAACCAACGTCATATCCAGCTTTTTCACTTAAATACCAACGATTTTCAAGGATTTCATGGAACATCTGCGCTCGTTCAACTCGACCACGCATGTGTTCTGGGACTCTGTTAATCAACGGTTCAAATACCTCGTAAATCCACTTCTTTGCCATCTCTTGAATTGGAATACCCATTGTGTTTTCACGTGCGTTATATCGATCAAAGGATGCAAGAAGTCTTTTTGCCTGTAACTCTTCAGCTTCTAATCCCAGTAGTTCGCGTAAACGTTGTGAGTGATAACCGGCAGCAACCAGCTTCGGTTGGAATGAAATCATTTGAGTATCACCATCAATAGTGATGGCAACCTCTTCAACTGCAAAGCCAAGATCATGAAGTTGGCGCATCGCACGCTCTACTGCGTGACGATCCTTTGGATCCAACAACTGGCGCTCTTTCAGCGCTGCCCAAATTCGACGGTAACGTCGGATCACCGCTTCTGCGGCTCGTACTGGATCCATACCCGGGTACAAAACTCCAGATAAAGCCAAATCTTCAAGCTCTGCCGCAACATTAAAGTGCACAATCTCTAGATCATGCTCACGCTGTCCATCGCTCAAGGTTTTTTGAAACTCACCAGTCTCTGCATCTACAAGGTATGCGGCAAAACCTTCAGCATCACGGCGGAACAAGGTATTAGAAAGTGAGCAATCTCCCCACCAGAAACCTAAGAGATGCAGTCGCACCAATAGCAAGGCCAGCGCACTTGCCATCGTTGTGATCTCGTGAGGGGTTACTGCGCCCGATAAAAGTACTCGATACGGAAGTGAGTACGGCAAGAATCGAGTAACGATCGCACATGGCAGCTCTTCCCCATTTGCATCGACTCGACCTTCGACAACTGCAACTTGTTCGACACACGGAGCATTTAAATGCGAAAGCTCTCGAAGAATTTTGTATTCGCGATTGGCAAACTCTGAAACGGTTTCTTTAACCGCATAAACCTCTGCATCAGGATCGCTGCTTGCCCGAACTAGACGCACGATATGTCGCGAAATACCGCGCTTTTCAGCAAGGGCTGGGTCTTCTGGCCACTGCTCCAAAGGTAGATGCCAAGGTAGGCCGGTAACAGCTGCGATCTCCTCGCCTAAACCTGTAATGCGCAACGCCATAGTCGGTATTCTCTCGTATAAATGTGTCAGGAACATGAACACCACGTCTCTATATGTGTGATGTATTCACTTTAGAATGTCCCTATGGCCATTTCAGAGCGCATCAAGAAGGCAGCAACTCGACCAGCTAAGGCAGAAAAGGTCGCCGCCGATTACGGAACTATGGGAGCGCCAATTAATCGCGCTCACCCCTTTTACTTTGGCTTTATCGCAACATTGGGCGCATTGACTGCAATTGTCTTAATGCGCGCATTGGCTAGCGTAAGTCAGATCTTTGTATTAATTCTGATCGCTCTCTTTTTAGCTACTGGCCTAAATCCTGCGGTTGAAGCTCTGAGAAAACGCAATCTGTCTCGTAACGCTGCTGTGACGATAATTTTCTCATCAGTTATTTTGTTTGTAATCTTTTTTGCTCTGGTGGTAATTCCTCCGGTGATAAGCCAAGGTACAAACCTCATCGATTCAGCACCTCAACTGCTTCAGGATTTGATGAAGAATGAGACGATCAATCAGCTCAATACTCAATATGGCCTGATTGATACTTTACAGGAGCGATTAAAGTCTGTGACCTCAGATGGAACCTTGTTAATCTCAACTTTTGGTGGAGTTATTGGTGTTGGAAAATCTGTTCTTTCAGGTTTCTTTACTGCATTAACAATTCTTGTTCTTACCTTGTACTTCATCACATCATTGCCACAGGCGGTTGATCTTGGCTTGTCATTGGTGCCTGCTAGCCGTCGCGATCGTGTCGGCTTACTGACTAATGCAATCATCGCACGCGTTGGCTCATTTGTCGGAAGTCAGATATTCATCGCGTCCTTAGCTGCAGTATTTGTCACGATTTTGGGAACAATACTGGGGCTTCCTTCCCCAATTGCTATCGGTATGTTTGTACTGGTTGCAGCCCTTATTCCACTGATCGGACACTTTATCGGTGCCGGTATCTTTACAATTATTGCGCTGTCTCAATCATTCACAATAGGAATCATCGCTTTTGTCGCCTACGTTGTTTATGTACAAATTGAGAACTACGTAGTTACTCCGAGAATTATGAAGCGCACATTGTCCGTACCGGGTGCGGTGACAATCATTGCAGCGCTGATTGGTTCTTCGCTTTTAGGTCTTGTGGGCGGATTACTAGCCGTTCCAGTTGCCGCTTCAATCATCTTAATTCTGGATGAAGTGGTTATTCCTCGTGCCAATAACGCCTAGAGCAAAGATCTTCTAGAACTCCTCGGGCAGTACGGTTGGTACACCTGTAACGATCGAGACGATCTCTGACAAAACTCTGTGGACAGCAGGTTCGCCAACCCATAAATGCTTCGCCTCATCTACTGCGATGATCTTTGCTGAAGGTACAACTGCAAATCTTTCTCGTGCCGCATCAGGTTGCAGATAATCATCTAACTCAGGAACCAACGCCGTTATTGGGCGAGAATCAGAGTTCCAATACTCAAGTTGTTCATTGGTTGTTGTTCGCAATGGTGGACTTAACAAGATAAGTCCTTTATGTCTTGGATCCTTGGCATGTTGCAATGCAAGATCGGTTCCAAAGGACCAACCAGTTACCCAAAGGTTCTCTAACTTCAAGGTGTCTAAGCAGTACCTCAGCATCGCTTCGACATCAAAGCGTTCTGATTTACCGTTATCAAATTCTCCTGTACTGCTTCCTGCCTCACTTGTTGTTCCACGTGTATTGAAACGAACAACGGTGATACCTGCCATTGCGGGTAGCCGATTTGCAGCTTTTTTATACACATGGCTATCCATCATCCCGCCAGCGGTAGGCAAGGGATGCAGGCACAAAATCGCACCTTTTGAAGGACCAATGGGTGATGCAACTTCACCAATCAGGTCGACACCATCTTCGGTAATAACATGAAAAGCAGATCTAGTTGCGTCAAAGACACTGCTAGGACGTACCGTTTGGCTCATGCTTCAAATCCTATCGATACAAGGCTAGGCTTAATTACATGGCAAAAACTTTTAACTCATTTAATCCATCAACTGGCGAGGTCATCGGGCGATATCCAATCTTTACTTCAAAAGAGGTTAGCGCTGTTGTTGCCCAGGCCCGTGAGGCATCACAGGGTTGGCTCCAACTTGGGTTTAATGGCCGAAAGAAAACCTTGCTCGCATGGAGCAGCTACATCATTAACAACATCGAACAGATCTCAGAACTCATTTCTTTAGAAACTGGCAAGCCATTAAGTGACTCTCGTCTAGAGGTTTCAAACGCGGTTAACCACATTGGTTGGGCTGCTCGTCACGCCGAAGACATTATGCGCACATCACATCGTGCACCTGGTGCGCTAATGGCCAATATGTCTGCAACAGTTGAACGATCTCCGTTGGGTGTAGTCGGAGTTATTGGACCGTGGAACTACCCGATCTTTACCCCCATTGGATCTATTGCCTACGCATTAGCTGCTGGGAATACCGTTGTATTTAAACCCAGCGAGTACACCCCTGGCGTAGGAATGTGGATGGCTGAAAGCTTTACTGCGATCGCTCCATTTGATGGAATCTTTACAACAATTACAGGTTTGGCAGAGACTGGTAACGCTCTGTGTACCTCAGCCATTAACAAGCTTTCATTTACCGGATCAACTCGAACTGCAAAGTTAGTTGCCGCAGCATGTGCAACACAAATGACACCAGTTGTTCTGGAATGTGGAGGAAAAGATCCTGTAATCGTGGCATCAGATGCCAACATAGATCGTGCCGTAGATGCCACGATCTGGTCTGCCATGGCCAATGCAGGGCAATCTTGTATCGGTGCAGAGCGTGTGTATGTTGATGAAAAAGTTGCCGATGTCTTTATCGAGAAAGCAATTGCTCTTGCTTCAACATTAACTGCAGGTGCACCAGGAGAAGGCAATTACGGTGCTTCAACTATGCCGTCACAGATTGGAGTCATTACTTCACATGTAAAGGCTGCGATTAGAGATGGCGGAAAATTTGCTTACGGAAGTATGAAATCGATTCAGGAACCTTTTGTTCAACCAGTTATTTTGGTTGATGTTCCTGAAAGTTCAGCCGCGGTTCGTGAAGAGACCTTTGGGCCAATCATTATTATCAATCGGGTTAAGTCGATGAAGGAAGCGATCACACTTTCTAATGATTCTCGATACGGCTTAGGAGCAAATATTTGGTCTAAGCGTCAAGGAAAGAAGATTGCCTCTCAATTACATTGTGGAATGGTTGCAATTAACTCGACATTCTCATTTGCTGCAATTTCATCTGTTCCATTTGGTGGAGTTAAAGAGAGCGGTTATGGCCGTATCCATGGACCAGAAGGTTTGCTTGAGTACACATATGCACGCACAGTAGTTAGAACTCGATTTAATCTTCCATTAAAGATCCTGAGTTTTAAGCGAACCGCAGCAACTGACCGACTAATTGTTAGAGCGTCAAAGTTTCTTAAGGGGCGTTTAGGTTAGAAACGTGGAGCGTTGCGGGTACGTTCAGTATTAGGCCGACGCTTATCTTTCTTTGCCCAGCAAGCTGTGTGCCAGTGTCGACGACCATCTTCGTCATACTCTTTCCAAGCAACAACATGAGGAGTCGCAAGTGGAATCAACTGGTCACATCCTGGGCATCGATAAGGTTTTGTTGAGCCTGAACCTGTTAAACGTCTGACGATATAGACACCATCATTGTGCTCTTCAACGCTCTCACCCGTAGACGCGATGTTGATCTCCCGAGGCTCATCGGGCTTTTGTCGATTCTTTGGATAATTTCTACGCGGGCTCACAGGTGTATTTTCGCATAGTAAAGTTCTCGTATGAGCCTCATCGAAGTAAAAGGCCTCACTAAAAGTTACGGCGATGTCCATGCTGTACGTGGTGTTGATCTGTCGATTGAGCAGGGCGAGATCTTTTCAATTTTGGGCCCAAATGGTGCTGGCAAAACTACTACCGTTGAAATCTTAGAAGGTTTTAGGTTTCGAGACTCAGGGTCGGTTTCAGTACTTGGTTTTGACCCCAGCACACGAGGTCACCAATCCCGTGAGTGGCGAAACCGTATCGGAATCGTTTTGCAAAGCTCATCAGATGCTGGAGATCTAACTGTTTTTGAAACCATTAATCACTTCAGCGGTTACTATTCAAATCCACGCGATGTCGAAGAGGTTATTGACTCTGTGGGATTACGAGAAAAGGCCACCGCATTAATTCGCAACCTTTCAGGTGGTCAACGCAGAAGGTTAGATGTTGCGCTGGGAATCATCGGTAACCCCGAGCTAATTTTCCTTGATGAGCCAACAACCGGCTTTGATCCCGAAGCTCGACGCGCATTTTGGTCATTGATCCAAAAACTGCGTACCAATGGCGCAACTATTGTGCTGACAACCCATTATTTGGATGAAGCTGAAGCACTTGCCGATCGCGTAGCTGTTATCAATAAGGGCAAGATCGTTGAGATCTCCACCCCTGCTGAATTAGGCGGAAGAGCGACATCACAGGCCACTGTTCAGTGGAGAGATGGCGATCAGATTAAATCTGAGAAGACCGATAATCCAACAACCTTGGTCTCAAAGCTATCCGCTACCTTCGGTGGCGAAATCCCCGAATTAATTGTTACCCGACCTTCTTTGGAAGATATTTATCTAGAGATGATTGGGGGCGTTCATGAATAACATTCCAAGCGCCCTTCAATTAGGTTTCCGTCGCGGTGGTTTAGAGATCAGACAGTTTGCTCGTCAACGTGAATCAGTTGTCTTCACCCTGTTGTTTCCAGTTATCTTGCTTGCGATTTTTGGTTCGGTTTTTAAAGAAACGATCGCTCCAGGAGTTACTTTTTCGCAGTACTTTGTAGCTGGAATGATCGCATCTGGTCTGGTTAATACTGGTTTTCAAGCCTTAGCGATCACGATTCCAATGGAGCGTGATTTTGGTGCGCTCAAGCGCCTTCGCGGTACTCCAATGCCAGCTTCAAGTTACTTTATTGGAAAAGCGATCTTGATCTTTGTCAGCATGGTTATTCAAATCCTGCTTCTTTTAGGTTTTGGAGTTGCCTTCTTTGGTTTGGATATGCCAACCGATGCAAACAAGTGGCTTACCTTTACTTGGCTAGTGCTACTTGGAAGTGCATGTTCGACCGCACTTGGAATCGCTTTTTCTATTGTTCCGAAAAGCGGACGTGGTGCTTCGGCGGTTGTATCGCCAATAGTCATTATTTTGCAGTTCTTTAGCGGTGTCTTTTTTGTCTTCACACAGCTGCCAACATGGATGCAACAGGTGGCAGCGATCTTCCCTCTGAAATGGTTAACGCAAGGAATGAGATCAGTCTTTTTGCCCGATTCATTTGCATCCCAAGAGGTCGCGAAATCCTGGGAGCTTCAAACTACCTTTATTGTTTTGCTCATTTGGCTCTTCATTGGTGTTTTCTTCAGCGTTCGTAAGTTCAAGTGGGATCGCGATTAAGAGGGTTATTGCTCTTGTTCTGGCGCTGATCCTTCTTGCGCCAGCGGCTCACTCTGCCCAGAGCTCAACTGTGGCAGCAACAAAGAAGGCGAAGATAACCCCATCGCCATCTCCGGTCTGGCCACCTAAAGGATTTATCAAAAGCAAAGATGGAAATACCTACGCAAAGATCCCAACAGCAAAAGAGTTGGTTGGGCTTGCATCAAATGATAAGAACTTAACCCGTGCCTTAGCCAAGCAGATTGATGGAGTACCTGTTTGCGAAAAGTTTTCCTGTGGCGCAGTGCAGGTTGCATCTACAACTGGATGTACTTGGTGGGTAGTAACCGCCACTGTGCGAGGAGCAACCTCGGCAGAGGACCCAACAAAGAAAACTTTTGGAACGGTAAGGACAACAATAGGCGAAACTGGTGCAAAGAAGTACGCAACAATTTTGATTATTAGTCAGGAACCAATCGAGTTAGAGCACTCGATTTCAAATATAAAAGCCTCTTGTCGTAAGGATGTTCCGCAGGAAAAGGTTCCGGGAACTACCTACACAGTGACTCCTTAGCGATTAGCTCCAGGAACCCACAGCTGATCGCCGATTTCTTTATTGGCATAACGCGCCAAAACAAAGAGAAGATCTGAACAACGGTTGAGATATTTAGCTGTCAGTGGATTAACTCCCCCACCAAATGCATGAATCGCTGCCCATGTGCAACGTTCTGCACGACGCACCACGGTGCGAGCCACATGTAGATGTGCAGCAGATGGAGTTCCGGATGGCAAAACAAATGAACGCAATGATTCAAGATCTGCGTTGTATTTATCGATCTGTTCTTCTAGATAAGTCACCTGTGATTCAAGAACGCGCAACGGTTCAAAAGCTGGCGAATCTACAACTGGCGTGCACAGATCTGCACCGACATCAAAGAGATCATTTTGAATGCGCACCAAAAGGGCCCGGACTTCTTCAGTTAATCCATCAGTTGAGAGAACGACACCGATCGTTGAGTTAGCCTCATCAACGGTTGCATACGCTTCAAGACGTGGGTCATTTTTTGAGGTACGGCTCATGTCTCCTAGAGATGTTGTTCCATCATCGCCAGTCTTTGTATAAATGCGCGTTAGATTAACCATGGGCTTACCTTATAAGTAGACTGCACCTATGGCATCCCACGATCGCTTTCGCATAGTTGGCGGAACCTCATTACGTGGTGAAGTCTGGGTTACAGGGGCTAAAAACTCTGTTTTAAAGCTTATGGCAGCCTCATTACTGGCCGCTGGCACAACAACCATTAGAAATGTTCCAGATATCGCCGATGTAGACATCATGGCCGATCTCTTGACCCGCCTTGGGT
>JACCDW011307319.1_pt1 | contig 13752 bp, 2 predicted proteins | sample 7449781 | NCBI WGS metagenome assembly JACCDW01 (sample SAMN15323449, study PRJNA562643) | freshwater metagenome | isolation source: river surface water | place: USA:Blue River Watershed | collected 2017-08-18 | reverse complement strand
CCTCGGCCGCCGCATCAAAACTGTTGGCGGGCATTGTGACTAGAGGTTGCTTGGTATTAATACTGTGTCCGACGGCTCGGAAGTCGTTGGACCCTGTATCCTCGGTCGGCTCAAAGTCGTGGCTGTTACGCTCGGGAATCTCAAATTCCGGGTGCACCTCACCCTCTTGGAGGTCGGGCGCGGGCACCAAGAGGCTGGCTACGGAGGCGGGCTCAGATACGATCGGCCCCTCCTTTTGACCATTGGGGCCAGGACCTGTGCCGCCGCCCGCCACGAGCCGCTTGCGATTCTCCAAGAAGAGAGCACCGGCGGCCAGGAAAACGGCAAGGGCCACTACCATATCCTGGCGCACGGCGTAGAGCACCACCAAGAGGAGTGCGGCAACGCCGACATAGGTGTTGACAGTGGCCTTTAGAACACGGTCCGGTACATAGGGGGCTCCCAGAAAGACGGCGAGAGACAGAAAGAGTGCTAGTTCACGCTGTCCTTTCATGTTGGCAGGTTTCTCTAGTCTGACTGACTAAAAATTGATTCCTAGGGCGACGGCAAGCCGAGCCAGAACCATGGAACGAATTCTCACGATAAAAGGGTATTCTATACCGAAGAATGCGCTCACGCCCGAGCAGACAAAGCAGTTACAAGAGGACCTGACCGTTTGTCCCAAGATGAACACGAAATTCGCGACCGACGCCGTTATCGCAGCCTCCACCTTTAAGATTTATCGGGAGTCTCCTACACGCTGGTATCTGCCGAGGCATTATGGCATTAAGACTTTTGGTGTACCCGAGCAATCGCTTGTGCCTGAAGGGCTGGACTTGCCTCCCGCCGCTGCGGAATTCAAAGGCACACCCTATCCCTATCAAACGGCTATCATGGATTCCTTTATCGGTGCCGGGGCGGAAGGACTTATCTGTGTGCCCTGTGGGCGCGGCAAAACCTTCATGGCGCTCGGCATCGCCGCTCGTATCAAGAAGCGGTTCCTCGTGGTCGTGGACAAGGAGTTCCTCATGAACCAGTGGCGCGGAGAGATGGCTGCGCTGATGCCTGGGCTGCGCATCGGCATCCTACAGGGACCGAAGCGGGAAGTGGATTCCGCCGACTACGATTGCACGATCTGCATGATTCAGTCCATCGCTGGCAAAGACATTCCCGAGTCCCTCTTTGGTACGTACGGCTTCACTATCTTTGACGAGTGCCATCATCTCGGCGCCCAGCATTTCAGCAAGTGCCTCCAGAAAATCCAGACGCCGAAGATGCTGGGGCTGTCCGCCACGCCGAAACGTGAGGATGGGCTCACGAAAGTCTTCTTCTGGTGGCTGGGCGAGCCTGTCTACTGGGAGAAGAAGCGTGACCCGGACCCGACCGTTGTCGTGAAATCCGTGCGCATCTCCGTACCAGATGACCCAGACTATAATACGATTCCGACAAACTGGCGTGGCGAGCCGGTCATGGGTCGCCTCCTCACAAACGTCCTCGGCTGTGCCAAGCGAACCGCTGAAATTGTGCGGTGGATTCGGGACCTGTGCGCGGAGCCTGCTAGGCGCGTCCTGGTCCTTTCGGAGCGGATTGGGCACTTGGAAGCCATAGAATCTGCGCTCAAGGCGCTACCGGGCGCGACTCTATCTACGGCATATTACATTGGCGGCATGAAAGAGGAGAAGCGAGAGGCGGGGGCGGCCGCGGCACGTGTTCTTCTCGCCTCCTACGCGATGGCCTCAGAGGCGATGAATATCAAGACTTTGAATGCGGTGATTCTGGCCTCGCCTCGGAAAGCGGTGGAGCAGAGCACGGGGCGCATTCTTCGTACGCGCGTTTCGGAACGGGTGGTCGCACCGATGATTGTGGATGTCGTGGACTCGCACGGAATGTATCTCTCCATGTGGCGAAAGCGGTCTGCATATTATAAGCAATGTGCCTATAAGATTGAGATCGTGCAGATGGGGGCGGGCGTGGACGAGAGCGATGAAGAGGCTGACGCAGAGGCTGAGGAGACGACCGCGCTCACGCAGCCGAATGAATTTGGGTGTTTGCTGGATTAACTTAGAATAGGTACTCTTTGAATATCTCTATTTTGCCTATTTCTAGTTTCTTTTGGATAATCAGTAGTTGCTTGTTCAAGACGGCTAATATACTTTATTTCTCTAAATTTATCTAATATAAATTGCTGATAATATTCTGTAGCATTTGCTATTTTGCCAAATGTGTACTGATATTCCCATTCAGATGTGCCCGTTTCTTTCATTGATCCACATGGATTACAGTCTAATGCAGAACCCCATAGTGATAATGCAGTATCAATCCAGGTATAAATATAATTTGGACCATATCGAAATCTTGCCTTTTTAATATTAGTTCCAGATGGTGGCGCGGTGATACAAAGACCATTTGAATGAACAACTGTTTGTTTATTATTTGAATCACTTATTCTGCTGCAATCTAATCTACATGAATTTCCTTCTCTAATAAAGTTATTGCTACAGTTATCTATACAAATCATATTATTAGTTGAAGATTTATATGTTGATCCATATCTAGCAGCGCAATCAAGAATGCATACTGTATTGTTATTGGGGTCTATACTAAAATTTGTATCACAGGGTCCATAGTATTTATTACCAATCTCTTCCCAACTACTGTTTGGTTTATTCCCCTTACATGGCAGTGATGGATTAGAAGCATCATATGTATATCCTTGAGGACAACTAAATGATGTTGGTATTGGTGGTGATACTGGTACTACAATTGTAGAACTAGCGAGTCCGCTATACGAAAATGTTTGAGCAAAAAATCTACCAACTATATATCCTTTACCTGTAGCGTGACGCCTAAAATCTAAACTTGCATCTGTGCTTGTCCAATCAAAATAAGATTTAAAATATTGCTCAAAACTAGCACCTGATATAGTAACAGTAACAGTATCATATCCTTGAGGAATAGTATCTATTGCTATTTTATCTACTGCCTCTTTTCCTTGAGAAGGTCTATCTGTGATTGTAACACCAATAGGTGATTTTTGGTAAACTGTTCTGTCTGTTCTATATATACGTCTCATCATAGTTTTATTTGTACTACCCTGAACAGTCGCATCCAAGGCTTTATATTGTGCATATTTAAGTATATCTACAGATAATTCACCACTACCATTTGTTCCATAGTTATTCCAATATCCCCATGCATTAAATCTATGTTCAGAACCATACATAACCTTATACAATAAATACCAATCCCTATAGTATGCTTGTGTACTACAGAAGTTTCCATTAAAATCATAACTATGCGTAGCATTTGTTGGATACATTTGTATATTTTCTTCGTCTCTTAGACAATTACTTTTACAAACAGTATCATCAATATCTGATAAAAATCCGTTATATATATTTGGATTAAATGCACATTGAACCAAACATTGTGTTTTGTTATTACGGAATTTATGATAATCAGGGCAAGAAATACATTTCGTAGAATCTGTTGTAGATAATTCCGATTCATTATGCCACTGAGCAGTAGGACACGCATCATAACATCTGCCATTAATTTCTGTTTTTCCAACAGGGCAACTTTTGTAACATATATTATTAATTTCAGTTGTTCCATTAGGGCATCCATATTTTCGTATATACTGTTCTGTGCGCATTAACATAGTATAATCATATATCCGTTCATTTGTTGTAAACTGTGGGCCAACTTTATTCTGGTATGTATCTCGCAACTCAACCTGTATACCAGAAGCCCATGTTTTATGGTAATTAAAAGCAAATTTTGAAATATGTAAAGTAATATCCACAATCCAATATTCATCGCCCAGGTCAATATCAATATAGAGTTCGCTAGTATAGTTCCAACCGTTTGGAGGCGAATAGTTTCCGTCAGGATAGAAATAGTTTGTATCAGAACTCTGATACTGTCCATTTACAAGATTTGACGCAGGATATGGTGGGTTAATAAGACTTAATGGAGCAGGCGCATTGACACGAACATCTTTATTGAGAGCCACATTTCGTCCAGTGCTATCGGTTACGACGACTTGTGACAAGAAGAACCCCTGGTTTGTCGTTGCTGGCTTGAACAAGCGCACATACCGTGCCTTAGAACCAATGCCTCTCTTCGGTACACAAAACGGCGTAGCCATCGGTGCAACATTATTTCCTATAGAAAATGTAACTAACCCTATACGAGTTGCTCCTATCCCAGTATTTGAGTTTGCCCATACTGGTGGTATGGCAGTATCACGTGATTCATTAAATATTTGGATGGATTTAAAATTTGCACCACCATATACTAGAATTGCTGAAATGGGATAAACTGAACCTAAATCTACTTCCCAATAGGTTCCAAATTTGGCTGCAGTAGACCATGCTAACTCACCATTACCGTCTACTGGAAGATATGAATTTTGTTTGTCTGAAGCAGTAGTCGGTTTTCCTATTGAAATATTTGAATAATTTGTATCTAGTACAACAACTTGTTTCATTTGAAAAGAAATATTCTGTATATCGCCTTCAATACGAACATAACGCCCATAAATATTAGTAGTAGTTGTTATTATATCATAGGTAACTGCTGTATTATTTGTATTTAGTTCGGCATTTCCAAATGTACGGTCTGAAGAATTATTTAAATCAACTCTAAAATCACCGGTGGAGACCATTGAATTTAAATAGTATCTTCTCGTCATTGTATGTTCATCATCGTATAAAGTAACTGGAGTATTTCTATAATCATCTCCTGATCCTGTAAAAGGTGTAAATTGTATACTCGTTATAGAATATTCTTGCCCTAAGTCAATTTCCCAGTAACTTCCAGGGGCAGTTGAAGTAGTATAAAAATCAATAAATGTTGTAATAGGTTTATAAAGGTCCGCTGTTGCTACAGGGCTTAAATCAGCATTCCACGCTGTTACTGATTTTCCTTGAACAATGTTTCGTTTATTTGCATCTATGACTCTGAGATTTGAAATGCGGAATCGCACTGGATTCTCTAAAGCACCCGATGTACTATTGTAGGACGGCCGTTTTCCACTTCCTAAAAGGCCAGGATTCTCAAACCGAATGTATCGTGCACGTAGACTCAACTCGGCCTCTGGACGAAAATCCAAAGATTCGCGGAGAAAGCCGCCCCGAAGATTTCTAGAATATATAATTTTATCTGTAGAATCCAGCAGTTCAATCTTATCCCCAGAGGACCATTCAGGATTCTGTGTGGAATTATAATAGACAACGGAGTCAATTTCGTAGTCCGCACCCAGGTCAATCGTAAAGGCCTCCGTGGCCCCTGTACCAGACGAGCGGAAAAGTTTGGATGAAGAGGGAATTTGGGAATTATCCGTAACAGCCGCGGCGGAAATAAGTTCTGTGCCTATCGCTGTATCAATTGATGTATAGGTCCCAACACGATTCAGAGCCCTGTTGATGCCAAAGGTGTCTAACACGACGAGTTGGGCAATCTGTATCTTCGTTCCAGAGATGCCGCTATTTGTGTAGCGCACCTTACGCACACCTTTCACGCCGCGTTTGGCCGCAGGGAATCCATAGGTAACAGATTTTGTTGTTGCAATCGCAAATGTTTCAATCTTATCACCAGTATTTTTGCCCATCAAGCAGTTTCGCTGGAGAAGGCGACCAGCCTCGTTGTACAAAAGGAACTGATTTCCGTATTGGCGTCTTTGGAGGGTGCTATCAATCCTATTCACAAATTGTAATGCGGACGGACTCTTAGGATTTGTAAAGGATACCTCAAAAAATTCGCGTTGTAATGTTGTTGCGGAAGCATATGTTGGCCCCGTAACAAATGATGTTAATCCAGTGTAGGATGATGACGATGTAAATGTAGCATCACCTACAATTGAAAATACACTTGAACCACCGCCATATTTGATTCCACTACATTGTACATATGCATCATCGTACCCAGAACCTTGCACACGAATCTTTGCAATTCGGGTATCAAAGAAATTCACGCCAGAATCTGAGCCCAGAGTGATCGGTTCACGTGATTCTGAAAAGCATTGAATATTTCTATAATAGGTATCAATGCTCTGTGTAGAATCTGTGGGTATGTATACAGTAATAAGTTCTAGAGGAGTCGCTACACCCAAGTCAACTTCTATCCAGTCCTCTGTAGAATCATAGGCGGCCGAGATAGATTTATTCGTAACTCCGTTTGTAATTCTCATTATCATGTCCGAAGAGGATGTGTATGCGGGTCGGCCAGCAGCAACATTTATACCAGATTCTTGGCTGATAGCAACAATTTCTGCTATTTGAAGTCTATCCGAACTTTTACTTACACGTATATAGCGAATACGATTCATTTGAAGTGCAGTCATATAAATAGCATCCAGGCTGGAGCAACCAAATTCGGATACGACCTTGCGAAAATCAATAAACTCATAAAGTAGGTTTGTTGCACTTACAGAAGAAATTGTTTTTTCTAGAAGGGGTACTCTCGTTGTATCGGTTGTAGAAAAAAGGCGGATGTTGATTCCATTTAAATCTGCAAATGTAGTGCTATAAGAACGGAATAAAAACACACCAAGAACTTCTACAGGTGATTCAAAATTAATTACTGTCTGTTGAAAATAAAATCTAGAGTTTAGAGTGTATTGTTTTGATATCTCATTATATACACGTGTCACTACAAAATAGTAACTAATTAATTGATTCAAATCACCCGAGTTAGCCTTAAAAATTTGCAATGTTTTCACCCCTGTTATCCCACACTCCTTATTAATGTTCACAAAATTGGGGAAGTTGCATGATGTTGCCCATGGAACTGCATATACGAGTGTTTCTCCATCTTTTGAAAGACAAGTATTGGAAAGAACGCGCACTGAGAGAATATCTTTGTTCGCATTCAGAAGATAGACTTTTGCCCCAATGGTACTGAACGTATTAGACTTGCAACGAATGTAGTTAATATTGAGAGTACCAGGTATTTCAATGATTTTATTGGAGACAGCCGTCGCAACAGGGTCCGAGCGTGTCTTTTGGCTTCCGTCCACAGAGTCAGCGTAAGCGGTATCAAACTGCACAAAATCAAATGTTTTGCCTGGCGATGCGGCCTCAATCATAATGTAAGATGCTTTCACGTAACACTCATTCAACTGTATGCCCGTAGGAACACAGCGAATGCGGTTGGATTGCTGATCCGAAAAGAGAATACGGGAAAAAGAATCAATGGTAATAGCCTTTGAGTCATGTATGAGAGCAAGAGACCGATGGATATTGTCACGCACACCTGCAGTGGGTAGTACGCTATCGTAGAAATCAGCCTTTCCTGCTGTACCAATATAGGGTGAATCAGTCGGTGTGGTTCCAGGCGTCGCTTTGCGAATCTGTTTGTCGGTCGTTATGTAATAGACTGTGCCAGCGGAATCTACTGCAATGGGGCCGAGAGGATTAGAGAGGACTGCAGAGTAATTGGTGGGCGCAGCCGTCGTATACGGATACACATAGCGCTGAACACGTTTCGTGTCCATGTTCAAGAAATACAAGTACTGTCCATATGTTGCAAGACCACCATCGGCTAACGTACAGTTAGGGGTTAACTGTGTTATAATATTATATTGATTTACCACAAACAGTTTTTTAGAAGTAATATCCGAATAGATCACATTTTCATAAATATCCACTGCAAGACCTCTAGGATCAGCACTACTAGGAATCGTTGCAAACGTCTGAATTATATAATCTCCGCCAGTGTATGAAGTCAAACGACGAATTTTCTTATTGCCGTAATCTAACACATAGATAGCACCTGCAGTTGTAATTTGTATAAATGCCGGCAGATTCAGTGTCGCATTTCTAGCCAAGGCACCGTCGCCCGAAGAACCTGCCTGACCGTTTCCTGCAATTCGCGTCACTTGTTCAGTAAGTGCATCGTATTTGTGTAGGGTGTGCATTTGAGCACATGTGAAGTATATATTTCCGTAAAAGTCGCTGGTAATTCCATATATGGTCTTAAATTTGCTCGTGAGTGCAAGACCATCCATGTCTGTAATGGTTGCAGCCGGTAAACCTGTTCCCACCAAAGGATACACGAACTCTTGCAAGAAAAAAAGTTTGGATGGTGCTTTGATAAGAAGTGTAGACCGAAGGTCTGGGCCCGTGGCGTCACGTGTACGTTTCTGACAGTCCAGTACATACAGATTGCCCTGCGTGTCTTTCCAGATGCCGGCGGGGCTGAGAAGTGTCGTGCTCGCCACTGCAGCACCGTGAATCGGATAACCAGTTCGCTGGAGGCCCATGAACGTTGTGATTATATTCGTGGCCAGATCAATGCGGCGCACACGAGCGGCCGTGTCATAGGTTGACAGGTACAGCGCATTTTCATCAGGCGCGTAACAGATTCCAAAGGGGCGGCCAATGGTTGCGTTTGCGCACAGTCCTCCATCTCCACCATTTGTGGATGCGCCTGTTCCAGCAAATTGTGTTAGAACTGCAGAAACACCTGTAAGTGCAGGCGGTGTGGTGCTGGATATAACTTCTGTTAAGGCAATTTTCACCACTTTATTATCATTCGTTGTTACATAAAGTGTGTCATTTGGACCCAAACATGCAGCCATCGGATCGCTGGCAAGCGTAGTTGTTGCCACGAGTGTAGAGGTATCTATCAAAAAATATCCCATCGTTTTCGCAGTGGATGAGACAGCACCAATATACAGAATACCACTATCTTTTGCACAGAGACAGCGAATACTTCCAAATGTTCCTGTAATCTGTGTTCTCATATTGGAATTTATAAGTGAAATGCTGTAGAGTTCAGAATTTGTAGCGCTTTCTGTACCAACAAAAAGGGTAGAGTTATTATATATTGCGATGGTGAATGCTCCAATAATTGTAGTGATAATAGTCATTTGATTATTTAAATCCATTTTATAGACTATGCCAGCAACTGGATCACAAAAATAGAGGTTTCCCTCCTGGTCGCTGACTATGTGCATCGCAAAAAATTCCGTGGAAATTGCGTTCTTAACTGCAGTTGTCGTCACAATTTTTCCCTCTGTTGTATTATTTCCTATCACTTGGATGGGAGCATACTGGATGGCACCCGTGAAACCCTTATAGTACGTACTAATCTGGTCCATCGTGATCTTTGCGATTCCGTAGGCGCCCGTGGAGCGCTTATTGATGCAATAGAGCGCATTGTCAGTACCATAGCGTATCAAGGTGGGGGCGTTCAGTTTACAGAATTTTGCCGTCTCTCCTTTACGAATTGTACCCGTCGCAGCCGAAAGGCCAGCGACTACGGAGATCATGTAGGATGTTTGGCCTGCAGTATTCGTAACTTTTCGTAGCATATAGATCTGGTTGTGCGTATTAGATGTTACAAAGAGAGTCCCGTCAGGTGCACCTGTAATTCCATAAGGTCCAGGAATAAACACCGAGTTGGACGACACTTCGCCATCTTCATATGTGAGGGCGATATTTGTTGTTCCTATATAGACGGGGTACACAACTTTATCAAGCAGGCTATATTTATAGACTGCATTCATTGCAGTATCCGTGAAGTAGAATGCCTTTTCGGTTGGATTGAAATACAGATCATTGCAATTAGCGAACGTCAAGTTATACCCCATATCGGTCACAGTATAGGTGTTCGTTCTTGCCGAAACCTGTCCCTGTTTGCCGGCGAGATACTCTAGTTGTCCAAGAATATTCAGTTTTCCCAGACCTATAGGAGTTAGTACGTATGTCACTGATTCGTAGCGATATACCCCTCGGATTGTGAGAGAGATTGTAGTAGATGATATGGGCGTAGGCGTCGGCGTATTAGAACTGAAATCCACTGTGTAGAAGGATTTTGTCGTGCCTGTGAGAACTGCGAGAATACATGTACTTGGTGTTAGAGGGTCCTGATTGATGGCTTGGAATGAACCTGGTATGGAAAGAATAGGCAGCAGGGTTGCATCCAGTTGAAAGCGAAGTTGGAGTTCTGCGGGCGGAAAACAGGGCCAGCGGATTCCCAGGCTGTAGGCGCCGGCAGGAAGACTCGTATAAGTAGCCCATTTGGTAGAAACAAATTGCTCAACAAACCCTGTGAATTGTTTATTAGTGCCTGCAGATGAATATATACGTGAGATAGGTTCACCATCCACACTAAAGTCCTGAGCCATATATGCTGTCTCCGTTGTGGAGATAGCAGAAATTTTGGTTACAGCATAATTTGAACCTAAATATGTCAAAAAATATCGTGTTTCTGCATCACATGCAGTGGAAGAATCAATGAGTTTCGGCGTCGGTTTTACTGCTCCAGCACACTGGCTGCTAAGAGATTGCGGGCCAAGAATATATGGGTTTGTTGCCCGATTCATAGCCCAAAGATACGGTAAATATTGAAAATCTTGCACGGTACCTATGTACCAGCGACTATCCCCTGATTCCGAAAGAATACGAGTTCTAGATGCACCAGAATCATATGCTAAATATAATTTCCCATCAGTAGGTGAATTGATAATCTTATTCACTATAATATACCCAGTGATATCAGCACCCTGTAAATAAAAGAAAGTTGGGTTCCAACATGCAGATATTTTATCTATAGTGGGTTTTGATAACAATGAACAACTATATACATTTGCAATTGGACCAACATTGTATTGTAAAGGGGCTGTCGCATATGTATTCCACAAGTAGGAGTTAAAAGTATCAATATTTCCATAATAGTATTTTGAAACACCTGCTGTTGAAGCCATGCGGACTATATTGCCAGTAGCATCTCTGTCCTGGGCAATATAAACCGTTTCTCCAGTGTAGATTGTTATCACTTTACTAACCTGGACACCTGAGCCAGGATCTGAAACATTTGAACCAAGAAAAATATAAAAGTTATTCGGAGTAAGACAAACATTATTGTTAATTAACTGATTCATCGCAGATGGGCACACAGATAAAAGAGATTGGGGGCCAAGAAAATATGGAAGCGTGGGCGCGGAATACGAATCCCATAAATTTGCACTAAATTGTGAAAGTGTCCCCATAAAGTATCTGGAAAAACCCGATGCTGAAATCATTCGTACTAAACTTTGACCTCCAGATACAACCTCCTGTAAATAGACTTTATCTCCATCTAATAATGTTTGAATGCTTTGAACAGGTACATTTCCCACACCAGTATCTACATATTTACCAGTAATTAACATTCCGTACATGTAAAAACTGCCAGGGTTAGCGCACTGTGTACCTGTTGGGCCCGTTGTACCTGTAGGACCCGTTGTACCTGTTGGCCCAGTTGTACCTGTTGGCCCAGTTGTACCTGTTGGCCCAGCGATACTAATAGGTCCAGTAGTGCCAGTTGGACACGAAGAAACTAAGGAACTTGGCCCAAGTTTATAGGGAAGTGTAGGCTGTGGATAGGTCACCCACAAGATTGGATTAAATTGTGAAATTAAACCTCTTAAATATCTAGATTGCCCTGTTGCATTTACCATCCGAACAATATTTCCACCGGCATCTGAATCCTGAGATAGATATACCCTCTCACCATTTAACAGTGTCTGGATACTCGTTACAGGCAGACCCCCGCCCAAATCAACGTCGGTATTGAAGATAAGTGAACCATAGATATAGAAATTACTAGGTGCAGCACATGCCGTTGGTCCTGTTGCAATCGGACCTGTAGGGCCAGTTCCGCAAGAATTTACCAGTGAACTTGGTCCAAGTTTATAGGGAGTTAGTGGTTGTGAATATGTCAGCCAATTCTTTTGATTAAAATCTGATAGAGTTCCCCTATAGAATTTAGATACTCCTGTGGCAGTTACCATACGAACAAGATTTCCAACCGTGTCTACATCCTGAGCCATATACACCTTTTCACCATAGAATAACGTCTGAATGCTTGTAACAGGTAGACCCTTTCCTGTATCAATATCTGTTTCAAATATAGAATAACCGTATAAATAGAATTGACTAGGGCTTGAGCATCCTGTAGGGCCAGTAGGCCCTGTGGGCCCTGTAGAAACATTTGCACAGGAGGTTACAAGTGAACTCGGACCAAGTTGATATGATGTTACGGTATATGTATTCCACAGGGCGGGATTGTATTGTGAAAGGGTTCCTCTGTACATTTTTGCCCGACCTCTAGATGTCACCATACGTGTAAGAGTTCCCCCTGCATCAGTATCCTGTGCCAAATAGACTTTATCGCCATTTTGGAGTGTCTGAATGCTTTGCACCTTCAAACCGTATCCTAAATCATAGGGGTAACCGAGAACTTCAGAACCATACAAGTAAAAATTCTGCGGAACTGGACAAATAGATATTAGCGGACCTGTAGGGCCTGGACCTGTTGGTCCAGTGGCACATCCATTTCTAAGAACGGTAGGACCCAAATTATAGGGAATGGGTGATGCAGGATACGTGGCCCAAGAGGACATATTCACGGCAGAAAGTAAGCCTCTAAAATATTTAGCAACACCTGTTTGCGTAACCATGCGGACAATATTACCCCCTCCATCCACATCTTGTGCAAGATAAACTCGTTCGCCTGTTGACAGTGTTTGAACACTCCCTACTGGTAGACCCGTGCCCTGGTCCGTATTTGTATTGTATGGACTTGTAAGGAAAAGACCATACAGATAAAAATTACTCGGCTGCGAACACGCCGCCATACCCTATCCTAGCAAATAAGGATGTTTTAGATGGATGAGTTTAGCCGCTGCTCAATCCAACTCCTCAATGCGCGGCGGCGCCTTCTTTTCACGTATAGTCTCACGGTCGCGACCGGCCACCTGATATACGGGCACATTGGCTGGGACGGCTGGGTCTGAGCCCGTTTGACCACGTGTTGTCGTCGGATACACTGGTGCCCTCGTCGGGTTCAGAGGTCGTACACGACTTGTTGACGCTAAAATCCGTATCCGTCGCACACGCCCATTCCCCATATCTGCAAAGAGAATGTCTCCAGATGCCTTGTGATAGAGCAGGCACTGGGGACTATCTATCATACATCTTGTAGCCGGTAGAGCGGAATCCTCTGAAAATCCGGACGTACCTGTGCCGGCTACACGATACACATAGGGGCGATTGGCCTGTACCAGGTCCGGGCCCATCATATAGATACTATTTGTCGCGTCATCCGCAATATAGAGATTGTTCATGGCATCCAGCGCGAGCCCCACAGGGCCGCCAAAGAGAATCTTGTCAGGATGTTCTGAAAGGGGCAAAAGTTGTGTCGTCAACTGTTGGCCTAGTTGGCCAATCCTCTTGGATACATCCTCTACTTTCGTGTCAATATTGAACACGCGGATACAGAAATCTGTCTTGCAGGCGACATACAAATACCGCGTGCTCCCTAGCGTGCGTATCACCATACCCATTGGGGTGCCGAGGGCTGGTATGGAGAATGTCGCATCTGAAGAGCCGACGCCAGTTGAGAAGGAACTATACCATCTATTTTTCACTGAATCAAGTATGGTTAAAAAGGCTGGATAGATAAATCCTGTTGGCGCTGAACTCAGTTCATTGATAGCCACCGTGGATCCATCCCCAGCACGTATTGCCTGGATTCCAGTCGTATTTGTATTAACTACGATTGTTCTATCGGAACCAGGATTCAAAATGTCTATGCCGCGCGGCCCCCCAATAGCAAACGTTTGAACCGGTGTTCCAAAGGTGTCGTTCGCCACCGTATAGGAGATTGTAAACACCTTATTTTGTTGTAAATCTGACACATATACATTGCCAGCGGTATCCTGCGTGAGACCAATAGGTGTCTGGAGCGAACTTGCGACAGTCTGAACACGAGGGAAGCAGT
>JACCDW011684383.1_pt1 | contig 13756 bp, 19 predicted proteins | sample 7449781 | NCBI WGS metagenome assembly JACCDW01 (sample SAMN15323449, study PRJNA562643) | freshwater metagenome | isolation source: river surface water | place: USA:Blue River Watershed | collected 2017-08-18 | reverse complement strand
TCGATTCTCGCTACCCGCTCCAAATTTATAAATAGTCGGACCAATCAAGGTCTGAATGAGGTAATAATATGCTTAATACAATCGTAGTTTTGCTTCTTGTCGCAGTTGTCGCTTGGGTTATCTGGGAAACATGGAAGAATGGCTGGGACGTAAAGAAGGGTATTAGCGCAGTCATCGCTGCTGGTACAGCATTTTGGCTGTGGGCAAATGAAACAATTACATCACTAACTGCTGGTATGTAATTTAGAAACCGCTCTTGACCCGTAGCGGTATAGAAGTCGGCTCACCGTATGGGGGCTGGGTAAGTGACACATATTACTCTATCCAAACGGGTCAATATGTTCGTCTGCTAACGGGTTACCAGTTTAAGCTTCTTTCGCCAAATGGGAAGGCATCGGTTTTACACACCGACATGACAAGGTTCGATTCCTTGAAGAAGCACCATTAATGCGAGTATGGTGAAATGGCAGACACGCTAGTCTTAGGAACTAGTGCTTCGGCGTGGGGGTTCAAGTCCCTCTACTCGCACCAAATATAGGAACTTGACAATGATCAGAAAAAATATGAACTTAGACGAAGTTCGTGCATTCATTCTAGAACAAACTCCCGAAACAAAGATATATCTTGGTGGCGACTCAGAACGCTTTCAGTTGAATGGTGTTTGGCATGCCGACTACATTAATGTTGTCGTTGTTCATAAGAACGGCAAGAACGGTTGTCGTGTGTTTGGTTCCGTTGTGCGTGAACGTGATTATGACCAGCAGAAAGATAAGCCACGTATGCGTCTGATGAATGAAGTGATGAAGACCGCACAGCTTTATCTGGATCTTGAAGAAGCTATCGGTGATCGTGACTTTGAAATTCATCTGGACATTAATCCTGACTTGAAACACGGCTCATCTTGTGTTATAAATGAAGCTGTTGGTTACATTCGTGGTATGTGTAATGTGGTACCGCTAGTGAAGCCAAATGCTTGGGCAGCATCTTACTGTGCTGACAGGTATAAGGACGCTATTCAACATTTACCGCAAACAAAGGTAGGATAAATGAATAAGTTTTTTGTTATGTTGGCTGTGATGGCTGCTGCAATCTTCATGTTGGTCACAGGTGCTAATGCTGGCGTTGAACCTCTTGGTGAGCATGAAGTGATCATTCGCATTGATAAGTCCGACCAGAAGATGTATGTAGAGACTCCTACAGATTATTTTGAGTGGGATGTTTCTACTGGTCGTAAGGGTTATCGCACTCCTAATGGCGTGTTTCAGCCGTATCTTGTGAAGAAGATGCATTACTCTTCTAAGTATGATAATGCACCGATGCCTCACTCTATCTTCTTTTACGGTGGTTATGCAATTCACGCAACAACAGAAGTAAAGAAGCTTGGTAGTCCAGCATCACACGGTTGTGTTCGTCTTAGTCCTCAGAATGCACGTTGGTTGTATCACATCGTAAATGAGTACGGCAAGTATAACACATATATAGAGATAGTAGAATAAAGGAATAAACAAATGAAGACTTTAATTGCAGCCGTGCTTTCAATTGCTATGATTGCAGCAACCATTCCAGTAGCAAATGCAGATAACTCAGAAGAAGTTATTATCGGTGTTCTTGGTGGTGCATTAGGCGGACTTATCATTGGCGAAGCGATTGGTGGTCATCGCCATCGTGAGCGCGTAGTAGAGCGTCAGTATATCTACGTTGATCCTGAACCATATTGCTATGAGAAGCATGTTCGTGTTTGGGATCCATACAGGGATCGTTATGTAAGAAAGATTAAGGTTATTTGCGAATAAGGAAGGTTGGCCGAGAGGCCGAAGGCACCTCACTGCTAACGAGGCGACCGGTAAAACGGTCCGAGGGTTCGAATCCCTCACCTTCCGCCATCTAAATATAGATGAATATTAGGAGAAGTAAATGGAAGAACTAGTAGAAAAGTTGAAGGTTGTTTTAGCATCAACTTTCGCAGCGAAGCTTAAAGCACAGAGCTATCATTGGAACGTAATAGGTTCTGATTTTCCACAACTACACGAGTTCTTTGCGACCATTTATGAAGACTACGAAGGTGCTGTTGATCCTTTAGCTGAACACATTCGTCAGCTAGATGCATTTGCTCCTGCAACTCTTGGTAGGATGAAAGAGTTGTCTGTTATCATGGAAGATGAGAAGATTCCTACAGCAGACAAGATGCTATCAAATCTACAAGTGTGTAATGAAAACTTGATGAACACTGTAGTTGAAGCATACAATATGGCTGAAAGTCAGAAGAAGTTTGGTCTTTCTAACTATCTACAAGATCGTATCACAGCACATGAAAAGTTGAACTGGATGATCAAGGCAACTCTTGGTAAGAAGTCTTAATTATACATAAATCAAAATACTGGGGCGCTCGAAAGGGTGCCCTTTTTTTATATATGAGGGCACAATGAACATATTAGATTTGTTAAAAGCAAAAAATGAGATGGCTGAAAGAAGACTGTCCATCTGTAAAGATTGTGAACATTTGAACCAGACACTTGTACAGTGTAAGAAATGTGGTTGCTTCATGCACGCCAAAGTCAAATTTCATTCTTCTTCTTGTCCAATAGGCAAATGGGGAGCCGAAGAAGAGATGATAAATAGTTAAATGGCACTAAGTATAAATCAACTCATACCAAAAATGACCGATCAGAAGTTTCGAGCCAACATCAAGGCAATTGGTGTTGTTGGCTACGATATCGTCAGTTCTAGTTCAATCATTCTTTATGGTTCAACAAAGTCACGATCAGACAAGAGACAGATACTCATTGAACTTGCTGAAAATCTGAAGTCATATGGCGCACAATACGTATCAGATAAAGCAACAGGATATGTTGCTATTGGTGGTACAAAAGTCATGCTTAAACCAGATCGTGCTGGTGGTGGTATGAGTTTGAAATCAAACTTCTTTGGTTCAAACATAACCAAGATAGTCGATAAGAGTATACCATTTGGATCTTATTATAATTCTGTTGTTGCAGCAATAAACACAACAAACAAACTGAGTGATATGCAAAAAGAAGTCTTGCTAGTGCTTACTGAAGAAGCTGTAAATCCTTCACAAGAGACTAAAGCAAAAGTGAAGAACACTCTCAAATACGTAGGACAAACCCTACCAATATCATCTATTAATAATGACTTTTCAGAAGTTCTTGGACCATTGGCTGTTGTAAACAGAGGTCTTTTGCCTATTGATGCTGGTTCTGCTACTGTAAGAGTTGCAGGTACTTCAGATGAAGCACTAGTTGATTATAAGATTACAGACGCAAGTTCTGAGTATAAGATATCAACTCAGTCTGGTACAATCACAAACATAGAAAAGCCAGATGATCTAGTTGATGCTATAGAAAAGAATGGTATGACAGATCAAAATTTCTATTTCAGAAAGTGGAACAGAACACCACAATATAAAGTTCTTAAGATCATTCAACGAGCTTCAATGAATCAAGGTCCAATTGAAGCTGCAATGTGGCTAAGAGATAATGGATATGATTCTTATTTTTCATGGTTGAGAAATGCTGAGTACTCAGAAGAAGTCAGGCAGAGATGTGAAGAAACTCTGGTAAGAATATCAGCAGAAGCTTTGAACTTTACAGACATCTTCGCTGATGCAATCAAAACTAAAGTCTATTATGTACGATTTAGATTGTCTCTAACAGGTGATATGGAATGGAAACTTGTTGAGAACGCAGAAGACAGAAGAGAAAAAAGAAAAGTGTTAAGCAGAGTTGTCTTGTCTACTAGCAACTCTGTAAAAAGAGCAAGACAGAAAATAGGATTTCGTGTGTGATGTCAGATAGAAAAATAAAAATAGAGAACATCGAAGACGAGGTAATCAATGGCGGATTGGCAGGAACGAGAAGGGCCTTATCCATTCTACAGTCTTATATTGATAGTGCTGCTAATCACTCTGATGGTTTCATGTCTAAAGTAAGTAATGAAGATAGAAAAAGATTGACTGAAATCACATCGCAAGCGAGCGCACTTTTCAAGACCATATCATCAAGAACATTGAACATGATTTCTACAAACGGGACATACAGAAATCATATCAGAGATTGGAAAAGATCACATGGTGTAACACAGAATACCAAGAGTTCTGTTGCAGGACTCATATCACATGTGGAAAGCATGATGAATAAGTCAATTACATCTTCAAAGAGAAGTGATACAAGACGCAAGAGAGAGATTGAAAAGAAGATTGTCATGACATTCTACAAGTCAAACAAAGATGATATCAAAAAGATATTTGATTTACAAAATCTGTTCATTCAAGCCAAGAAGATCATAGACAAATGAAATATACCAAAGAACAAATAGAAGTACCTAAGATTGGCATGACATTCAGCAGAAATCTAATGCCTCAAATAGACAGTCATAAGATAGATGAATATCTCAAGTATCTCTCTGATAAGAACATCAATCATGTGAAACAGAAACTACCAACAAAAGAGTTGAAGTCTACACAGATGGAGTTTGATAAAGATAAGGTAGCAGAGATGATAAACAATAAAGCTCCTATTAAACCTATCATCGTATCAAATGATGGGTACATTCTTGATGGTCATCATCGTTGGTTGGCAGACTACAATAAAGATAAGAATGCAGAGACATCAGCTATCGTTGTCAATCTACCTATATTAGAACTTATGAGAGTGTCAAAATACTACAATGGTGTTGAGACCAGACCTTTGATGGAAAGCATCAAGAAAGTTGTTAAAAGAGCAGCTAGAGAAAGACTTTATAAATGAACTTTTATCGTGAAGTAGCAAATGTCATTTGGTTCAAACTGAAAGGTGTAAAAGTGCCTGAGAGTTATGATGACGATGAATGTAAGAGAATAGTGGATAGATACTGGCATAAAGCAATGGAATCAGAACAGTAAAATACTAAATACTCTATAAGAATTGTATATTCCTATAGAGGGAAAATGAAAAATTTAAGATCGATATATGAACAGGTCAAGCATATTGGCCGTCAAAAAACTCTTCTAGATGAAGAAGTTACAAGAAAAGAACTGGCACCGATGCTGGATTCTTTTGTTTCTTTTGCTTCAGACAAGCTAGGTCTAAAGTCCCTTCCAAACATCAGATATAAAGATGAAAGCGACGATTACAACTCGTTTGCTGCATATAGTCCTATCTCAAATGAACTCTCTATCTGCACAATGAACAGACATCCAATGGACATATTCCGTTCTGTTGCTCATGAACTCGTGCATCACAAGCAGAATGAAGATGGTCGTTTAGGAAAAGATATAGCCAAAGAAGGTGAGACAGGTTCAGATATCGAAAACGAAGCAAACGCTGAAGCAGGTAAGATCATGCGCTGGTTTGCTAGAGCCAATCCTTCTATGTTCAGTAAGAGCTATGTGATAGAAGATCATGCTGCCAATCATGCATCTGGTGGCGATATTAGAGGTATGGGATATGTAACCGGTGATTCTTCACCAACAGTGACTTCACATTATTTAATACAAAATATTGCTGATACCGAAAAAATGAAGTCTAATCATACCAACAATTTATGGCAAGGTCAACTTCGTGATTGGATGGATGATGAAGAGGAAGAAGAATATAAAAGCAAACAACTTGCCGAAGGCATCAATGACCCCGCAAAGTTGAAAGCTGTGTTTCTTGCCGGTGGACCAGGTTCAGGTAAAGACTTTGTTATGAAGAGATCACTAACAGGTCATGGTCTAAGAGAAATTAATTCCGATAAAGCACTAGAACATTTGATGAGAAAAGGTGGTCTTGATTTTGAGATGCCTGAATCTGAAAAAAATGAAAGAGAAAAACTTTTAGGTAGAGCCAGAGAGATCAGAAAAGCAACTGAACGATCTACACTTGCTGGTCGTCAGGGACACATCATCAATGGCACAGCAGAAAGCGTAGATCATATACAGTCAATCAAAGACAGACTTGAAGGTCTTGGCTATGAGACAATGATGGTTTTCGTAGACACATCTAATGAAGTCTCAAAGTTGAGAAATAGAGCTAGAGGTAAAAAAGGTGAGAGAAAAGTACCTGACGGTACGGACAAGAGTGGTGTGCCAGATGGTTCAAAAGACATTCGTCAATGGAAGTGGAGTGCTGCTCAAGAAAATAAAGAAACTTTCAGAAAACTTTTTGGTGATAACAAATTTACGACGATTGATAATACAGCAGATTACAACAAAGCAACACCAGAAGAAAGAGAAAAGCTTGACGGTCACTTTGATCGTGTAAGAAATATGGTATCTCAATTTGCTCAAGGTCCAGTAAAGACTCCTGAAGGTCAACAATGGATAAAGAGTGAGACACAGAAAAGAGGTATTACAAAGTTTGTACCACCAAAGACAGTATTAAGTCCACAAGCAGACAGATCAGTCGAATCACCAAAAGCATATCTAAGACCACCAGCAGAACAGATGATGCAAGCAAGACGTTACGGTATGTCTTACTATGGAAATAATCAGTTCGGTAGAAACATCGGTGGTAAAAGAGAAATTTTCACACAAAAGAACGGTAAGTTCCAGCGTAATGCTGTTAACGAAGATTTGCGTAAGTGGTTCAGTAAGACACATCCAAAAGGTAATTGGAAAAGAGTTGATCCTAAAGGTAATATATTAGGAGATTGTGCTAGAGAACCAGGAGAAGGTAAACCAAAATGTATGCCGGCATCCAAAGCATATTCAATGAGCAAAGAAGATCGCGCTAAGTCGGCAAGAAGAAAAAGAAGGAAAGACCCAGTGGCAGATAGATCAGGTAAAGGTAATAAACCTATAATGGTAAGAACAGAATCTGTTCAAAAAGCAATCGATAAGATCAATCGTGATAGAATGACAGAAGGTATTCTATTAGAAAAGAATGTTCCTACAAATCCATCTTTATGGTCAAAAGCAAAGTCTTTAGCCAAGTCTAAGTTTGATGTATATCCATCTGCATATGCGAATGGTTGGGCATCAAAGTGGTACAAGTCAAAAGGTGGTGGTTGGAAATCAGTAAATGAAGAGAAGGGTCCATGTTGGGATGGATACAAGATGGAAGGTATGAAGAAGAAGGGTAACCGCATGGTACCTAATTGTGTTCCAGTTAATGAAGATGTTAATGAGAACTTTGAAGATTACATCAAGATTCCATCTAACAGAGAGATTGGTTCAAACTCACTAGCAATGATCTACAAGACAATGACACCAGGTCAAGAACCTAATGCTGAAGCACCAGATGCAAGAAAGAGAAAGAAGCTGGCACAAGAAGATGCTGGTTTACCAAAAGGCGCTTGGGATTTAGCATCTATGAATGATGGTCTTGGTCCTACATTCTCACTAAGAGCATCACCAGCACTTGTTACTGGATTCTCTCAAATTGGTAGCACACTTGCAGAAGCTGCACCATCAATCCGTAAGTGGGCACTTAAAGAAAATACACAAAGAAAGTTCTTTGAAAAATATGGTGAAGCTGCACTAACAAAGCTACTAGAAGCATGTGAAAGACTTCAAGAAGCTGGTTGTGGCTGTGAACATTCTGGAATAAAATCTGTCAAGAAACTTAGAGAGTCCTTCGATAAAGGTATTATGGACATAAAACCAATTGGTACTGGTATGTATAGACCTCATATGGAAGTTGATGAAGACTGGCAGAAAGTTAATCGTAAAGACAAGACAGATGGTCTAAGTCAGGCTGCTGTCAATGCATATCGCCGTGAAAATCCTGGTTCTAACTTACAAACTGCTGTGACAGAAAAAAAACCAACAGGCAAACGAAAGAAACGTAGATTGTCATTCTGTCGTCGTATGAAAGGCATGAAGAAGCGTTTGACTTCTGCTAAGACAGCCAGAGACCCAGATTCAGATATCAATAAAGCACTCCGTAGATGGAATTGCGAAGAATAGAATTCAATAAATATAGATAAACCAAAAAGGAATAATAAAAATGCTTAACAAGAAAGATCCGTTGATCGAATCAGTACAGAAGATCATGCTTGAAAATGAGATTCGTCGCACAGTAACCAAGAACTTAAACGAAGAACTTGGTATTCAGTCTATCAATAACTTACCTCATGAACTTCATGAAAAGTATACCGCTATTCTTGAGCAGAATATTACCGCTGCTCTTCTTGGTGAAAAAGTTGAGATGTCAAAGAAGCAATTTGCCAATCTTGATGGTAAACCAGAGTTTACAGGTAGAGATTTAGAACTTGCTCGTGCTGGTCATCATAAGAAACTTGCCGCTGCTGGTAAACTAGAAGAGCAAGATAAGTCAGAAGCAGATGTAACCTCACCATCATCTATTGGCATAAAGAAACCAGACTATGCAACAGGTACACCTGATTATGCAAAAGACAAAGTACAGACTGTAAATCGTGCAGGTAAAGGAAATAATCTTGCTCCAGGCATGGCTAGAGCCGAAAACATTGCAAAGCAAGGTGATTCGGTTGTAACAAGAACTGGTAAAAACTCTTCTTCAGTTTTACCAAGCACAATGAAAGAAGAAATTACTGGCAAGACCGACATCGGTGATGCAATTAAAGATTTTCGTGCATCTAAGAGCAAGCAACTAGCAGGTAGAAGTTCTGAAGAACGCCGCAAGGCTGCTATTGCTGCTGTTCTTCAAGCTCGTAGAGAGAAGAAGTAATATACATGAACAGAAAGCAACTTGCCGAAATGATCAAAGAAATTCGCAGGCAAAAGCTTGACGAACTCATTGGCAAACCAGGTCCATTTGATCCGGCTCATCGTAAAGGTACACACGGCGAAGATCCACAAAGCTCTAATCAGTTCTATCATGTAAAAGAAGAAGAGCAAATTGATGAAGTTCTTGGTGGAACATATCATAAAAGAAGAAGAAGTGTGTTCTATCAGAAAAAAATACCTAGCAAAAGAACGTGGCAAAAAGCTGGTCAACAAAGAATGAAAGGCCGTTATGATGAAGAAACGATGCCTACAGGCAAGACTGACACAGGAAAACCATCTGATGTCGTTGATTTATCTCCAAAAGATAAAAGTCCTGCCAACAAAGAAATAAACATTGCAAAAGAAAATAAGGAGAAGTAACCAATGTCACTTTGGGGAAATATAGATTACGCATCAGGCAACAACAAGCCTGTTTATGCAAATACTACTTACTTAATATCAAACTCAACTATCAATGGTAGCAAAGCAAATACCTCAAAGTACTATGGTGCTGTATGGGGTGTTTCTGCAACAGAACAAGCAAATACACTAGCACGAGCAGATGGTCATCATCCAGCACATGCTGGTTGGGTATCACAGAAGATTGGTACAGGCCCTGTAGCTTCTATCACTATTACAAATGGTGGTCAAGGTTACAATGCTAATGGATTCTTGACTATTTCTGGTGGCGGTGATAGCACAGTTAATGTTCGTTACACAATTGCTAATTCATTGAACACACTACAATCATTCTCAACAAATGCTCGTTTAAATACTATTTCTTCAATTAGTATTGTAAATGGTGGTGCAGGATTTAACGTTGCTCCAACTGTCATTGCTGGTGGTGCAAACATTGCTGCTGCTACATTTGCTGTAACACTCGGTGGTCGTGCAGGTCGTGTAAACTATGAAACTCTTGTTTCAATGGGTTCAATCACACTTGATAACTCTGCTGATGATAAGTACTTCCCAGGCACCTAATATAAAGGCATAATGACATGTTAAGATTTCGAAGAATACTAAATGAAGAAATGATGCCTTATGCTCAGACCGAGAAAGGCTTTGTGGGTGTTGATAATGGTCCTGTCAGAGATAACATCAATATTCATTTGACTGCTATCACTGCTAGACCATATGCAACACCTTATCATGCTCTAGAAATGGTACGTAAAGTTCTTGCACCATTTCATATCGGTCTTCCTGCAACAAACTTTCTTGCTGGAGATTCAGGTCATGAGATTTTCGAAATCAATCAATTTGGTGAAAGAATAGGCATGAGAAATAATGGTGATGTTGTCACGAAGACAGGATCACCATATTTCGTCTACTTTGAATACTCAATGAATGATAAAGGTGGTTTCGATATCTTCTGTGAAATAGTCAATCAAGAAGAACTTGATGACATCATGAGTGATATCAAAGGTGAAATGGAAGATGGTGATGACTCTTACTATGATGAAGATCAAGATGCTTCAGATTCATACGAGTCATATAAGTCAAACAATCATATAAAAGAAGCTAAAGATTTCAAGAGCGATTATGATCGTAATTGGAAGTATGTCAAGATGCATAGCTCTGCTGCCAAGAAAGCAGGTGAGTACATAGATGATAAGAAGTATGATAAGGCAAAACTTAAAGTCAATATGATGAAGAGGATTCAAGCCAAGTTAAAAAATGATTGAAAATCTAAATGATGACAACTTTATGCTATATGCGATGAAGTCTTATGACAAACCAAATTGCATCATGAGTGAATTCGAAGAAGACTTCAAAAGACTAAAGTATGTTAAGAGACTTATCAAAAGATATAAGAGTACAGGTGAGTTGAAAGAAAGATTGATACTCAATCATATAATTGTTCTTACCAATGTGTTTGGTGTTGAACCTGCTGTGAGAATGCTGTTTTACAAGATTGATGATAATGACTTCCATATACTGAAGACGTTTCTATTGTTTCTGAACTTTATGCCTCAGCATATCAATGGAATCAAAGGAAAGTATATGAACTCATCAGATATCGGAGTAGACATCATAGTAGGTAGAAGATTACAAGAGTTATAATAAAAGTATTCATTTCATGGTGGGCATAGCCATGATAGTGTCGTGTCAAGAGGCAGTCAAGAGAAAAGATGAAGAGATATAAAGTAGTACGTAAAGAACAAGTTGATGAAGGTCTAATGGATTATCTTCCGTCTGCGGATTCAGTTTATGCTTTTGGAAGAAATGCTGCCGATACTGCAACATTTGGTGGAGCAAAGTATGCAAGCGCCGCTGCTCAATATGCAGCTAAGAACACTGCTAGTGCATTAGGTTATGGTAAAGGCACAACATTAGACAGAGAAGTTAAACAAGAAAAAGAAAAGCTTGCTAGAGATGATATCAAGAACCCACAAGCTGCGGCTGCTGGTGATATCGCTGGTTATGCTGCTCTTGCTTTTGCTCCTGAATTACCTGTTGTTGGACGCGCTATAGGATCTGCAATCGGTGCAGGTGAAAAAGCAGCAAAAGTTCCATACTATCTAGGACTGGCTAAGAAAGCAGTTGGTCTTGAAGAAGATGCGCCAGTCAACAATGTAGGATCAGGAAATATTGCAGGACTTGGTGTTGGTCCTCAAGGCGAACCAGGTAGACCTGCACAGATGATGCCGATGATGAAGAGAGCGAAGCGTGGCACATTCGGTAAATGGGATACGTTTGAAGTATCGTCAGATAGATTCCATAAGATCAAAGAACAAAAACGCAAAGGAACACACTGGCGCAAATACTTGGAAGAAGATGATTACTTTCATGATATTCGTGAGTATGCCAATCATCCCAAGACAAAGAACAAACCAATCATTTTGCAAGATGAACGAACAGGTGCAATGACATTTGCTCGTTATGGAAAACAATAAGGATATTGATATGACAACATGGCCATTACAACGTGACTGCGATTCATTCTATGGTAATCCTCGTGGTAAGAATGTAACTCAAGCATCTGCAAAGTGGGAAGCAGAATATCTTGTTTCTTTCAAACCACCATTCCGTATCACATATGCCGGCAAACCAGTATCGCAGTTTAAGGTAAACAAGAACTGTCTTGTTGGTTTTCAAGAAGCATTCAACAATCTACTCAATGCAGCAGGTGGTAAGCAGGCAACTCTTGATCACTGGGGTGTGTCTATCTTTGCTGGTTGCTATAACTATCGATTGATGCGTGGTGGTAATAACTTATCAATGCACTCATGGGGATGTGCAATTGATCTTGACCCTGCTAACAATGGATTAGGTGATAACACTCCTCGATTTGCACAGTTTCCTGAAGTGCTTGATGCATGGAAAAAAACTGGTGCAGTATGGGGTGGTGATTGGAACGGTAACGGTAACACACTAGATGAGCGCCGCTGTGATGGTATGCACTGGCAGTTTGCGAGGTTAAGATGAACGAAGAAAGCTGGTTAAAATCTTATTGGAGACCTGCGATTGCATGGCAATATTTTGCAGTATGTATTTTTGACTTCATCATTTTCCCAGCAGCATACATGTATTTCTCACAACAACAATGGGATCCTATCACGTTGAAAGAAGGTGGTTTCTATCATCTTGCTATGGCAGCTATCATTGGTGTTGCAGCATGGACTCGTGGACAAGAGAAGATTACAAGAATAATGAATGGTGAAGAAATAGAAAAAACAAATACAACTCAAACTCCCGTAGGTAAAAAATGAAAACATTCTTCGAGTTCATGACCGAACAGGCTGCCGCCCATGTTGGACAAGATCAAGTTCAGCAAAAAAGATTAGAAATTCAGAGAAAGCTTGAAACTGGTTTTGGCACGGTAAATAAAGACCTCAAGCAAATGAATATCTCTTCGATGCCAGCTGCCGATAGAAAAAGTAATACACCAAGCATCTCTAATAAACCGATAGTTAAACCAGATAAAGCTTACACTAGTGGTAATTTTAATACCGCTTTGGCTGCTGCTGGTTATGATCAATCAGGTAAAAAGATAACTGCTATACCAAAGAAAACTGGTGTAGAAAAAGCGGACACACCAATATCATATAAACCTAAGAAAGTTGAAGCAACATATGTTGCACATCCAGATTACTCTACTAAAATTCAAGATAGAGTTTTTGGAACATATAGAGGTCCTCAAGACAATGATATGAAAAAAGCTTCAACATCAAAAGAATATTCTAAAACAGGTGAAAACCCAAACGTAAGTTCTAAAAGAAATTTCCCAGACAAACCACCAGCACCACAAACGATGCAAGATAGACTCAATATGATGAGAATGGACATTGATGTTTCTCACAAGAGGTTCAGACAAAAAATGGATGCACCCTTTCAAAAATCAATTCCATCTACTATTTCAAAATTAGAACCTAAAGTCGGATCTCTTACTGTTCCACAGTCTGGTTATCCCGCAGCAAAGAAAACACAGCTTGCTCCATCAGAGAATCAGAAAGCATCGTCTGGTGGTTCATATAAGATTAAGCCAGGAGACAATCCAACAGAAATTGCTAATGCTTTAGGATTGACTTTGGATCAATTAGAAAAGAAAAATCCAGGAATTTTGAAGAGAGCTAAGAGATTGAAGATCGGTGACACAATTAATAGATAAGAGGTAAAAACATGTTAACAGCACTATTATCACCATTTCTAGGTATCGTAGGTAGTTTGCTACCTTCTATTGTAAGAATATTTGAGCGTAAGCAGGAGATTAAGTATGAACTTGAACTTTCAAAAATTAAGATTGATGCGGCCGAACGCCAAGCCGATCTCACTTACAACATTGAAATGGTTAAGGGTGACGCTCAGTCACGACAATCTGCTCTTGATCATGATAAGTCTCTTGATGGTGGAATCTTTATTAACGCACTACGCGCTTCTGTTCGCCCAGTAGTCACATACGTATTCTTCATCACATTTCTTGCAGTAAAGATTTCCGCAGCATATGTAATGCTATCAACAGGTCAATCTGTTCCAGAAATGTTAAAGGCTGTATGGGACGTTGAGACAATGGCACTCTTCTCAACTATCATTGCTTTCTGGTTTGGTTCTCGTACAATTGAAAAGCAAGATAGAACTGCATTGCCTCAG
>JACCDW011462342.1_pt1 | contig 13756 bp, 19 predicted proteins | sample 7449781 | NCBI WGS metagenome assembly JACCDW01 (sample SAMN15323449, study PRJNA562643) | freshwater metagenome | isolation source: river surface water | place: USA:Blue River Watershed | collected 2017-08-18 | reverse complement strand
TCGATATAGAATCACAGGAAGATGTAAAAGGTGAAGAATTTAATATTTTTTATCACAGGAAGAATGAAACTTTATCCTTTGTTTTGAAGCGAATAATCAATTTCTATGAAACGAATTTCGAATTAAACCCTACAGACATTTTTGTTTTATCGGAACAGAATGATTCGTTTACCTGTGAATTGGAAAAATGGGAAATTGGTCTAATTTCTAATCCGGTTGTTTTGGCGTTTGACGAGGAAAAATCTTATAGAGAGGGTCCAACTGTTTTCAATTATTCTCATTTCTTAAGAAGACGTGACTTTTTTGAATGGATAACTTCTGAATGTAAAAAAATAAATTCTGTTGGTATCGACTTGATCCCAACAAAAATACTTGCAGATACAAGGAATAATTCAATTTCAAAAGTATATGACTGTTTCGTCTTCAACAATGAATTCGATATACTTTCTCTGAGACTACAATTGTTAAGTGAAAAGGTGGAAAAATTCATACTTGTAGAATCAAAACAAACTCATTCAGGTATATCAAAACCCGCATTCTTCGATCAAAATAAAGAACTATTCGAAGAATATTCAGACAAAATAATAAACATTGTAATTAATGAGTTTCCCTCTAAAATGATCTATCCTCCAAGTGAAATTGATGTACCAAAAGATTTACACATACATTGGTTTCGTGAGAACTACCAAAGGAATGAAATTTTGAAGGGTTTATACAAAATCGGCTTAAACCCTGAGGATGTGGTCTTGATATCCGATTTGGATGAGATACCTGACCCCAATAAATTGGATGATTTTATAAAAATAATTCCTGAGGATGATTATGCATTCCAACTTCAGAAGTGGTGTATTTGGGACTTCGACAGATTTTATAATGGTTTTTGGCCAGGTACTGCCGGTGTGAAATGGAAAACACTTTCCAAATTGACACCTCAAGAAATTAGGAAGAATCGATATTCTGAAAACAAATTACACACCAATGAACCATTTGGTTGGCACTGTTCATGGTTTGGAGGAATAGATACTGTGATGGACAAATTAAGGTCTTTCGCTCATCAAGAACTTAGAGAAATGTCTAAGGAAGATGTGGAAACAAAAATGACCATGAATTTAGATATCCATGGTCATCAATTAATTTATGATAAAGAGGGTTATAGACCTCTTATTTAATAACTCTCATTCTTTGAAACATCTCCATAATTGTAGATCTTTCACCTTCAACAGACTCAACTAAATCCTCGTCCATACCTTCGTATGTATCTGTTGCGTTATCTGCTCCACCAATATAATCGAACTCTGCTGATGGGTTCAAATCTTCAACATCATCAAGATCTTCTTCTTGCGGTGTCATTTCTTCTAAACTCTCCATCTTGTATCCACATTCGTTACACATACCCTCCATCATTGTACCTGAACCACATTGTTCACACATTTCCCCCTCAGAAAACTCTGAAGTAAGATCAGGTGATTTTGTATAAGGTATGTCAAGTTGTTCATTTATCTTCATATGGGTATACCCTTTAGCCTCTCCCTTGTTATTGATCGTTACACCCATCTTGTCATTGGCGAAATCTTGAACGTAAAGAGTTTGAGGATTTTTCGATTCCCAACCCATAGTTCTCAAACCATCATAAGGTTTTTTATGTTGGTCTAATATGTTTTCTCTTTCACCGTCGCTTACATTAAAAAAATATGCTGGCATAAATTACTTTTTCTATAAATAGTTTAGTTTTAGGAAATGAATAAAACAACTCTATTTGATGAACTGACTCTCAACATATCTGAAATGAGTCCTTTCATTGGGGGGATATGGGAATCCGAAAATAACTTGGTTTTATCTGAAAACCTTCTATTTCAGACCATTTACAACGACATCCAATCTCATTCAGGACCAATGGTAATTGACATAGGCGCCAGCACAGGATGTCTTTCTTTATTCAATAAGAATAGAAGATTTTTGATATTTTCTTTTGAACCAAACCCAACAGCATTCAATGAATTGGTGAATAACGTTGTTAGTAATGATTGTAATACTTTTTGTTATAACGTTGCTCTTGGTAACCATGATGGTACTGCTTTCATGAGTCAACATCAAGAACTATGGGGTTACGGTTATAATAGAATCATCGATCAAGAGTCAGATGTAAAAATACCAATACACCAATTGGATCACATGATCCCTTTTAACACGAATATTACCCATGTAAAAATCGATGTCGAGGGTTATGAAATGTTTGTTTTGAGGGGGATGAAAAGAATATTAGAACAAAAACCTGTTTTATATTTAGAAATGATTGAAAGCAACTTCCAAAACTATTCTTATACTTCAACCGATATTATCAATTTTCTGGAAAAGTTCGGATACGTTGGTGAAAAAATTGATGAAAATAATTACAAGTTTGTTTGACGTTGTAACAAGAATGGTCTAAATTTGTTACATGATACAGTCACAATTAGAGGTAAAAACAAGAACAACAGGTTTTGCATCTCCCGCTGAGACTTACGTATCAAAAAGATTAGATCTCAATGAATTAATAGTAGAAGATTTATACTCAACCTTCTACCTAAAATATAAAGGTCCCTCCACTCTCGGTATCCCGACTGATAGTATCTTGGTAGTTTCTAAAGCCGACGATCCTGAGGTGGGGGACCTTTGTGTTTTAACCGAATCCAACCACTTCAAAGTCAGAAAATTTTCAGGTCAATCTAATGTGTTTGGAAAAATCACTTGGGTTTTGTCTCCAAAATAACTTTTTTTCTTATCTTTGTTGTGATGATAAAAATAGACTACGATACTAACGTATGGGTTACCTCTGACACGCATTTCCACCACAAAAATATATGTCGCGGTGTTACTAATTGGAGAACTCCTGAAGGTGAAATACCTGTAAAACAAACTCGTGACTTTCCTGATCTCGATAGAATGAATGCTGCGATAGTTGATGCCATAAATGAAAGTGTTCATCAAGATGACATTTTGATACACTTGGGGGATTGGTCTTTTGGTGGATTTGAAAAAATACGTGAGTTTTGGGATCGGTTAGTTTGTAAAAATATACATCTCGTTTTAGGTAATCACGATCATCACATAGAAAGAAATAGGGATGGGTCTCAGGGGTTATTCAAAAGTGTTAGTCATTATAATACTTTAGAATACGGACAATTTAAATTCCGTCTTATGCACTATCCTATATCATCATGGGATGGTTTAGCGAAAGGTGTGATGCATTTACACGGTCATTGTCACCTTCCGACACATCTGAGATTGGGTAAGGGACAAAGAATGGATGTGGGTATGGATGGTCACCCAGAATTCAGACCCTACCACTTAAGAAGAGAAGTTATTCCAATGTTAAGACACAGAGACAAAGTTTCTGAAATGTTTCACGATCATCATACCGATGAACTTTTAAATGTTGATAGATGAAAAACTTATATCTAGTAAGAGGATTACCGGGGTCGGGTAAATCGACTATTGCTCGATCATTGGGTAAACCTTGGCAAATTTTTGAGGCGGATCAATTTTTTATGAAGGACGGATCGTATAATTTCGATCCTACAAAGTTGAAAGATGCTCACAATTGGTGTAAAAGAAAAGTTTCATATTGGATGCACCCAAGCATATTTGGATGGATTTTTTTTCGTAATATTGTAGTGTCAAACACATTTACCCAAGAATGGGAAATGAGATTTTATCAAATAGTGGCAAAAAAATATGGATATAGGATCCATACAATCATAGTTGAAAACCGTCACGGTGGACAAAACGTTCATGGCGTTCCTGAAGATAAAATGGAAATCATGAGAAACAGATTTCAAATAAAACTTTAAAATACAAGAAAATGCAAACATTACTTTTCAACACAACAACAAAAACAGTTAAACTTTATGATGCCCCATCTGCAAGTGGGACAGTAATTTTGGAAATGGATAATATTCCAACGGTAAAAATTCTCGAAGGTTACTACGAAGTGATGCAGAGAGACGAGTTCGAAAAACAGTTACCTGTTCTGAGATTAGGTATCCAATCGACAAACATGATAATCAAAAAATAATATATGTTAGAAACTGTAAAAAAAATTTATACCGAATATAAACCTATATTCAAAGGGTTGTTTACCGTCCTTGGGGTTATAGCAATCTTCGATTGGTTAATCGCACCTGGATTAACTGTTGCAAACACATTCATAAATGTGTTGTCCTTCGTGGCGGGATCAGTAATCATCCTTTTTTTCGGACTTTTAGTTTGGGATAATGGATTCAAAAATTTAATAATAAAAAAAGAAAAATGGCAAGGAACATCTTCGGAGACCGATGGTCAGAATTCGAACAAAGACAACGAGAACTCAACGAACAAAGAGAAAGAGAGCTCGAACAACTAAAAATTGAAAAACAACAAAAATTTAAACAAATGACAAAATTAATTGGTGCGGGAATTTTAGGTTTATTCTTACTTACATTCCTTTTCAAATCATGTGAACGTATTGATGCGGGTCACGTAGGTGTAAAAGTTAACCTCTATGGTGATAATAAAGGTGTTAGTGATGTAACTGAGGTTACAGGTATGGTTTTTTATAACCCGATCACACACAATATCTATGAATTTCCAACCTTTATTCAACACAAAGAATATACCGGTGAAAATTCATTCGTGGTTAACTCTAAAGATGGTAGTGAATTCCATGTATCCCCAATTATCAACTATTCCGTACAGAGAGAAAAAGTACCGGCAATTTTTGCAAAATATCGTAGAAGTTTAGACCAAATCGAAGAAGGTTTCTTAAAGACGGCAGTGTTTGATGCATTTCGTTTGGCAACTAACAAATACACTGCAGACGAATTAATTGGTAACAGACAAGCTTATGAAATTGAGGTTCGTAAGATTTTGGAAAATCAATTATTGAGGGAGGGATTTGTGGTTAATCAGTTTACATCTAACTTGGTCTATCCTGAAACATTCAAACAAGCCATTGAAGCTAAGAACAACGCAGTTCAAGCGGCTTTGAGAGCAGAAAACGAAGTGAAAACTGCTGAGGCTCAAGCGAAAATTAAAGTGGCGACAGCCGAAGGTAACGCACAGGCGATGTTAACCTCCGCGAAGGCTGAAGCTGAAGCAAATAGAATGAAACAGCAAACATTGACCCCGTTGTTATTACAATTAGAGTATATCAACAAATGGGATGGTAAATTACCCGTATACGGTGAAGTACCACAATTGTTTCGTAACATACAAAAATAGATGAGTCCATTATTAGACATATTAAATGATTATATTGAAGAAGGGTTGGTGGAGAGAAATTTCCACCCAACCCTTCCTCTTGCAATCTACAACTACTCTCGTAAAACACAATACGAAGGCATTTGGGATAGTATTACTCTTATGTGTAGAGGTCTTATTTTAGATAGTGACGGAAATATCATTGCAAGATCTTTCAATAAGTTCTTCAATATGGAAGAACACAAACCTGAAGAAATACCAAACGAACCTTTCGAAGTTTTTGATAAAATGGATGGTTCCTTAGGAATATATTTTCATTATGATGGGAAATGGCACATGGCAACTAAAGGTTCCTTCACTTCTGATCAGTCATTAAAAGGGTTTGAAATTGCAAAAAAATATAATTACGAAAGAATTTGTGTTCCAGGATTCACTTACCTTTTTGAAATAATATACCCTGAAAACAGAATTGTTGTTGATTACTCAGGAAATGAGAGATTAGTATTGTTGTCCATTTTCAATCCCGAGGGGAAAGAATTAATGTATGATGATATCGAGATGGATGGGTGGGATATTGTAAATAGACATGATGGAATTCGGGATTTTTCCGAATTGAAGTCCAAAATTTCACAAAATTCTGAGGGGTATGTAGTTCGTTTCAGAAAAGGATTCAGAATGAAAATTAAAGGAGAAGAGTATGTTAGATTACATAGAATTCTGACAGGGTTCTCCAACGTTGACATTTGGGAATACCTCAAAGATAAAAAAGATCTTACCGAACTTTTAGATCGTGTACCTGATGAGTTTGATTCTTGGGTAAAAAATACTGTAAGAGATTTAGTTGTTAGGTATGAAAACATCGAAAGAGATTACAGAGAGATTTTTAATAATCTGAATAATAAAGGGATGGAGAGAAAAGAGTTTGCCGATGAAGCAAAGAGATACAATCATCCTTCTATCTTATTCAGTATGTTGGACAATAGAGATTATTCACAAATAATTTGGAAAACCATAAGACCACAATATTCAAAACCGTTTTGGCAAAAAGAGATTGAATCATGAAAACAGAATTAGAAAAAATAGTAGAAAATAATATTGTTCATAACACTCTTTTGGATAGGAGATCAATTGAAAAATGTGTAGATGAATCTTATAATTTAGGGGTACGTGATGTTTTAGATTGGTTATCTAAAATGGACCATCTTTGCAACAACATTCAGTACATAATCGAAGAATGGCATAATCAAAATAAAAAATAATTTGAAATGACTAACGAGGAAATTATTGACGAAATGTTACACGAAGCCGCTAGTTTGAAATTAAGAGAACACGTTTTGAATTCTATGACAAATCTTTTGGAAATGAATCCTAAAATGGAAAGAATCGACGCTGTTAAACTCGCTTTGGACAATGCAAAACTTCATGCAGGATTAAATTAAAAAATATGAACAACATAGATAAACAATATCGTGACCTATTAATTGACATCTTAAATAACGGTGTTAAAAAAGAAGATAGAACTGGAACGGGAACCCTTTCTGTGTTTGGTCGACAGATACGTCATAAAATGTCTGAAGGATTTCCACTTCTTACTACCAAAAAAATGGCGTGGAAAACAATGGTCACTGAGTTACTATGGTTTCTTCAAGGTGATACTAACATAAAATATTTGGTAGACAACAATTGTCATATTTGGGATGGGGATGCATATAAAAATTATTTGAATATTACCAAACATGAATTCAAATTAAATTCGGCGATGTCGGGTCACCCTCATTTCAATTTGAAAACCAAAGAGGATTTTATTGAGAAAATTAAAACTGATGAAAGGTTCGCTAAAGAATATGGTGAACTAGGACCTATCTACGGTAAGCAATGGAGACAGTGGCAAGGATGGATGACTACCTCCAAAGGGGAAATGGGTTCTCTTTGGTATGATCAAATTCAAAGATTAATCTACCAATTAAAGACTGAACCTGATTCAAGACGTTTGATGGTTAGTGCTTGGAATGTTGCCGAACTTGACCAAATGGTATTACCACCTTGTCATTATGGGTTCCAAGTTTATACGAGAGATCTCACATATCGTGAAAGATACGATATATGGTTCAATAACAATTACCAAACAGGGTTCGAATTTAATTACGATGAAATTGTAAATTTTGAGGACCAGTATTGGGTCCCTACTCCGAAGAAAGCAATCTCTCTAATGTGGAATCAAAGATCGGTAGATACATTCTTGGGTTTGCCCTTCAATATCGCCTCATACGCTCTACTACTCATGTTGCTCGGCAAAGAAGTTAATATGATACCTGATGAACTGATTGGTAATTTAGGTGACGTTCATCTCTATGGGAATCACATAGAACAGGCATCTGAACAGATAAAAAGAGAACCTTATAAATTACCGAAAGTAGAATTGGATTTCGATTTTCAATATTGGGATGGTTATGTTGTTGATTGGGCTAAAATAGACATCTCAAAAATTAAACTTACTAATTATATTTCTCATCCGACAATCAAAGCTCCATTATCAAATTGATGAAAGAATTAGACTTACACGGATATTATCATCACAAGGTTCAAGACGAGGTTGAAAATTTTGTGTTATTAAACTCAAAAGAACTACCTTTGCGTATTATCACAGGTAAGTCTGAATTTATGAAAAATAGAGTCTGTGAAATTTTAGATCACCACAAATTTGAATATTATACTCCCGCACATAACTCAGGAGAGGTAATTGTCACATTTGATAAAGAGTTTTTGTTATGATATCCAAAAAGATTGGTATTGTTGACTGTAACAACTTCTATGTAAGTTGTGAGAGAGTGTTTAATCCCGTCTCAACGGGTCGACCTACAGTTGTTTTATCAAACAATGATGGATGTGTAATTGCCAGATCCCAAGAAGCCAAAGATCTTGGAATAAAAATGGGTGAACCTTTTTTCCAAAAGAAAGAATTTATGGATGAACACAAGTTTTGTGTGTACTCATCCAATTACAATTTATATGGTGACATGTCTGATCGTGTTATGAGTGTTATCAAAGAACACGTGTCGTCTCTTGAAGTTTATTCAATAGACGAGGCATTTATTGATGTTTCTCATGTCGAAGAAAAAGATTTGATGGATTTTCTTCATATCATAAAAACCGACGTTCAAAAAAGGGTTGGTATCCCTGTATCTATCGGAGTTGGCCCAAACAAGACTTTAGCCAAACTAACATCTCATATTGCAAAACAAAATAAGAATTACAAAGGTGTTTGTTCTTTTTGGGATCTTGAGGAAGTAAGAAACATGTATTATGGAATCGACATTGGTGAGGTTTGGGGTATAGGAAGAAAGTGGAAAAAGAAACTAAACCTTATTGGAATTGATAGTGTGGGTCAGTTTGTGAATTCAACTGATGGGTGGATCAGAAAAAATATGTCAATTTTAGGACTCAGAACCAAATATGAGCTTTTGGGTCATTATTGTTTTCCAATTCTAAAAACCCCAAAGACAAAAAAGAATGTTGCTTCGGCCAGATCATTTGGTCAAGATATTGACGATTTTTCTCAGATTGCAGAAGCAATGCATTCGTATATTCAGAACGGTATTAGAAAATTGGTAGAAGACAATTTGGAAACTAAAAAAGCAACAATATTTGTTTCAGGAAACAAGCACAAAGGTCAGAACCATTCATACTATAAAAGTCTTTCATTTCAGAGATCAACATCTGATGTTGAAGAGATATGGTCTCAAGTGTACCCAGAACTACGTAAGTTATTCAAAAAAGACAAATCTTACAAAAAGTGTGGTATTGTATTCTCAGAAATAACCCCGTCTAATCAACATCAGATTACGTTATTTCAATCATCTCTTCAAATGGTATCTCCACCATCAAACGTGGAAAAAAAATGGGAAATGAAACAAGAATTCATTACAAAAAAATACACCACTAAGTGGGAAGACATTCCCGAGTGTTTTGTTTAACGTTGTGGTATTGGGAAACCGATGTAAACCGACATCATTTTTTTGGCAAAAGTTCTCAAATATCTTTCAGCATCTTCCAACTCCCAACCTTCTTTATTCTTATTTAGATAATTTACTGTACCTGCAATCATTTTGTCTCTTGCGGTATCGGCCATCTCAAGAACCTTTTGAAACCTTTCATCATCCTCTCTACCCTCACCGTAATACCTATCAATCCACTCCTTACCCCCAATTAAAAAAGGACCGGCCTCGAACATATTGACTGGCCCCGCATCTCTGACTGCAACAAGGAAATCTCTGAGATATCTCCAATCGAAGTTTTCAAATATATCAGTTGCCCTTTTGAAAGCACTATATTCTGCCGGTTCACGTACCTGCTCAGACATACTTTCCTTATCCAACTTCCAAAAATCAGTTGTTGTAAGTAGACTCAGTTGACTTCCGTTGTCCCAATTAACTCTTATGATTTTTTCATCATTAACGAGTTCAAAAGGATCACGACCAACTCCTCTAACAGTGCCCTTTGTACCTGGAGGGACACCTAATTCACCTTCCATATGATAACAGATTATTCTGTCACCTACCTTTACTTCTGGATTCATCATACTAATAAATATAATTTAAGTATTTATTGTTTGTATGAATTATTTGATATCAGAGTCTCAAATGCAAGTGATTATAACTGAATCTTTAAAAGAAAGATTTGGAGATAATATGAGACAGTTGAATGAAATTACCAAAAAGGTTATTGATGACGTTCAGACTGTTTACAAATTGAATTTCAAATTCCTTTTGACTTGGGGTGCGTCTATTGGAGGAATGATAGGTCCTTTGAAAAATTGGGTTGAGGGTAATATTCCCAATCTTACAGAGTATGAGGTTTCTCTTTTAGTTTTAGGTGCAGTTGCACAATTTTACTATGATAACGATAGAAAACTAAAAAATTTATACAAAAAAATATCCGATAAGGGCTTATCTAGCGAATTTGAGGTTGTACAAATAAAGGCGGATGAACTTAGAAGAGCATTTGTAGATTTCATCTCCATGTTAGCCATAACCTCTACAAGTATGATCAATACAATGTCATACGCATTTATTTTACCTATATTGGAGGATTTATATCATCTGTCAATCGGTGCAGATAATACTCAAGCTTTAATTCAGTTGATAGGAAAAAGGTTAGTCGCTTCAGGTGCGATGGTGGTGACAGGATCTGTTTTATCTAATCTTATTAAAAAAATGATTCAGAAGTTTCAAGAAAAACGTTAAATGAATATAGAATCATCATTTGACAAATGACCCTGACGAACTTGATTTTTTCCAAAAGGTAACCCCAAAATACTAGAAATTCCGAAAGAACTGTTATAGTAGATATCATAGTCACCTATTTTCATTTCAGGTTCTAATATTGGAATTATTACCTCATCTATTTGTGATGGTAAATCTTGATCATAAAGAGAATCCAAGATAAAATTCCAAATCATTGTAGAACTTAAATCGGGATTTAATTTCAATCTATTGTTTGTTGGACCGTCAACATCTTCTATGTAGTTAATATCAATATCGAAATGCATAGTGATATATTCATTGTTGTCATTTTGATGGTAGGGTTTTTCTGATAGACGAATGTCGACACCCAAGATGTAAGTTTTCTTTTCTTTGGGGACTTCCATTCTTATAACTTTCCATTTCGAAATTTCTTTGTCAATTTCTTTGAGTAATGATTTTCTAACAAATAGTTTTTTTGTCAAATCAGATACTTCAGTATAAATGTCCACAGAATCATTTCCATCAACTTGGAGACTAAGATATCTTAACCTATCCTGTAAAATGTTATTACAGTCCATGATAAGTTTGTCAAAAAAGTAGGAATGAGGATAAAAATCAGGGATCCAACAAATCTTGAATAGATTTTTTCCATCATCAATTTTCTCAATATCATCGAATCGGTACTTATAACCATGATATTCAAATGTTTGACCTCTGAAAAATTTATCGAATATTTTCTTTTCGTCTATCATCTTTCCAATATTTTCTGAATAACTCTTTCGACCTGATCAGGTTTCATTTTATACTTGTGTTTGTTTTTTTCAAACCAGTCCCTAACCATTTTTTCCATCGGAATTTTCTCAATCTTGGATCTTCTTTTGAATCCGGCTCTTTGTGCCTCCAACTCGTGAGGTTGCGTGTAATATCTTTCGTGACTTTTTGGTTCTTTCGGAAAGTCATAAGATTCTTCGTGTTGTTTGATGTGCTCCAACTCATGTCTCACGACTTCATTCAATTCTTTCAATAAATCTTGTAAAATGGAATTTGACGGATCAGGCTTAGTGATAATCGTAATATACAATATTTGCTCATCATCCCAATATTCAGCATCAACATCGAGACCATTCACATTTTCGTTTTGTTGAAGATCTAAAAAAATTTCAAACTTGGTGTCAAGGTTCTCAAAATCATAAACTTCTTCTCCCGTCAACTCTTTTGGCAACCCAAACTCACCTTGTCTTTGGTATTTGAAAAATGTAATGATGTCTCTCACAATTGCTCTTGTGATGACATCTAATCTACCTTCAACTAATAATTTATGATTCATAACTGATAAATAGTCTTTGATATTCATATTTAATTTTGTATATTTGTATCCTACGGAGGTTTGGCAGAGCGGTTGAATGCGTCAGTCTTGAAAACTGAATTACGGGAAACTGTAACTGGGGTTCGAATCCCTGAGCCTCCGCAACCTTTTAATTAATGATAATCCAAGAACAAAATTTTTTAACTGACTACGAACTCAAGACTCTGTTAGAAATGATGGATTATAAGTTATCCTATTTTCAAATACCAGACGAACCGTTTTACAAATGGGAAACTATAGACAACGATGATCCAATTTACGGAACTGTATTTTTCCAAAATATTATCAAAAAACAAATAACTTTTTTGAACGAAAAAGTTGAGCAAAGAAATTGGGTGGTAAATTACGTTGGATTTGCATATCAAACTGAGGGGTACATTTACCATGCAGATAATACCTACTCTGAAAATCCTGAAGATAGATACATGGGTACTCCAGACGAAGAAGGAAATGGTTTCATTCCTCCCAAAGGAAATTGGATTCCAAATTATGTTCCAACACGAATTTTTACAACTGTAACCTACCTAAATGAAGTTGGTGGTGGGGGTACACATTTTCCAACCCATAATCTCATGGTGATGCCCGAACCAAAAAAGATTGTAGGTTTCCATTGTGATAAAGATCACATCCATGGTGTGACACCTGTCACCACTGGTATCCGCAGAGCACTAATTTTTTGGTTCGACTAGTTCTGATTTGACTAGAAAATTTATTTATCATATTTTTACAAAAAAAACTTTATGTCTCGTATCAACGAATTAAAAAAACAATATCCCGAATTAAACATCACCATGTTGGATTTACTATCTAAGTTAGATAAATCTGGAACCTACAAATATCTCCCTCTTATATGTAAAATATTCGGAAAAAGATGGTCTTTTGATTCTCAGGTTTGCAAAGAAGATAGAGATAGATTCAGACACGAATTGAAAACGTTTTTGGGTAACAAAGGAATTGACTCTGAACATCTATCAGACAATTCTCTCTACGTATATCATCGTTTTGCCGATGAATTTATTGGGGAATATTATGATACCATAAATAATTTTATGAAACTCATGGATCAAAATTTAGTCGAAAATAACGACGTAACATCATATAAAAATATCGATGAGATTCGTTCAGCGGTGACGTTAGCGTCAATGAAAATGTGGGAAAAAGAATTAGAAGGCCAAGCACATAAGGAATATGAAGATGATAAATGGTTAATAACAAGACCACTCACATTTTCTGCATCTTGTAAATATGGATCATCAACTAGATGGTGTACAACGTATAAAAACGAAAAACAATATTTCGAAAGATATTGGAGAAGGGGTATTTTGGTTTATTTCATTAATAAATTAAATGGTTATAAGGTAGCTGCTTTCAAAGCACTTGATGGTGATAGTGAGTTTTCATTTTGGAACGCCGAGGATTCGAGAGTAGACTTTTTAGAAATTAATTTTGACGATTATCTGTATTCGATTATCAGAGCTATTTTCAAATCTAATAAAACGAATCGAAGCCTTTGTACTGAGGAAATTCAAAAACAAGTTAACTTCGAGTGTGTGGATCACTCCATAAAAAAAATGACAATCAGGGAGATCGGAGAACCAGTTGAAATAGATCGATTATATTCTGAAGGACCAATGGAGGTAAATGAGGCTATGAGTGTTACCGAAGTTGGTATTGATCAACCATCGGAAGAATATTATTTTCATCGAGGAATCGACGCTTCTGTTGTTCGTGACATGACTGAAGTACCTGTATACGAAGAAAGACCCTCGATAGCCTAGTAGATCCAATTTTCCTCTGAAGGTCTCCACTTCGAAAAACCTTCACAAGTCCAAACTTTAGTTGAATATCTGAAATATGGTATTTCACTTAAATCACCCGATCTAGATGGCTGAAACCATCTAGTTCGGTTGTTTGGCTGAGCAACAAATTG
>JACCDW011169825.1_pt1 | contig 13757 bp, 22 predicted proteins | sample 7449781 | NCBI WGS metagenome assembly JACCDW01 (sample SAMN15323449, study PRJNA562643) | freshwater metagenome | isolation source: river surface water | place: USA:Blue River Watershed | collected 2017-08-18 | reverse complement strand
AGCCTACTTTGAACTGATTTAGAGAGTCTTTGGAAGTTTTTGATAAATCTATCCATTGCTGCTTTTTTATCTCCGTAAACACCATTACAATGGATATTAATGTTATTATATGGAGTTTTAGATAACCCCATCATATCAAAAACCTTACCATGTAATTCTAAATCAGCGATAGTTTTTTCTACAACTGATTCCGATGGTGAAACTAATACATTGAATGGACCAGGGTGTGAATTGATACGCATATTCCAAAATTTAGCATAATCACCTGCTTTCTTTAATTCCGATTTAATTTCTTTGTAATCTTTTAATTGAGTAATATCAATATTATCACCCCAAGGAATAAGAGCGGACGATAATCGGAATAAACTAATACCATTTAATCTATTCCATTCTAATATTCTAATAACATCCTTTGCATTGAGTAATGCGAGTTCGGATACATAATCCAAACCCTTCTCATTGAAGGTGCGTTTAACCATAGTACGATTTGTGGTAACTTTCTTACCCATCGACATATTAATACATGCGTAACCTAAATTCATATTTTAAAGTTTAATAGTTTTACCAAATATAAACAAAAAATATGAAAAAACCAAATATTTTAATATGTTTTTATATTTTCCTCTTCGTTACGGATTTTTATCAAATCTCTAGTATTACCTTTTTTTGTTTTTAGCCAGTAACTAACAGCTTTTGAGTTATTTATCCATAATTTACGGTTATCCCACGGAAAATCGGGATGCATATACTCCTCCCATTTTAAATCGGGTAGTTCTTCTTCTTTTTGTTGGGTATTTTCATCATTAACCTGATTTTCTATCTCTAATGTTGGAATTTTTCCACTATCTTCGGTATTTTGTGAAAAATTTTCCACTAAATCCTCTTTTTTATCACCATACACCTCATATAACCCTAATTTTTGGTCATTTTCCATCATTTCTATTAAAGCCTCTTTTTGTTTTCTTTTTTTATCAGAAACCAAACCATTGAAAGCGATAATCAAAGCAACTGCTAACGGGTCAAATACAATTACAATCAAAAATATGAAGAATTTTACAACATTTTTCAATTCCATACCAAATGCTTCAGCAACAAATCGAAATCCGCCTACTTCTTTTTCTAAATCTAAATTAGAAAGCTTAATTTCATTAATTTTTTCGGTATTTTTAGCGTTTTCTTCCTGCAAACCACTAATTTTGTTATTAATTTGTGTAGTTTGACGGTCTTTACTATCAATACTACGCAGTAAACGAGAATTTACTTTACCCTTATCTAAAATTTGAGATTGAGTTTGTGATAATCCATTTAATTGCTCGTTTAATTGAGTAATTTGAGATGTATTTTGGTCAATTTTTGTTTGATAAACCGCAATTTCTCTATCAACTACTTGCAATTTTAGTGATTGAGCCTGAAAAGCATTAGAAAGATAACCGAATATACCGGCTGAGGTGATTAGCATTAATACTGCTACTGAAATTGTTAAATACCATTTGTTAAATCCGCCAATTTCATCCCATTTTTGCTTCAAATATGTAGCTGCAACTAATTTAGCTAACTCCAAAGATGAAGCCATTATCATAACCGATACGGATGCGCCGGCAAATAATACACCTAAGCCTGTTACAGAGAAATATGCCGCACAACCTGCAATAATTAGTGCGGAAAAACCCACTAAAAATTTCAGCCAATTCATATTATCGATTAATTCTAGTTAATTCAGCAACACGCTCTACTATCTTTCTAGCATCTTCTAATGTTGCATGCGCTTCAGATGGTGACATGTGCTGTGCGCCTGTGATTCCGTTTTGTAAAATCCTTAACTTCCCGTCTAAAGATTCTAATAATGTTTGTATTTTTTCGTTGTAAATCATATTAATAAGTATTTTTAAATAAAAAAAGGTGGTAAGTAAAGACCTACCACCCTTTAAAGATACGAAAAAAAATTGAATTAACCAACTTTAATTGAGATAGATTTTGCCTTTCTCTCTTCTTTCTTATCAATCGTTAAAATAAGTAACCCATTGGAGAATTTAGCTTCCGTTTTAGTTCCATCGTAATCTTTACCTACACTAAATGTAGCATCGATATCTTCAACTAAAGGAGAACTACCTTCTTCTTTTTTTGCTTTAATTGTTACCTTATCTTCGGTAACTTCTAATTTAATGTTTTTAACATCATGCCCTAAAACGCTCAATGTTAATTGTTGTTTACCATCTTCCAATTGCTTTACATCATAATCAGTAATGGTTGATGTGTATTTTGTAGATGAATAAGTTGCAGGTAATTGAGTATCAAACAACCTGTCAATTAAGTGATTTAAATTTGTTGAATGCATAATAATAAATGTTTTAGTTTAAAAATATAAGAGATATATTACAATTTATATACCAATAAAAAAAGTATGACGATTAGTCATACTTTTCCAAATATTATTGACAAATTGTCATTACATAGTGTTATCTTGCGATTCGATAACAGTACTCATATGGTCAGCCCAATGCATTATGTATGGTATTTTATATTTCATTCGTTTACTAATATCGAATACTTTTAAGTATTTCATATTGTCCTCATCATATAATCCATCGGTAAGTTTAATTCCAAAATATTCTGCTTCTGAAATTTGAATACCATATTGCTGTAAAACAAATATAGTTCTATCAGTATGAGTCATATGATGTAACTCTGGGTTAGCAGTATATATTTTACCTTGATTCTTAATGTGCCAATCTGAAGGATTTGGTATGTAGTATGGTTTATTTTTTAAACCTAATTTACCTAAATCGTGATGTAATGCTACAAATATTAATTCTTCATCTGTAAAATCTACTTTACCACCTAACTGAATAAACAATTCTTTAACTTTAAGTGCATTTTTACAAACATTAAAAATATGGTCAATGTATCCACCTGTATAACAATTATGATATCCAGCATTTCCACTAGCTGGAGCAATTGCAAGATTTGTTCCTAACTCTTCTTCTGAATACATAAAAAGAAGTTTCTCCAACCTATCACCTGTAAAATATTTTTTAATGATAGCATTAAATCTCTCGTAATTGTCTTTCAGTTCTTTTTCTGTCTTTTGTTTCATACTTTTATTTTTTAAGTTTTATTTTAATCTTTTAGTACTTCTGTGCTGTCTGCTTTATAGTAATAATAAAAAGATACCTCAAATATACAAAAATTTTTTCAAATTTCCAAATTAAATCAAATCTTTTTTTGTCAAAATTTTGTAAAGTATCTCAACTTCCTCTTCCGTAGTTAATTCAGGCAAATCTTCATCGAATAATCGCATAGTATAAAGCGTTACTCCTTCCTCCGATTCAAATTCAGTTGATTCGGATGACCACAATGATGGAATGGTTTCTAAATTATTTTCTAATTCTTCTTGCGATACATCTAATAGGGGAATGACATAATAATGAAAAGAATCTTCTAATGATTCATCTTTCATTTCAATTCGAATGCATGGATTCCACTTAGTGAAACTAACATCCGTTATCGGAGTTTCGGGTACAATTATCATAGAACCAAATATATGAAAAATTTGTTAGAATACCAAATTATTCTGCGGAAATAGATTTACTATTTTTGAATATAATTTATTAGCATATTCTTTATTTGTTTTTGGACCTGGGTGTACCCCATCTACTCCAAAATCTAAAAAGGGATAGTAATCTCCATCAAATCTATTAACATCGGTATAATCGATTTGAGCATATGAATTATTCCACAACCAATTGCATTTTTTTGAATCCAAAAATAACTTTATTAATAAATGATTTTTATACCAATTAATAAAATCATTATTATTATTTATCAAATTTAAATGCGAAGTATGTTCTATTTTACCAATTTCAGTTTCTTCAAAATACCCCCAACCATTATGATGGAATGGTTCGATACCTCCATCTTTTGTATAAAATTCTTTTCGATGTGGCTGTGTGTACATTAATAAAACCAAATCGGGCTTAACTAATTCATAATAAGATAATAAACATCTTACTATATAATCATTACTTCTACCACCAAATCCAAAATTTAAATCAACTGCATTTGGTATTAATTTACATAATTGATGTGACCAAGTTTCATCGTTATTAACAGCTACTCCTTCCGTTAAAGAGCATCCTATTGACATTACTTTAAATCCTTTTTTATAAATACTATCGCCTCTAAATCCTAATTCATTGTAAGTATATGTACATAGACCAGAGTTATCCGAACCAGAACCATTATATGTTTTATTAATTCTTTCTGATAAACTATGTTTGAATGATGAGATTTCAAATGATTCGCTATTCCAATATTTCAATACTTCCATCATATAATACTCTTTATATTTAATTTAATATTGGAATTTTGTAAAAACCATATTAAAGAATATCGATTACCATTTAGTATTTTAGTAACTTCATGCTCTATGTTTGCCGGAAATATATAAGCGTTACCTATTGTTTTATTTAATTGAATAACATTATTGTTGGGATATAATATAAAGTCACCACCATCAAATGAATCATTTAATATTACGCCAACTGAATACAATCGATTATCTCTACTATCATTATGAATTCCAAAATAATCATTTTTTTGAAAAGTATGAAAATGTATTTCACGTTTTAAATCCGTAATTGTTATACCGGTTTCTTTTTCAAAAAAATCTTTTAATTTATCAAATATCCAATTAGTAGAATCGTTATAAGATATTAATTTTGATTCGTAACTTCTATCAGCATACAACCAATTCATAGAATCCAATTTAACTAAATCTATAATTCTATCGCATTCATTTTTTGTAAATAATTGATTTTGATAAATCATATTATAGAATTGATTTTACTATATACCCTATATTTATTTGAATTATCTAAATAAGTGTTATAATACTCTTCATTATATTCTGAACCTATTTCGGATAAGAATTCCAACATATTTTCTTTTGAAGAGTAAATATCTTCATAATAAAATACTTTAGCATTTTTTTCTTCTGCTAACTTATAAAACTCTCCCTTCCAATATGTAATATTATTTAATTGGTCCGTTAAAGTGGTTGATGAAATGGTATTGTTGTAAATGTATTTAGAATGCCAAACATTTGTTACTAACGCATTTGAAAGACTTTCAACTTGCTCATTGATATTCCTTCTATCTAAGAATGCAACTTTATCAAATGATTTATAAAATATATCATATAATTCCTTATAAGATAAATCTTTTAAATCAGGCGGTGTTTGTTGATACATGTGTTTTACGAAAACATTTTCGTAACTAATAACCTTTTTATAAGGAAAGTATCCTTCTAACCCATTAAAGTTGAATGGCTCACTAAATATTTTTATATTAGGATTAGCGTGCTTGTAATAAGTTGAAATAGATGTTGAGCCTGTTCTGGGGAAACAAACCAATAATACTTTCATAACTATTTTATATGTTATTTACTAATTAAGGTGTTTATTCTTAATAGCAGATATTACATTTCTAATATTAGCGAATAATGATACTTTATCACTTGCGTTTGTTTTTTTTATTAAAGGCGTTTTAGCTCTAACCGAATCGTATTTTTTCGTTTTATTAGTTTCCATTATTGATATTTTATTTTTTTTAAATTAAGCTTTAGGTCCACCACCTGCGCAACTTCCTGCGCAATTTGAAAAACACTCATAGCAGTTATATGGGTATGAAGATACTACACATACATCATATGTACCGGTCCAACACCATCCGGAAGCACCGGTGGTTGCACATTGTTGGTAATTGTTTACCGGCCAACTACTCGAACAACAAACCATTTTACATGGTTGTGGTGGGTTATGTTGATAAATTGCATATATAGGATTTTCAACACCTTCTTCTGAAGTTAAAATAACATCGATTGGTTCAACATCCACAGAATATACGTTTATTATTTCATATGAATATTCTATATTTACCACACTAACTTCTTGTATAGTATCCGTCTCATTATTAAATAATATAATAGAATCTCCAACATTTAAGTCTTGATATCTATTAAACATATAATCAGTTTGTGTATTTATTTTACTTAAAAGTTTAGCAAATTCAACATCTACAAATTTTGAACCATTTGACAATTCTAAATTTACCAACCATACTGTTCTATTTTTTGATGAGTATTCTGCAACAGTTGTAGTAGTAACTTCCAAATTATCATTCAATTCTGAAAAACTACTACTCCAATAGTGAGAACCTGATAGTAACTCATCCAAAGGCATACCATCAAAATTAAGTGTTTTCAGAATAGAGCCTGTTTGAATATCCTCTACATTTGATATTGTTCCATCCGGCATAAAAATTTTGGATTCATCATCGAATTGATATCTAAAACGATTATCGGATTCTAATTTCGAAGCGTACTTCTGTATATAGCAAGGCCTTTCCCATACTTGTAATTCGCCGTTAGAATCAAAATCTATGGTTTCTCCAAACGCACATCCATTTGTGTGTACAAATGGATGTGTTAAATCTAATACATCTAAATTCGAACCATACACTAAAGATATAACTCTATATGTTTGTAATTTTCCTTCCAATACATCATTCGGATTAAAAACATATTCTTGTAATATTGTATTCGATGGAAGATTTGATTTAATAGAATTCAACTCCTCTATATCGGATATCTTTAAAACTTTTGGATATATTTGATAATTTGTTGTTGGAAATCTTTCTTTAATTATATAGTTTGGATAATTTCCATTATCTCTAATAGTTGTACCAATTGTATCAAATCCAAATTCTGAATCGTTTATATATGTAGCAGGTATGGATGTTGAATCCGTATCATACATTAATTTCAAAAATTCAAAATTATCCGTACAATATACACTATCTATTAAAGCGGTAGAATCATATGAAATTCTTATAATTAACGTAGTATCGCTATCTTCTATATCAGGTATTGTAATAGAATCTAATGCAGTATAATGTGTATTTACAATAATCCCATTTGGTGTGAATCTATTCCCAATAGCTCTTTCAAAATAAGTTGTAGTTGGCGTAGTATCTGTTGATTCTACATCTATTATTCTACGTTGATAGTGTTTTGGAGAAATTATTTCAATATTAGTTATACCATTATCGGAAACAAATTGTTCCAATCCATCTAAATCCAAATAATCATTTGTATCTTTAAATAGTATATCGGCGTTGGTATTCATTTCCAATACCTTAAACTCACCATTGGTATCCTTAACGTAATCAGTTGCTATTACTACTGCTTTCATATATCGATTTTATCTTTTCTATAAATATAAGATATTACTAAATAAGTGATTTGTTTGTTTTACTTTTGAAGTAATCAGCTTCAACCTCTCTCCACTTATGTAAAGGACACGCATCATTTTCCATAGTAAATATCTTTTTACTAAGTGGGCAACCGCAATCACTACAAATTATTACCATATTGGCAAGAGCTTTCTTTTTATCACAAGAATTACATATATCCATTCTTTTTTCGGCCAACTCTCTTTGTTCGCTTGTTGGGTTAGCTGCTGTAAACCAAGCTTTAGCTATTTTTCTAAGATTAATTTCCATTTTACTTAAAGTTTATTATATATTTTTTGAATTCTAACACATTCTTCATAGAGTTCCAATTTACTTAATCTATTTAGTAACCAATCCGCCATAGATTTGAAATCACTCCTATGTATAGTTATATATACGGGCAATTTTTTGTATTTAACTAATATTATTTCTTTACATTTTTTATTAGATTTCCAATTATCTAACTTATCAACCAATTCGGATAAATTTTTTGAGGTTAAATTTATTTTATCTAATCTATTCCAATCAAATGTAATATATCCTTTTTCTAATTTATTTAACGCACTTATATTCATATTATTTAATTTTAGAATATAGTTCATTGGTTATAATATCTAACCCCAACGAATTAGGATGCCCATCATCCATTAAATATATGTTATTTAATCGTGATTCTTTATTACTTTGTAAGTATTCTTTAAACCCACTTCCCTTATTAAAAAATTTACTAAAAAATGCTTTTATACCATCTGCGTAATAATAGGGTTGGTCTAAAACAAATGTATCTGCAATCTTATGACCGCCTTTATGGTTCATCAATTGCCCCATATTTGATATATCATCATATAGCCCATAGAATTTGGTTTCATCTATATATTCTCTTAAATCCCAACTCGTTCCTTTCAATGATTCTTCAACCAAAGGATTAAACGCCATAAACATTAACGAATCTATATTATGTGATTCGAAATACTTTTGAAGGAATATCGAATAAAGTTGAGTACTATATTGATAATATTCTTTTCTGAATAGTTTATCTATAAAATCATAATACAATACCGATTTGTCTCTACCTTTATCCAAAGTATCGCTCACGTTTTCTGGGATGTTAGTAACAACAAATGGTCTGAAAATTTTATGAATAGGTCCAAAATCTCTATATTGTGATGACCATCCAACAACTACTTTTATTTCTGAAAATCCTAAATCTTTAATACCGCATTTATTGAATTCGTAATCATCTTCGTAACACATCATTTTAAGACAATTCTCATAAATTTCAGTATTAGAACCACCATTCCACGAAATATTAACTACGGTATCATATCCTAACTTCTCAGCCAACTTATATGACCAGCTTAATTGGGGATACTCATTTGTATTTTGTAGGTATGTATTATTAGTCCAACTATCTCCAAACGCAAATAGTACTTTCTTATCTTTTAATAAACCTTGGTTGAGCCTCATTTCGAAATGCTCTTTTGTTGTTAGATAAAGCTCAATTGTCATAACCTATAATTTACAAAATTTTTTTCAAATTAACAAATTTATTTTCTATATCTTTTAGATGGATTCATATACTCATATATACTATCATATGATAAATTCAACCCAATCGAATCAAATGTGGATTTTGCTATATCCTTATTAGTGGAATACAAATCTTCGTACCATATTATATCGATATCGGAATGGAATGAATACTTTGTAATCAAATTCAATCTATAATATACGCCTATTTTATGCATATCATTAAGCGAATCCGTATTGTGAGTATATGGTTTCAACCAAACATCTTCGACTGAATTAAGTACATCTCTTTTATATATAACATTACATACGCTCTCCCAAACCGCATTGGCATCCTTTCTACTCAATAGAATAGTCTTATCAAAGGATTTTCTTAACTCATCCATTTCGGCAAACGATTGGTGGTGTACCATAGTTTTTAAAACAATATCGTTTTGGTTGGAATCGTATATTACATTCGTATTAGATTTTAAAAAAGGTTCATTACACACATTAAGATTTAACCCACTTCCAATCGCATTCATCAGCGTTGTTGTTCCACTTCGTAACGTACCTATTATCAATACCTTCATATAAACTAATTTTGGGGGGAGGGGGTTGGGGGAACGCTTCGTCAAAAAGAAATTTTTGGTATCTCTATTGATAGTGCTCCTTCAGTTCTCTATACGATATCCACATCCTGCCACTTCCATTTCAATTTTCCGTTCCTTTTAAGCCTTCTTATGTACCAAACGATAAAATATACCACCGATATACCGATAAGCAAAATAAGCCCTATTAGAACGAATGGAATCATTATAATAGAGAGAATTATATCCTTTATGAATCGTAAGTATCTCATTTATTACGCTTTTACTATCTTATGTACTTTGGGTGATTGATAAACGTATCCACTTGCGGTTTTATCCGATGGCCCTTGCACCGCCCATAGAGTATTACCATTTGGTAGTGTTTTAAATAGGTAGCCGGAGAATGTTTCGTTAAGTTTAAACTTACCTATACTTTTTTCTTTTGGTCCGCCTTTTTCATTCAAAGGGAACTCCGGAATTGGTGGGTATATGTTTATACTACTTCCGGCGAGGATTGTACGAATACCTACCGGTTTTACTTTCCATTTTTCAATTGGTGGTTTAGCAGTACCCGTTTCTGCGTTAGCAGCCGCCGCTTCATTTTTAAGTGCTTCCAATTCCGCTTTAACCGCCTCTACTTGCTTAGTTTGTTCTTTGGCTTGTTCGGTAGCAGGGGTAGATATGGTAGATGCTATAACGGATTCCTTCTCTACGACTTGTACACTAAACTCTTCTCCCTCTGCGGAAGCCAATACATTATATGTAGTAGTAGATGTTGGAGTTACCTTACCAAAGTAGAATGTATCAGTTATAATTTTGAAATCCGCTTTCAGTTGACTAATCCTATCGTTGATTACCTTTAGGTTATTAGCCAATACATCCTCTGGTATTCTCTTAGTATCATCTAATGGAGTAATAGGTAAAGAGGCTACTGAATAATCGCCGGTCAAATTTAAATCATATACTTTATATTCATCTTTAGGTTTAGGGGATTGGGAAGAGAGTGTCCAATTTATCTGCTCTATTAATCCCTTATAGTTCTCCTCTAATGACCACTTCACTTCTTTAACCCCCGCAAATCTACTCTTCTCCTTTTGCTTAGATATAGATTCCTCTAATCCACTTATCTTAACCTCTAATATAGGAATAGTTTTTCCCATCTTTGCTCCTAATATCTTACTATGTTCTTTATAAGAATAGTGAGGGTTTGTTTCCAAAGAATCCTTTAAGTTGGTAATCATCTCCTCCGAGCCTAAATAAGTATCCGTTCCTACTATATGTACGATAACGCCACCTACTGATAAAAGGGGGTTAAGTTCTATTGATTCCCTCCCCTCGGTTATCTCAATCGGTTTTATATCGGATTTAGCAGAAATAATCCATACTCCCTTTTTATAAGAGTATCTTCCTCCGTTTTGTTCTAATTTTATTTGCATAATTGATAAGCCCTTTTATATATCGTAGAATCCTTTATATTCCCTCTACGTTTCCTTTGTAATTCATAAACCTTTCTAATAACCGATTTATAGATACCTTCATCGATACTATTTGCTACAACTTCATTAATAAGAGAGTCATCCGCATATAATCTATTTTTTTTAACAACATCAACCTTTTCCATAAAGTTAATCATCGTTGCTACTCCTATTGAAGTCGACTACTCCGATGCTATTTTCATATAATCCGTATCTCTTAACATATGGTTTCCTTTGTTTATAAATATCATCATCCTCAATAAAAGGAAAACGGCTAAGATGGGTTCAGTACCGCTAATGGTGTATCACACCCATGTCAAAAAAGGGTTTCCATAGCGAAAAAACCGGGCTCGGTATTTAAGCGTACCCGACCCGGTCTGCGCATACCTCTGCCTTCTTGCTTTACGTGAAATTCAGTTGGGGGGGGGTCTACCTCTTATGTGTATATGTGGATATCCGAATATGCGAATGGGCACAAAAAAAGGCCACACTCTTTTGGAGTGCAGCCTCTTACGCTTTGCATGGCATGCTTCTTATTTACTCTTCACCTATTCGGTGTGTGTACTGCTTCATTAATCTATTAGCATTGTGTATCAGTTCTCTACTCGTATATAGTTGGGATACCTTCAACTCCTTTACCCATTGTATATACTTAGGGTCTTGCATTGTTCTCTCTCTATCCCTCTCTATACTATGTATCTTATCTATATCATTGTATGCTTCTACTACTATATGTGTACTCATATGCTTAACTGAATTTAATTTATCTAATATGGGTGTCCGAATTATGCCTGGGCAATAGGGGGGTGAATCATCAACGCCTCTTTTAAATACTCATCCTGCTCTGCTTCGAATTCATCTGCAGCTTTTTCATACTGCTTAATCATTTTAAGTGCAGCCCTTAACTCATTTAACCTATTGGATGCGGACCACTTAGGTGAACCATCCTTCATAGCACGGATACGTTTCATTAATACCGCCTCCGCTTTCTCTAATACTACAATTGCTTCATTCATATCTTATTTGTTTAATTTAGGTTTAATACTCTTCCATAACTCGCTATACAGCTTCTCCGAAGCGTATGCTTGCCGTTCATAGGGGTTTCTACTATATGCTACATCGTTGTACTCCTTCCACTTAGATGTAAGGGGTTGTAAGGAATGTGTCCATTCGTGTATGATTGTTTGCAATAACTCCTTTACATTATCTATATTATTGTAGTATATGTATATCGCATGGTCCTGAGGGTCATACTGGCCCATATCGGTATCCCATCCCTTCCAATACGTTACTAATAATCCTAGCTTCTTTTTATTGTTCTCGCCCATATTACGTTTGCACCACGTCTCAGCCATTCTACCTATACGAACTACGTCCTTTCTGTTTTCTATTCTGCTATTTAACTTCCAATTCATTAGGTATGTTTTAAATAAAAATAGATGGCTATTCGGTTGTAGCCATCTATTGGAATGTAACGCTTTGTTGTAAATGTAAATCAATCAATCAGAGAATAACCAAATATACCGAATGCGTAGAGCGGTGATGTGGATTTGAACCACCTCCTCCTAGCTGGGGGCCAGGCATGCTACCATTACACTTTCACCGCTTGTAGGGGGGGGCTACCCCCATTTGATTACTTCACTACTGAAGAATCCACCTTAGCTGAATCAGCTGCTACGGTTGTTGAATCAGCGTTTACTACTGCTGAATCTACTGCTACTGCTGTTGAATCAGTTGTAGCTGTACCGTTACCATTACCTCCACAAGCTACCAATGTAGTTGCGATTGCGAAAATTGCGATTACTTTTTTCATCTTTCTTTGTTTTATGTTTAACTAATAGTTTAAATTTAAATAAGGATGGGACCAACCATAGTGCTGGTCCCTTCCCTTAGTGATATTAAGCGAACATCTCTTTCTTAATTTCACGAGCCTTCTTTAAAGAAGTTGTGAATTCAGATTGACCTGCTACTCTAACTCTATAAGCTACACGACCTGATGGGTAGGTAATCTTTTGGATGTTAGATACTGGTGTTTCATAAGAAGCCTTCTTTTTAGCTACAGTCTTACGGCTGTTAGCCTTAGTTGAAGTTGCTTTTGCCGGTGTAAACTTTGCGTTACCGATGTTCTTGCTACCTTTGAAGGTAACTGTTGTTGCTTTGTTAGCCATTTTTCAAATTTTAATCCATTGGGTGTTTAATACAGGTCCCCAACTTCACCTTTGATTTATACAAATATACGAAATAAATTCGATATTGCCAAATTTATTTTAGCCTATTTTCTAAAACCTCCAAAGCCATATCTGCGTACCTATTCGGGTAACTAGTACCATTTGGTAGGCATATATACCTTTGGTTCACCTTAATTCCCTTTGGTACGTTCTTTAATCGTTTATGATTCGTTTTGCTACGGTCATAATCAGCGTAGTAAGGGTCATTAGGTCTAGGGGTAACTTCCGATATGTGTACGGCTATTATATTAGGGTTAACCTTATTACCATACCATTGGATGGATGTTATATATCCATTACCTAAATCTTTGAATAAATAACGGGGGTTTGTTGTTTCTTTGTACCCCATTGTTTTCACTCTTTTAATTAATTGTTCTTTGTTCATACGAAACGATGGTTCGCTCAGCCAACCAAAAAGCTTTATTGTTAATTAATCATTGAAACTTTCATATACCTCATCCCAATTCACCTCATCGATATCGATATCGTCTTTTGGATTCAAATCAGCACCGAATATATCAATAAACAGTTGCTTCATTTCATTAGGACCTGATACCCTACGAGCCTCTTTATAGATGCCTTCAGATTCAGTTAGCCAGTTATACGTGTTCCACGTATCCCAATTGGTCCAGCCATTGTATTCACATAATCTCATATTATTCGTT